>Ga0310690_10013248_pt1 | contig 10051 bp, 10 predicted proteins | sample AusTroGonzalo_MG_2_FD_207661 | JGI IMG/M metagenome (GOLD analysis project Ga0310690, IMG submission 207661) | Bovine rumen microbial communities from tropical cattle in Woodstock, Queensland, Australia - Gonzalo_04 (v2) (version 2) | ecosystem: Host-associated > Mammals > Digestive system >...
GGTGGCTTTACGAATCAAAAAGAATACGAAATTGCCTGCTTCATGATGCCATGGAGAATGACAAAGGAAGGGAAAAAAGATCCTGTTGATTATGATTCTCCTGGCCTTGACCCTCAAGAGCCTATATATGACATGAATAATCGTGAACGTGGGATATTATCTTTTGCCTTTCCGGACAAACCTTCAATTAATTCAACAATAATGGCAGAATATGATGGAGAAATCCCATTACTTTCTAATCCTGAGATGAGCGGTCATATTCACATTCAGTTTATACGTACGAATTTGAATGATTACTGCCTTGCAGAATACAATGACCCGGATCGCACATATGAGCATTTGCTGATTTATAAAAATGAAAAATCAGACAGTTTTATATCATATAGTAACCTGTATGTTTCCTGCTATCAATTGAAAGGAGAAACAATTTCCTTTCTGCGTTCCTGCATCCTTCCTGATGCATTTCCGGAAACTCTTTACCTTCAGTGGGTGGACAATTATAAAAACACAAAGCAAACTCTCACAATTAGCAAGGAGCGCCACACAGGTGACGTCCCATAATACGATTTGGAGGGGCCAAAAGAGTCTTGAGTTAAAAATCATTTTTTCTTTCTTCTTTCTGTTCGCACAAAAAAGAAGGCACCAGATTTTTTCTCTGGTGCCGCTATCCGTCCAATGTTGAATCAGATCATTGATCTGTTAGTCTGAAAGTAATGACATTATCTCTTCGCCACTCTCTGCAGGCAGCAGCGTGACAGGCGTATCTTTCTGGCTTACGGTAACCTCGCATTGATATCCGCTTTCGGTTTCATACATCAGTTTCAGGTTTGGCAGGACGTTCTCATCTGTGACTGCGTTTATACCGAGCTGAACGCTGGTGCCGTTCGGATAGCCGTTTGGAAAATGTTTTACTTCCGTAGCGGAAGATCCTTTTGCATCAGACAGGGCCAGTCTGGTGATGCTTTCTCCGGTACGATTATATATAGTATAAATAATCAGAGTCTCTTCTGCTGCTTTTTGTTTGGCGCAGGAGGAACATGCCAGAATTGTCAGAAGCAAGGCGATGACCAAATACACACTTTTTTTCATTGGCCTTATTCCTTTCGATGCTGCTGGAGTCTCTGAACGGTTTCTTTAGTTTCTCTGTACATTCAGTTTCCGTGCGGTATCTGGTTTCGTTTTCGGCAGCCAGATACCTTTTCGCATATTAAGTATCACTTGAAAACACTAATTGTCAATCGGAATCATCTGCCATACTTTCGGTCAATCACTGTGCCGTCTGTTGCGTTTATTGTGCACAATGAATAATCCGTATACGCAAATTCACCATAATCGGTTGTTCGGGATCCAAAGAAATCCCAAACTGGTGTCAGGATATATTCAAGCGGATTGTCCTTATCCTGCAAAACCATATAATTCAGTTCTATTCGATCAATGCTCATATTGTTTACCGTCAGCCTGTATTCGCAACCGGCGATTGACAGAGACGCTGCTGTGCTGAAAATGCTTATGATCCGGTCAAAGGGTAATAATGTACAGCTTTCTGTCAGCTTTTCCCCGATCTGAAAAGGATTTTCCCAGACGATCCGACAGATGCCGGATGCTCCGACATCCACATACAACAGTTCATAAGGCATTGCCAGGCTGTAAGAGCCCTCTCTGGACATATTTTCATAATCAAGATTGATGATGTAGTTAAAGGTATGCGCTGCCGGGATGTTGTCAATTAACCTGACATAATAGAACCGGCAGACATCATTTTCAGCGGAAGTTCCAGATTTATCTTCATAAACGGCACTGTAAATCCCCGAATCAGTACTGTAGCAGATGTGATCAGGGAACAATTCAGAAACCGCATTGTCCGCTATTTCCCGCGCCACTGATTCGGATGAGAACAAACGGCCTGTGTTTTCTGATGACAGACTGTATTCAAAGGTAGTTTCGACAGTCCGATCCTCCAGGGAAGTGAGCATTATTCTGGTCAGAATGATCTTACCTGTCTCCGGCTCTGTAAATTCCCAGAACGAATTATCAACAGAAACCAATCCGGCGGGATTGCTGACAGCAGATTGCGCAGCGGAATAATCCTGTATTCCGAAATAATCCAGCACCTTTTCCACAAATGTTTCGGGAACAGTGCACGCAGCAACCCTGTATAACGATATTTTTTCAACATCAGGGACGACTACCTCAGCATCAACAAAAATATGAGATCCTCCGGAAGGACTGTCGAAGGTATGCTGATAAAAAGCAGGCGCATCGATTTGTTCCCGGATACGATCCGCAATGGCGCAAGGGCAAAGAATGATCCATACCAGAAGAATTATAATCATCCGTTTCATGTATACACTTCCTCAAACTCTGTATAGTGCCAATCGCAGGTTTGAATAGACGAATCGGATTTTTGCTTTCTTTTTCGCTCCTTCAGCAAATGTATCCTGTCTGTCAGTTCATGCAATTCGGATTGCCAGCTTGAAATCGTCATTCTTCGTAGATATCCTCCCATCCGAACCAGACCGCGTCATATCGGCGTCCTCCGTCTGAGTCTTTCTGTTCCATATTGATCCATTCGCCGGTCTGTGCGTTCACAAACGTATTGTAGCTATCCGTCACCCAGACAGGCAGCAGAATCATATGATCTCCGTTCCGATCATTCGGATCATTAAAGGAATAATATCCGAATTTCAGTTTGGTCGGCGTTTGTTCGGAATTTCTGCCGGAGTTTTTAAGAGCTTTGATGCAGGTCTCCAGAGAGCAAAGCGGTACATCCTCCGCAAGGACAGCCTGCTCGACGCTCGAATGTATCGAGTATACATAGGCATCGGGCGAAAAAACGGAAAAGTGCAGATCACCCAACGGGTATCCCCCTTTTCGGTCATTTTTACTGGGATAGATGAAGAGCATATGGCCATAATAAGGGATTCCGTAAAAAGTCTGATTAAATACAAGCAGATAGTAGCCGGTATCGTCCACAGGCTGATCCATCTTAGGAATAAATCCGTTTCTGCCGGCTGTTGCCTTATACCGCCGTGAATAGGCAACTGCCTCCTGCAGGCTGAACTCCCATCCGTATAATTCTTTATATGGAAGCAGCATCTGCTCAGCAAAAGCAATGCTTTCCTCCATTGTCATCGGGCTTCCGTCTGCCTGTACGTCCAAACCGTATTGATCGACCCGGGTCGTATTCTTGACCCAGGTTCCGTATACCTTATCCCTGTTTAATTCAACGGCCCACCCGGACAGGCGAGTGGTGGAGAGATAATCAAGCGTATGCATTGTAACCTCACCGTTTTCCGGAGCGGAAGGGACCTGGTCAAAAGAGGGGAAGGTGATTTGCACGATGGGTACCCGGTCCACCTCGGGGATTTCAATGGTTACATTAAATCTGCCCTTCGTTGTTTCAACCTCGATGGTCCCGACAGAACCATAGGCTTCAAGCATTTGTTCCGCCTGATCGCGGATCTCACGGATGGTATAATAGCTATCTTCCGCAAGTGCCGAAGAAAAAAAGGGAACCAGAAGAATCATGATCATCACAAAGGTCTTTTTCATAGTCAGCCTCCTGAATATAAAACGTTGTTTTTATTGATCAACCCTGCCATTTTCCTTTTGCAGCCACAGCTTCCCGGCTTTGATCTGATAGACAGCGTCACACGAAAGCGCGATGTCGTTTTCGCTGTGGCTGGCCAGGATAATACACTTTCCCTGCGCTTTCAACCGCTGCAGAAACTGATGCATCCCCCAGATCCCGTCCTTATCCAGCCCGTTAAACGGTTCATCCAGAATCAGGACAGCAGGATCTTCCAGAACAGCCTGGGCAATGCCAAGGCGCTGGCGCATGCCAAGCGAATACTTGCCGACGGGTTTTTGATCTTCCGGATCAAGCCCAACCATCCGGATCACTTCCTGCACCCGTTTGCTATTCGCTTTTCCGGATATGGCTGCCAGCATCTCCAGATTGCGTTTTCCGCTGAAATGCCCGAGAAATCCGGGCGTTTCGATAATTACACCGGTTGAGGGAGCAAAATCGCAGTCTTTGCCAATTCGTTTCCCGTTTACTGTGACCGTTCCGCTTGTGGGCAGCGTAAAACCGCAGATACAACGCATCAATGTTGTTTTCCCGCATCCGTTCGGTCCAACTAGCCCATAGATTCTGCTTCCTTCAAAAGCAGCCGTGATGTCATCCAGAACGATCTGCTTTTTGTACACTTTCGTCAGATTGGAAATATGAATCATCTTCATTCACTCCTCGGTTCATAGGTCGTTTTAAGCCTGAACACCTTCAGCGGCAATATCCATCCGCCACAGGCGGATTCGCATAACGGTATACAGCGCTCCGTTCACAAGTAAATGGAACAGCAGCATACGGATCGTGTCATCCCCGATCCGGTTGCTTTCATAGAAATAGTAACTGCACGCGTAATGTAACGGATAGAATGGAATTTGAGCCTGAATAAAGATATAATTGCTGATCAGCAGCATCGCGACAGCGGCTATCCCTGCCCCGGGATGATCAAACAGATTGGAAAGCATCAGGATCATACAGATCGAGAACCAGCATAGCAGGGTTGGAAGACAGACCAACAGCGTCGCTGCGAACGGCGTCATATTCGTTAAGAAATCATTCGGAATGAAAAGGTTGAGATAGAATGACGCTTCTCCGGAAAGGATAAATTCTCCCCATTCGAAAGACAGCGGGAAATGAAACGCGGAGAAGGATGCGGTAAATAAAATCACCAGAACCATAAACAGCAGGCACATGATGAAGGCATAGATCATCTGTCCGTGGAACCATTTTCTCCTGTCAGACCGAATCATACAGTATTCCTGATATGCCGACCGTTTTGGGAAAGTACTCATCATCACCAGGAAAATCATCGTGCTGAGCCCAAAGTTAAATCCACGAAAGCCTTGAAGGAAAACAATCTCTCCCAGATTCAGCGAAGCGGCCGAGCCTATAGCCAGCTGAACCGCCCTCTCATCTCTGAGAGCATTTGTCATGCAGAGAAGATACAATGCGGCAAGCATGATCCAGGTCCTGGACGAATGGACCCAACTGTCCAGATTGCTGAACCCCGCAATGATTGTCCCTGCGCTCTGACGAAGGAATTTACGCATTTCGGATTCTCCTTTTCAATACAATTCCATACGCTATCCAGACAATGACCAGGAGCAGAAAATGAGCAATCAATGCCTGCCAGTAATCAGGCCAGAAGACTCCGTCATTGTAAAGCCCGGTAAAATCAGGCAATGAAAAACCAAACAGATAGTCTGTGAAATTGGTTTTCCACAGGTAATACAGCAAAACCGGCAGAACGGCGGCAAGAACCGCGTCCATCATCAGGACCGCGCATAACAGGCTGACGGCTGCCCACAACGCTCCGGTGATGCCAAATCCCAGAATCGCGTGAAGATATGCTCCGTATGCCCACGGCTGTTGGAGATAATACTGATAGACCGTACCTTCAACAAACTGGAGAACAGTATCCGGACGATTGACCGGATCATACGGCCCCGCGGCCAGATGCCAGATCAGCGTATGGATTGCGAAAGCTCCGCCCAGCGAAACAAAACCGGCAAGCATTCCCGCGCACATTTTTCCCGCGGAATACCGGAAGTATCCGCACCGCAGCACACGAAACCGGACGTTTCCGCTTGTCATTTCGTCGGCTTGTGCCTGGGAACAGGAAATCGCCGCGCAAAACGGAACCAGAAGGATGGTGCCGCCGAAGAAAACCGGTGCAAAGCAAAGGAACATTGCGCTCAGGAATGATACGTCTTCGGAGCTGCTGTAAACAAACCATATCTGTGCGGCAGACGCTGACAGACAGATCAGGAACGCCGAAAGCGCAATGTACAGGTTCCCCGAACGAAAAATCCGTTTCAATTCTTGTCTGAACATTTTTACTGAACATCCTTCCAGGTCAGAATATGCTCATAAAAAGTTAATACGCTCCGGCTGTTCGGGTCTATCCACTCTCCCGTCTGGGCGTTGATAACAAATGCCGAACCGCTGTACCGCTGCGTAGTATCCCAATGGCCTTCCGGATGAAAAGGCAGATTGGGTTGAGGATTCATGACCCCGCATACAACCCAGGCGGGGGTCAGATAGAAGGACTGGTCAGGATTCTCCGAATCATTTACGATCATGTATCCCAGCCGAATCTCGTCAATGCTTTGAACATATCCCTTCTGAGCATGCTCACGTATAACCTCCTGGATTTCCTGAAACGGGAGCAGCGGAACGTCCGGTTCGGTTTCTCCTGTCACACGCGGAATCATAATGTTTACACCCCAATAGTCTATGTCTGTGCGCCAGAATGCATAGGCGTATCCTACAGGCGCACTGGTATAATTCTTCAGAACACAAAGAGGAAAGGGACGGTTCAGAACTGCAATGCCGCTATAAGTCGGACAATAGTTTGCCACTACTGACTCCTGAACAAATTCCCGGGAGTCTAACCTGACTATTGTGTGTACTTGCACGCCCAGTCTCTCAAGGCTGATTCCGTCCATGTCACATATCTCCCGGAGCATTTTTTCCGCTTTTTCATCCGCCTGCCGGACGGCTTCCGGATCCATTTCGTTTTCACAAGTGACAAGGGTTTCCGTTTTTACGCCTTTCTGCCATGTGTCGGTGACACTATCCGGCAGTGTTTTGACAAAAACATGCCTTTCTGAGTTTTCCTCGATCACCAGGTTTTGATCCAATCCTTCAATTTCCCCCTGCCAGGTCGCCTGCAGGATAGGAAAACGGTCTACATCTGGAACCGCAATGACCGCGTCAATAATACACTCGATATCCTTTCCGCCGGTCAGGGTTTCCTGCCAGGTCGCAGGCACATCATTTTGCATTTCCTGAATACTGATGTATGAAGCATCCGCCTGGGCGGAAAAAGCCAAAGAAAGAGCAATCAAAACAAGGAGTAAACGAATTTTCATTTTTATGCCGCCTTTCTGCGATGTACAGAGAAATATAGTTGCTTTGTAAAAAATCGGTTTTATAGGGTATCAGGTTTCACCAGAACCGCCCGGTCCATGTCGGCTGTTCCGTTTTCGTCGACAGGCGCCAGATACAGTTCATCCGGAACTGTATCCATATACGGATACAGGAATTCCGCTGCGGTTCTGCTGTGCCCGTTCAGGCCGTAATGATCAGGGAAAAGAATATTGCCCTTGCCGTCAATCAGTTCCAGGCTGAACAGCCAGTCCTCGAAAATATCCAGTTCATCTTCCTGCAGTTTGCGTTCCGGATCAGCTTGCAGGCTGAGGGTGATATAGGTCATCAGCGGTGAAAACACCGCTTCCCTTACACAAACAGTTCCTTCGGCAAGAACGGTTTCCCGGTCGGGCCGGATGACTTCCGTTTTTGAAGCGGTATCGCCCGCGTTATAGGCAAAGGTCACGACGCCTTTATCCGGCAGACGGTAGGTGTGCGTTTCGGAGTCGTAAAGATTGCTCAGATATTCATCTGATTGTTTTTCTCCGATCGGGAGCGTAATCTGGACCGAGCCGTTCAGCGAAACGCCTCCGTGATCAAGCCGATAATAATTCGTGTAAATGATTTCACCCGGCGTCGTGCTGCCCATTACCACACTGCCGGAACCGGAGGACATATCCAGCTCCCGTCCGTCAATCCAGGCAGACCCAATCCATGAACCGATTCCATGCGCTGCCAACGCTTCTATGGCTTCTTCCGGAACACTTTCCACAACGGTATCCGCTGACATGCCATCCGGAAGGTTGGAGCCGAAGATCTCCCCTGCTGTCACGGCGTAAGGAGTTTCCACATCCAGGATTCGGTAACTATACTGGATCAAAAGCGTTCGTCCGTCATAACCAGCTTCCCGGACGGTGATTTCCACATTGTTGACGGTTTCCCGGTACAGATCGCTTTGCATTACGCTGTCTGCATTCTTTGGCGTACCGGATCCGGTCAGAAAAGAAATGCTGTCAAATAGGTGCCATTGGGTAGCGGCCGCAAACGCAGCAGCTCCAAGGAAAAGAGTAACAGCCAGTGCGATGGTAAATGTACGGCGGCTGAAACGGCCAGTGGTTTTGTTGGTCTGTTTTGTTGTATTGTTTTTCTGTGCCTCCTGCATCACAATGTTCTCCAGTGTCATTTCCACGCGATTGTGAAAATGCTCCGGGACTTCAGGGGCCACAGATGTCAGTTTATCTTTGAATTCATTGCTGTTCACGATTCTGCCTCCCATTCTACGAGGAGAGTCCTGCCAAGTTGTTTCCTTGCGTTCCTCATACGGGTTTTGACAGTATTTTCCGGGATCCCCAGATTCTCTGCCAAATCCTGTATGGAATATCCGTCCACATAATGAAGAGTAATCAGCAAACTCAGCTCCGGCTTCAGTTTCTTAACTGCCTCCAGTACCGGAGCATCCGGTTCGGGAGGTTCTGCTTCCTGTGCGACGGCATCCTCCAGGGGATAGAAGTTCCATCTTTTGCGCTTGCGCAGCAGATCCTTGCACTGGTTGATGAGAATCCGGGTCATCCACGGCCTGAACTGTTTCACATTCCGCAGGGAGGCTCTCTTCTCCCAGGCTTTGATCAATGCATCCTGTACCGCATCTTCCACATCCGTATTATTGCCCATATAGGACCAGGCAATGCGGTATAATAGCTTCTCAATCCGCCTGATTTCCGCTTGAAACATCAAAGCATCCACGACATCGTTCCCCTTTGAATTTTCCGGTTTGCGCGTCCGCTTCCCGAAAAGCATCCTGTACAGCGCTGATTACAGGTTCCGACTATAAGACGAATGGTTACCACCAAAAGGTTTTACCTTTGTGAAATATTCTCACCCGCAAGTATATCATGGTGAATTATGTTCCGGAAATCAATCACGGAATCTTGTAGCACTACACAGTTCAGAGATGGAGTGTATCATGCAGATCATAAGCATGTGTCCGAACCCAGACAAGGATGCTGACCATTCCCCCGTAACTGCATCCCGATAAAACCGGATTGAAAACCGGTGAAACAGATCCCCTTGTTTCCTGATTACATAAATCCTGTATTTCCGCATCTACATCATCCTCCACATCTATTAGACGAAGAAAAGATGAATTTTGATTGTTCAGAAAAGAAAAAGACAGCCGAAGCTGCCTGTATCACAGCCAGGCATAATATACAATCATCCCTATGGTGTGGCAGTTTAATCGGTACCGCCATTTTTTGTTCATTGATGTTCACTCTAGGCTCAATATAGTTTATTCAAGAACCATTCCGCTTCAATTTCAAACTTGACAGAATGCAAAAATGCGACAAAGATGTTTAAATGAGATATCGTATAGCTTTCTGTTAGGCTATCATATCAAAGTATATTTTCAGCGTCACATTCTATTATTGACAGACAAATAAGCTGTTTACAACTGTTTGGATTCGATCAGCTCCGAGCGAGGAATGCATGGAAGTGATTTCAGATATTCTTCCACGTTCAGATAAGTGATTTCACCTGCTTCTTTTTGTCCGCCGCGATAAATGACATATTTTCCTTTGATTTGACCATATCTGAATTCTGTTTCACGGCATTTTTCCGGATCAATCAGAAACCGACATTGCTCTGGCACGGGCTCCTTGCTGTGCTTGATCTCATAAATCTCACAGGAAATATCGTTCGGATCTGCAACGATCATATCAAATTCACCAATAGTGAATTGAAGGCGCGCAACCGTTTTTTGGGGGTGCGCTTTTTTCGTTTCCAGCAAAACGATATCTTCCATCATGCGACCACGGATTTCATCCAAAACCCGTTCAAGGATCCAAGCTCTGTCAACCGCTGAAATGTTCTGAAAGGACGCATCCTGAAGCAGTTGCCGGACCAATGCCTCCGCCTGCGCGTATCGCAGCCCGGGCTGTGCAATGGCTGTTCGCATGATACGCTCATTTCGCACCGGAAGAAACTCGGTCGGAATGTCTACCGTGAGGTCAAGCAGATCAAGATACTCTTTGATCTCGGCTCGATGCACATCCTTGATTTCTACCGTTTGCTCCGGTTTGTTGAGAATCTCCAACGCTTTCCGCAGCCCTTCCG
>Ga0310690_10013249_pt1 | contig 10051 bp, 7 predicted proteins | sample AusTroGonzalo_MG_2_FD_207661 | JGI IMG/M metagenome (GOLD analysis project Ga0310690, IMG submission 207661) | Bovine rumen microbial communities from tropical cattle in Woodstock, Queensland, Australia - Gonzalo_04 (v2) (version 2) | ecosystem: Host-associated > Mammals > Digestive system >...
TACCGACTATACCGTTTCCTACACGAACAACGTCAACCCCGGAACAGCCACTGTTACCGTGACCGGCGTGGGAGACGTGACCGGCAGCGCAAACACAACCTTTACGATCACCAAACACAAACTGACCGACAGCGACGTGAAGATCACCGTCGAGAACGCCACCTACACCGGAAAAGCCGTCGAGCCGAAGGTCACTGTAAAGGCGGATGGAAAAACGCTGAAAGAGGGAACCGACTACACGCTCAAATACTCCAGCAATAAAAAGATCGGTACCGGGACCGTAACGGTCAAGGGCAAGGGTATCTATTCCGGGTCTGTGAAGGTGAAATTCTGCGTCAACCCGAAACCCACCAAGCTCTCCTCCGTCAAAGCCGGGAATAAACGGATGACCGTAAAATGGAAGAAGGGCAGCGGGATCACCGGATACCAGATCCAGTACAGCCTGAAGAAGAACATGAAGAGCGCGAAAAAAGTAACGGTCAAAGGCGCAAAGAATGTCAAAAAGGTGATCAAGGGCCTGAAGAAGAAAAAGACCTATTACGTCCGCATCCGGACCTATAAGGTTGTCAAGGGAAAGACCTATTACTCCGACTGGTCCGCAAAGAAAAAGGTCAAAATCAAGTAATCTCCTAATCCTCCATCGCAAGGCAAAGAGGCTGGCTCTTATGATCCTCTCAGATCATTTTGAGACAGCCTCTATTTTTGTGGTCTGATCACCAGCGATCCGTATGACGCACTTTCAGAAGATATGAAACTGTTTGTAAAAAGACAGTCAGTATGCTTTTTTTTGACATGACAATGGTTTTCCCTTATGCTTATGGAAACAGCAACCAACAGCATCATGGATTTTCATTTCAGGATCTGAAAACGGAGGTGTTTCCATGGCAGCCCCCAAGTATACTTCTCCATACGACCTGGACGGAAGGATTCCGCTCAGGCAGGCCGTCCCCCTGGGCCTTCAGCATGTGCTTGCCATGTTTGTGGGCAATCTTTCCCCGCTGCTGATCATCATGGGCGTCTGCTCCATTACGGCAGGCGCCGGCCTGGGTGCGCTGCGGGTGTCCCTGCTGCAGAACGCGATGTTTATCGCGGGCGTCGTCACGCTGATACAACTGTATCCGATCGGCCCGATCGGCGGCAAACTGCCGATTGTGATGGGCACCTCCTCCGGATTTATCGGAATCAACAACGGCATTGCTGCGGCGACTCTGGCCGGGATTTCCGCCGGTACAATCACCACGAATCTGGAGGCAGGGATTTACACCTATGGGGTGATCATGGGCGCAAGCCTCATCGGCGGCGTGTTTGAAATGGGCCTGGGATTCTGTATCAAACCGCTGCGGAAATTCTTCCCGCCTGTGGTTACGGGCACAGTGGTGATGGCCATCGGACTGTCCCTGGTTTCCGTCGGAATCGGATTTTTCGGCGGCGGGTCTTCCGCCAAGGATTTCGGTTCGGTCTGGAATTTGGTACTGGGCCTGTCCACGCTGGCGGTGATTATTGTTTTCAAGCACTTTACCAAAGGCTTCACATCCGTTGCCTCCATCCTGATCGGCATTGCTTTCGGTTATCTCATGTCCTTCCTGATGGGGCTGTTCCTGCCCCACACGATGGAGGTGGACGGCGTAACAGTCAACTGCGCTTATATCACCCAATGGTCCCAGGTTGCGGACGCATCCTGGTTCTCTTTGCCGAGCCTGATGCCGGTGGCGCTGCAGTTTGACATCACGGCCATTATCCCCATGTGCATCATGTTCATCGTGACGGCTGTGGAAACGATCGGGGATGCGTCGGGCGTGACGGAAGGCGGATTTAACCGGGAAGCGACCAACAAGGAACTTTCCGGCGCGGTGGTCTGCGACGGCTTCGGATCCTCCCTGGCGGCCTGCTTCGGCGTACTGCCCAATACGTCTTTCTCTCAGAACGTGGGTCTGGTCGGCATGACAAAGGTGGTCAACCGGTTTGCCATCGCCATGGGCGCCGGTATCCTGATCCTGGCCGGCCTTTTCCCCAAGCTCGGCGCGATCATCTCCGCAATGCCCCAACCGGTACTCGGCGGCGCGGCGGTGTTCATGTTCGCTTCGATCGTGGTTTCCGGCATCAACCTGATCACCAAGGATTCCCTCAGCGGCCGCAATGCCACCATCGTTGCCATCGCCCTGGGCCTGGGTTACGGCATCGGTTCAACAACCGCTGTGCAGAACTTTATGCCCCAGTGGCTGAAGTACATCTTCGGCGGTTCAGGTATCGTTCCCGCGGCGCTGATCGCCATCCTGCTGAATATCATCCTGCCGAAGGAAGAAAAACAGGCGAAGTAAATCCAGATGAGTTCGACTCAATCTGTTGCAGGTGTCAATCTTTCTGGAAAAGCAAATACAGAATAAGCCATAATGTTTTGCAACATTAAATCATCTTTCTGTTCTTTTCAAGTTTCATTAAAGGTTTCTATGCACAATTGAACTGTCAGATGATCCTGACGATCGCTTTCAGGAGGGATTCCCATGAAAAAAGCGCTTGCATTCCTTCTTGCAGTTTGTATGCTGATCATTTCCGCTGTCAGCCTGGCGGACGAGGGCACTGCATCCGAAAAGGAAGCCATCGAATATGCCCTGAATCTTCAGAATATGGACCAGGAATGGACCTATAATTCCGGTTCGGATGCCTGGACGCTGTCCGTTGTTACCGCGGTCACGAAACCCGTGATTGAAAACGAGGAAGGTGTTTCCGTCTGCGTTCCGGGAGCTTATGTGACCGGTATTGATACAAACGGAGATGGAACGGCGGACGTAACAGCTGAAAACACAACAGACGCTGTAAAGGGCTCGCTGGTCATTGATTATGAAGCAACGGTTACCAGTACCAACGGCCAGGTATATACAGCTGCTACTGCCCCGGTGATCCTGAATACCGGCGCGGCAGGCTATGGTAACAGCAGCAATACCACAGCATCTTCCACCTATGCCGCGGAAGGCTATATCAATGTTGCCTGCGGAAACCGCGGCAAGCAGGACAGCTACACCAATGAGGCCGGCGAAACCGTTTATACCGGTGACGCGCCCTCCTGCCTGGCGGACCAGAAAGCGGCAGCCCGGTTCGTCAAATACAACATCCTGCTGGGCAACCTGCCCGGCAGCGTGGATTACTGGGTCTCCACGGGCGGCAGTGGGGGCGGTGCCCATGCGGCCATGTTCGCGGCCACCTCCAACAATCCCGATTTCTATGATTACCAGATCGAGGTCGGCGCAGTCGGCGTTTACAGGAACGCGGACGGCAGTTATTGCACGACCGTGACCATCAACGGGGAAGAAGTGGAGCTTTCAGACGGCGCCTGGGGCTGTGTGGCTTATTCAGCCATCACTTCCCTGTACGAAGCCGATATGGCGATGGCTTTTGAATATACCCTGAATCCCGATTATTCCTTCAACACAGATTTCCAAAAGGCATTGGCCGGATTCCTGTCGCAGGAGTATATGGAATACATCAACGGACAGAATCTGACTGTGGAGGAAGCGAAGGTTGGTTTTGACCTGGACGGAGACGGAGCACTGAACAGCACCGTTGCGCTTACCATCGAATACGATGCGGAGAAATATGCCGATACCAACGGCTACGGCGGGACCTATCTGGACCTGTATCTGGCCGAGTTCACGGAAAACCTGCAATGGTATGTGGACAACCTGGATTACGCCGATGGCTGGACCTGGTTTGACACGGACGGCAACGCGCTGACGGATGAAGCTGCTGCGGCAATGACCGCACAGGAGAAAGCCGCTGCTTTCATCGAAGGGCGCTACACCAAGTCTGCCAGCGGCGGAAAGGGCGGACCTGACGGCGGTATGGGCGGCCGCGGAGGAGACAAAGGCGGCTTTTCCGGCGAAGGCCCCGGAGGAACGCCTCCGGACGGCGGCATGGGTGAATTCCCGGGCGGAGGCGCGCCTTCCGATATGACCGGAAATGCCGGTACCGAAGGCACCGGTGATGAAATGACCGTAGGAACCCCGGACGCGGGAACAACCCAGGCTACCGGCAGCACAACAGATTCCGGCAATTACAGCAGCTATGCGGAGATGGTTGCTGCCTATGAAGCGGATATCGCTGAAATCGAGGCAGGGGACGCCTATGGGAAAAACATTGTGAACCTGTACAACCCGCTGAATTATATCGGAGCGGAAGGCACAGAAAATCCCGCCTGGATGCGGATCGTCTGCGGCGCTTCCGAGGGCGATATCTCCATGATGAATTCCCTGAATATCCAGATCAAAGCGCTGGATGCCGGGATTGACGCCGTGATCGAATGGCAGTGGGACGGCGGCCATGTTCCCAGCGAGATCCTGGGTGACTCCCTTGCCTTATATGTGGACGAAATGTACGGGAAATATGTGGAAGGCGCTGTGACGGTTACCAAGCCTGCCGCTGAAAAGCAGACTGCCAACGGCACCAGCGAATCCGCTTCCGGAACTGATTTATCCTCCTGGGTCACACTGGATGATGAAGGCAAGGTATCCTTCACCCTGGCAGACGCGGCGGCTTATCGGACCAAAGGCGCGAGCAAAGCGACTCCCGGCTTTGACGTCATTGACTATGGCCAGGAAGACTATGTGTTCGGTGACAGTGATTCCAATGCCCGGCACTGGAGCATCTGGGTGCTGAAAGCCCTGCAGGAGAATCAGGAAACGCTGGAAAGCCTTTTCAACAAATGATTTTACCTGACTGTCCAAAGATATTCTGATTTCTACCCGGTATTCCGCCGGTTCCGTCCTGATGACCGGCAGGGTGCCGGGTTTTGCAATTCATGAAAAATCGCGGCTGCTGCGGTCGCTGCCGCAACCAGAGCTGTCAGCCTCATCTATGACTACGGTATGGACTGTTAACAAATACTTTCCGGAATGGCGGATGCTACCAGTTCATTGCAACTATTATTAGTTGCAATCATTGCTTTGCTATGTTATATTTCGTCAGGAATAGGTATAAACGGGACAAATAAACCGCACCCCAGAAAAGAACTGCTTGAATACCAGGTTCGGCAACTTGTTGAGCAACTGGAACAGGAGGGTTTGATTTGAATAATATTATGGAATATAAAGGCTATGTGGGCAGTGTGGAGTTTTCCGAAAAAGATGGCGTATTCTATGGAAAAGTACAGGGGATTCGTTCATTGATTTCCTATGAGGGAACAACGGCCGCTGAGCTGGTTTCAGATTTCCACGAATCAGTGGATGATTACCTTGCGGCATGCGAAGAAGAAGGTACTTCACCGGAAATTGCTTACAAGGGCAGTCTGAATGTCCGGTTTAAGAACAGCGATACTCACAGACGGGCAGCTGTATATGCCATGATGCATGAGCAGAGCCTGAACAGCTTTATCGAGGAAGCAGTTGAAGAAAAACTGGCACACATTTAAGTATTGAAATGCATTTCTGAAAACCGTAAGTGTATTTACTTCCGCCCAATTCTCCGTGGACATAACACATCTGTTTAAAACAGAGGAATTCTGGTAAGAGAATAGGAACTTGACAGTATTGCTGCTTTTTAAGTATAATTGCGATGAAAAAAGGAGCGCGGTACCGTTTTAATCGCATTAACGCAGGGGGGACAGAATGTATATCAATCGTAACGCGGAAAAAATGATCATGGATGTTGCGGATTCTTGTCCCTGTATTGTTGTATATGGTCCGAGACAGGTGGGGAAATCCACGACGATTGATTATCTTTTCGGAGAAAAGTATCGGAAGGTTACGCTGGACGATCTGGATGACAGGAATCTGGCGATTCAGAACCCAAAATTGTTTCTGGAAACCTATGGCTGGCCGGTGATTATTGATGAGATCCAGAAGGCACCGCTCTTACTGGACGAGATCAAAAAAGTGATTGATGAACAGCGGCTGATCTGGCTGAAAGAAAACAAACCCAGATCGCTGATGTATATCCTTACAGGTTCCAACCGCTTTGAACTGCAGGAAGGAATATCCGAATCGCTTGCGGGACGATGCGGAGTGATTGACATGGCCTCTTTGTCACAGTCGGAAAAATATGGAAAAGAGGGGGAGATTTTTCAGCCGGAAATCAGGACACTGCTTGCACGGGAAAAAGAACTGCCGCATGCTGTCAGAAGCAGAATGCATGTGTTTCAAGACATATTTCAGGGTGGAATGCCGGATATCGTGACAGGAGTTTCACAGCGGGACGCCTATTTCAAATCCTATATCAGCACATATATGGAGAAGGATGTCCGTAAGCTGATTGCCGCGTCCAGTGAGATGCAATTCCGGAATTTTTTGTCGATTCTGGCGCTCAGGACAGCTCAGGAGCTTCATTATGACCAAATCGCGGCCAATGTTGGCATTGATGTTAAAACGTGCAGGAGATGGATATCCATTCTGGAAACATCCGGCCTTGTCTTTATTCTCCAGCCGTATATGGCTAATGTATCCAACCGCATCATCAAAGCTCCGAAAGTATATTTCATGGATACAGGGCTTTGCGCATATCTGTGCAAATGGCCCAATGCTGAGATGCTGGAAGCCTGTGCGATGAGCGGCGCGTTTTTTGAGACATATGTTGTGAGTGAACTGGTGAAGAACGCCTATGTCCATAATAAGGATCCGAAAGAATCGCTGTTTTATTACAGAGATATTGACCAAAAAGAGATCGATCTTCTCTATGTGAAGGAGAATGTGATCTATCCGATTGAAGTCAAGAAAAGCGATTCCCCGAAGAAGCCGGCGAAGAACTTTAATGTCCTGGCAAAATACCATATGGAAATCGGAACCGGGCTGATTATTGATACCTGTGATCAGATACGACCGCTGAATGAGAATGCCTGGTACTATCCTGTCAGTATTCTGGGCATGTGAACAGAAGATTGGTTCTTTTTTGCCTCTTCCATGGAGCTTTTTTTCCTTCCCCCCTAACCGTCAAGGCTTTCCATTCCAAGAAATTGATGAAGCGAAAGATGCTGTATCCGGGACTGATCTCCAATTTTCTCCAACACTTCAATATCACAAAGGCCTCATCGCGACTGCGATGAGGCCTGATGTATTCCGTGGGTATTATTCGTTGCTTTCCACCCAGCCGAAGGCTTCTACAGTGCCCAGCTGAATGTTGTTTTCGGTGCAGTAATCTACGGTGGAGCTGTCGATGATGTCGACCAGGGTGATGGTGCTGCCGGCGGCGAGCTCGTTCTGATACAGGCCGGCGGTGGCAAGATCCAGCAGCTTGCCTTCGCTGTCCTTCAGCGCGATGACGACGCTGGCCTGGGAAAGAGGCGCGTCAGAGGTATTGGTAATGGTGGCGGCGGCGTAATAGGTCGTCCAGTAGCCTTCCTTCACCCGCAGCTCCGGGTTGGAAGCCTCAATCTGCGTGTCCTTGCCGTAGCTGTTGGAAGAAGTTACGAAGGAACCCTCATAGGTTGCGACAGTGCTTCCCTCAGCCACATCCGCCCGGATGGAAATAAAGGACGCTTCGCCTGGTTCCAGATAACGGGATCCGGATCTGCCCAGGTATTCCGTTCTGCCGACTTCGTTTCCGTCCGCATCCTTCAGCACGAGGATCGCATCGGAAATGTACAGGGGCACATCGTTTTCGTTCGCGACTTTGGCAATGTAGCAGCCTTCCAGCTGGTCGCCGTAGCTCTTCCAGACATAGAAGTTATCTTCCAGAACAGACAGCGGCGGAGCGGCTTCCTGCGTGGTCTGACCGACGTCGGCACCGCTGAGATCGACACCCATGCCGCCCAGCAGGCTCATGATCATTTCCTGTATTTCGGCCACGGCAGCGTCCATGTCTTCCTTGGTTTTGCCTTCCGGGATAGTGCCGTCGTTATTGTAGGCGTTGAGTTCAGCCGTGGTGATCTTTCCGGGTTCACGGGAGAACTTGATCAGGGCAGAGAACATGGAGATATCCATCCCCTCGGGAATGGAGAACCGCCGAAGGCTGTGAGAGCCGCTTCGCCGAGAATCAGGTCGGTTCCGTCAAAGGTCATGGGCAGATCCTGCTCCTGCGCGGTAATGGTGACGACGTCCCCGTCCGCGGACCAGGTCCCTTCCATCTTTTGTTCCTCGCCGGTGGCGTAGAGCGTGGCGGCGCAGGTGCCGTCAGCTTTCAGTTCAAAGGTGCCGGCGGTCTGTCCCATGGTGATGAGATACCAGGTACCGGTGAAATCGGTTTCCGCCAGGGCGGGGATCGCAGCCAGCGCCATGCAAAGCACCAGCATCAGGGCGATAAATTTCTTCATGCTGTGAAAACTCCTTTTCTTAATTTTGGATAAAGATCCTCCGACTGATTCCATTATACCACAATATCAGGAAATTGTCAGCAAATTATCAGAATCCGGGATTGGAACGGAGGCTCCGGAGGAATGCTTCCGGTCGGCAGCATTTGAAATACATTCCCGAAAACAGTAAGTATATTTAGTGTCTGCTCAACAAATCGGGAGGTGTTGAAAACAAAGGCGTAGAGGACGATTTTGGCGCTTCAAAGTGCAAGGTAATTTAAGCCATTTTGACGAATTTATTGGCTTAGAGGCTTGCACTTGGGGGCGAAAACCGTGTACAAATCCACAGATTCCAAACACCAGCAGTTGAGCTTTTTCCAGTTCAATGCATCCTGTGGGATGCAGTTAGATAGTCAAAACGAATGGGTAAAGAATGCCAATCGACTGCCTTGGAAGGTATGGGAAGCATCATATGCATCCATGTTTCCCGGAATCAAAGGCTGTGTGGCAAAACCGTGCCGGATGGTCATTGGATCATTCATAATCCAGCAAAGGATGGGATTCTCGGATCGGGATCTCGTCAAACAGATCCAGGAGAATCCGTACTACCAGTACTTCATCGGGATTGAATCATTCCAGCATACGCCTCCTTTTGCCTCGACCCTGCTTGTGGAATGGAGAAAGCGGATCGATGTTTCCTTCGTAATCAAAGCAAACGACGCACTCTGTGACGCAATGCCGAAAAGCCGAAGAAACAAGAAAAGTTTTGGGCTGAGCAGTCGGGGAACACTTGTTGCAACACAGATCTGTGACGCAACAGTAGCTCCTCAGAACATCCGGTTTCCGCAGGACACTTCGCTGCTCAACGAAGCCCGGACGAAGCTCGAAAAGATGATTGACTGGTTCTGCTCCCAGTATGGACTGGAGAAACCACGCACGTATCGAAAGGTTGCTCACAAGGAATATCTGGCGTTTGCAAAGTCCAAGAAGCCTTCCATTGACCGAATCAGACAGACAATCCGACAACAACTCGGATATGTCAACAGGGATATGAAATACGTTGACGACTTCATTCGGCAAGGATACGATCTGGATAGCAAATACCAGGATTACCTTGAAACGATCCGGAAGGTCTACGAGCAGCAGAAGTACATGCTTGAGAACAATACCCATAAGGTACCGGATCGGGTTGTCAGTATCAGTCAGCCGTATGTCCGTCCAGTAGTACGCGGCAAGGTCAGCAAACCGACAGAATTTGGAGCTAAACTTCATCTGAGCATCGATGAATTGGGCTTTGCCCGTATTGAGTATCTGTCATTCGACGCCTACAATGAAGGACCGATGCTTGTTCAGGCGCTGGAGGCTTACAAATACCATCATGGTTTCTATCCCGAACGCGTTCTGGTAGATCAAATCTACCGAACGAGGCCCAACATCGCTTTCTGCCAGAAAAACGGGATTCGGATCAGCGGCCCTAGACTTGGCAGACCAGCAAAGAACGAAGAAATCCGGAAGAAGGATGCAAAGACCACTGCACAGGATAATGCAGACAGGATTCAGATCGAAAGGTACTTCAGCACCGCTAAGCGGCGAAATGGAATGGGACTGATCACGAAGAAACGGGAGGACACTTCTTTGACAACGATCGCATTGTCAGTCCTGGTTACCAACATTTTCGGTTCCTTCAAACTTGCAGTTGAGGAACGGGAATCGGATTCATCGACAACTGCCTAACACCTTCTGAATCAAGGGCTCGAAGCTCCATTTTTCAGAAAAAAGGCATTTGTTGAGCAGACACTATATACAGGCGTCAGGGCGAATCGATGATGACCTCCGGCG
>Ga0310690_10013250_pt1 | contig 10050 bp, 8 predicted proteins | sample AusTroGonzalo_MG_2_FD_207661 | JGI IMG/M metagenome (GOLD analysis project Ga0310690, IMG submission 207661) | Bovine rumen microbial communities from tropical cattle in Woodstock, Queensland, Australia - Gonzalo_04 (v2) (version 2) | ecosystem: Host-associated > Mammals > Digestive system >...
CCGTATTACGTCGTCATGGTGATAACTTTGTTAAAAACGATTGTGATTTGTCGGGCAAAAAAATTGCATTATTGACCGGGCCAAACATGGCGGGTAAATCGACATATTTGCGTCAAAATGCATTAATCACTGTATTGGCGCATTTGGGATCTTTTGTTCCGGCCACGTCCGCCACAATCGGCGTATGCGACCAATTATTCAGTCGCGTTGGTGCATCGGATAATTTGGCGGCGGGACAATCTACATTTATGGTTGAAATGAGTGAGACCGCAAATATTTTACGTCGTGCGACGGGGCGTTCTTTTATTATATTTGATGAAATTGGGCGCGGCACCGCAACATATGACGGTATGGCAATCGCCCAAGCCGTGTTGGAATTTTTAGATGATTTAACCCCACGCACATTGTTTGCAACACATTATCATGAATTGACCGCTTTGTCTGGTGATAATTCTGGGGTGTTGGGTAATGTATCTTGTTTAACGATTGATGTGCGTGAATACAATAATGAAATTATATTTATGCATAAAATTATTCCGGGGGTTGCCAATCGGTCTTATGGGATTCATGTTGCGAAAATGGCCGGCATGCCGGAATCTGTGGTCGTGCGGGCGGAACAGGTATTGGCGGGTTTGGAAAATGGTAAAATTGTGACCGTTGAAATTAAAAAGGCAACATCAAAACCTAAATCAAAATTAAATGTTAATGACGACATATCGCAATTATCTTTGTTTGGAAAATAAATTATGTATGGGTGGATTATTTTAGATAAAGCGTCAAATGTGTTCAGTCGAACCGCCGGTGCGCGCGTGGCGCGTTTGTTCGGCGTAAAAAAATTTGGACATATTGGAACGTTGGACCCAATGGCAACGGGGGTTTTACCAATTGCATTGGGCGACGCAACCAAAATGATTCCGTTTGTTGAAAATGCAAATGGTGGTACCAAAAAATATTTGTTTTCTGTGCAATTTGGGTGGGAAACAGATACTTTGGACATAACCGGCCAACAAACCCAGCGCAATGATATTATTCCAACCGACGAACAAATAAAAAATGCTGTGTCGGGTTTTGTTGGCGATATTTTGCAAGTGCCCCCGGTATTCAGTGCCGTGCACGTAAATGGTGTGCGCGCGTATAAAATGGCACGGGCGGGTAATGATATCGAATTGCCGGCACGTAATGTGCATATATATGAATTGAAATATCGCGGTTTTAATGGCACGTCATGGGATTTTTCTGTGCGATGCAGTACCGGCACATATGTACGCAGTATCGCGCGTGATATCGCAAAAAAATGCGGTGCATTGGCCACTGTGGACATGATTCGCCGGACATATACAAACGGATTTGATATAAAAAATGCCGTCACACTTGATTTTTTGGAAAATCTGGTTAATAATGGTGCCGACATCGAAAAATATTTGATGCCATTGGATTTAGGACTGGGGGACATTCCGGTTTTAGATCTGGACGATAAAGACACGGCTTTTTATAAAAACGGTGGATTTATCAAAGTCGCAACATCGGACGGACTGGTTCGTGTTTATAATAACAACGAATTTGTCGGAATCGGTGTTGTAAAAAATAAACAATTGCGTCCAAAACGCACAATATAAAGGAAAATATAATGTCCATTACAAAGACAAGAAAATCTGAACTGATTAAAGAATACAGTGTTTCTGAAAAAGATAACGGCGGCAGTGCGGTGACCCAAGTTGCAGTATTGACCGAACGTATTCGCAATTTGACAGAACATATGAAAAATAATCACAAAGACGAACACAGCAAACGTGGTTTGTTATTGATGGTTAATCGTCGTAAAAGATTATTAGCCTATATCAAACGCCGTAACGTATCTGAATACGAAGCGTTAATCAAGAAATTAGGTTTGCGTAAATAATAATTTCTTGGAAATTTATTTACCGCCGTATATCGGCGGTATTTTTTATAAAAAAAACACCAACCAATTTGGTTGGTGTTTTGTTCTGAAAGATTTGGAGTTATGCTTGGACACTGGACGTATCAATTGGTTGTTCCGTCGGTGTCGGTTCTGGCGCAGGTTCCGCAGGCGCCGGGGCCGGTTCTTCTGGATTTGCCATTTCCAATTGATCCATTGTGTACACTTTGCCTTTTTTTGCTTCTTCGGCGGCTTTATCGGCCGCGATAGATTCTTGCAAATCAGTCACCAATTTGTTCAAACGTTCAACAGTATCGGTATCATTCAATGCAATTGCAATCTGTTGTGCCGCAGCCAAATTTGTCAATGCCGCTTCTTTGTTATTCAATTTCAGATATAAAGCCGCGCTTTTTTCTGTGTACAACATTACATCATGTGACAACCTTTCACCTTCGGCGGTATCTGTGACACCCGACAGTTGTTCTTTGATAACCTGCATCGCGGATGCATAATCGGTAATAGCGTCCATATAATCACCTTTGGCGGTATATGCCTCGGCACGTTCGGCATAAACATCAGGCGATACGGTGCCATCTGGGCGGGCCAAAGAATTTGTGTAATCGGCAATTGCGCCATCCCAATTTTTTTGCCACAAATTTAATTGACCACGTTTTGCATACAAATCACGCATAGCAATAGATGGATTTGGATTTGTTGCCGCAACAACCAACGCATTGTTGATATCAATCATCGCAGCATCATAATCTTCAAGCCGCATTTCCAACAATGCACGGTCATAGAACGCCGACACATTTGTCGTATCGTGTTCAATCGCAGAATTGAAATCAGACATCGCTTTTTTATAATCACCCAACAACATATACGCTTCACCACGTGCAATATATGCGGTACCCGACACAACACCGGAATCCACAACCGCAGTCAGGTCGGCAATTGCACCTTCGATATCGCCCTGCTCTAACTTTGTTTTACCGGCGTTAAAATAATCGTTTGCCTGCATCAAAATTTCTTCATTCAATGTTGCAGGATTATGAATCATCCCATGACTGCGTCCCAAAATGTAAAATGTCGCAGCGATGAAAAACAGAATTATAAACCAATAAACATAAATTGGTGCAGACCACCCAGAACCCGCAGTTTTCGTGGCGTCCGCCTTTTGTGTAATTTGTTTTTTTGTGGTAATTTTACGCATAAATGCCCCCCTTTTTTTCTCTCTTATATTCTAAATATTAAAGAGTTTTAAGGAGCACGTCAATATCTTTCTGATTAACTTTTATTATTTTTCCGACCGGCAATTTTCCTAAATGCAAATTACCAAAAGATTCACGATGTAATTTTTGCACAGGCGCACCGCATGCACGCAAAACAATTCTTATTTCGTTCTTTTTTCCTTCGGTTATTGTGATGCGAATTTTACCCGGTGCAATTTCATCAATTATCATTGGGCGATAATGTATGCCATCAACCGTTGCACCACGACGCGCAATATCAAAATTTTGTTTTGTGCCGCCCGTGCGCGCAATATATGTGCGTGGAATTTGATTCGATGGCAATGTCAATTTGCGCACAATTTCACCATCATTTGTCATCAATAATAATCCAGTTGTTTTATAATCCAACCGACCGACATATCGCAAATGTTTATATTTTTTTGGCAATACATCGTAAATAGTTTTTCTGTTTAATGGGTCGCGCACAGTTGTCATTACATTTAATGGTTTGTTGAAAATATACAATTCAGTATCGTGCGGGGATTCAACAATTTTTCCATTTATTTTTACAATATCTGTATCATCAACCAAAGTCGCAGGCGATGTTATAATTTCATCGTTCACATACACCGCGCAATCTTGTATCAATTTTTCAGCATCACGACGCGACGCCATACCCGAATGTGCGATAAATTTTGCGATTCTTTGTTTCATAGCACCACCCGTGATATTGCAATAGCGCCCGCCAATTCAGCACGCAAAATTGTTTTACCCAACGACACGCCGTGTGCGCCATTTTTGTCCAATAAATTAAATTCGTTATCAGAAAAGCCACCTTCGGGCCCGACCAATATATTTTTAGTATTTTTATATTCGGTTGGTAATTTACGACCATATGCCGCGCGTTCATCAGCAAACACCAAATCCGCAAAAGGCAAATCGGCAAACTTTATTGGTGGCATAATATTTGGCACAGAATTACGATTGGATTGTTCGGCGGCCTCGGTCACTATTTTTTTCATACGTTCCCAATTTATATGACCCGCAACCGTGCGTTCTGTTATCACAGGAATAAATTCAGCCGCCCCCATTTGGGTTGCCATATTTAACATATCATCCAATCTTTTTATTGGTGCGAAATACAAACGAATATTGCCCGACGGGTCGGTGTGTGATGTTTTATCCCCAATCAACATTGTTTTACCGTCATCGTTCAATGTCGCCGTATATTCATTTCCATCACCAAAAACCAGGCAATCCGAACAACGCATAACACGGTTCAGATAATGCACAATATCGCGCCCCACCGGAATTGATTTTCCGGGTGTGATATTTGTACCGATAAAAATTCTTGATATATTTTTCATTTCGTGATTTATCTTGGGTCTTTTTTCTGGTATAATAATAACACCATGGTAGAGAAATTCAAGATTTTATCTGCGGGTGGTTCGTCCAAAGGGTTGAATATTTTCAAATCTTCGGCCTATAAAGAACACGAAGCCGCACCAATGTCGCAATTGTTTTGGACAATGCGTTGGAACGCCGGAATTTGGTTGGCGTGCGCCGTGGCATTTACTTTTGCTTTTGTTTTGGAACATATGTTTCGTTATGGTTGGTCGCCTGCAACCGCGCATTGGACATCGATATTTTTGCGTGATGCTATTTCCAGTGTTGGTATGTCGGTTGTGGCCGCGGTGCCGGGTTGGATTGGACGTTCGATAATGCGGCCTGATTTTGCGTGTATTGTGCCATTATTGCCGATTATTGCGTTTTATTTTATGGCGGACGACACATTGACCAAGGAATTTAATCCCAATGGCAAAGATATTTATGATGAAAAATCTTCGCGCAAGGCAACCGCCAATGATATTAAGAAAATGGGAAAATTTGATAACAAAGAAGGTCTGTTTAATGGTTTCATGATGGTGTTGGGTTATTTCAAGGACAAAGGCAAATCAAAACCATTGATGATGGACGAAACTTTATCAGCATTGTGTGTGGCGCCCCCGGGAACCGGTAAAACCGCAGGCGTTGTGATACCTACGATTGTGGAATGTGATAATACTTCGATGATTATCAATGACCCGAAACCTGAATTGGATTATAAAACATCCGCATATCGTGCGACGGTGGGACCTGTATTTATTATGAACTGGGCCGGACAGGATGATCCCGACCGCGGAATATTTTATCCATCGTGGAATCCGTTGTCGCCTGAACACGTTCCATTTGAAATTGAACAACGCGATTTGTATGTTGATACAATTTGCAAAGTGTTGGTGCCCGATGCCCAGGGAAGTGCCGACCCACACTGGTCAATATCGGGTCGTGCGGGGTTGTCCGGATTTGTTCATTATATTGTGTCCAAAATTGAACGAGCCAAGGCGGACGATTATTTCTATGCCCGGTTGCAAAACGGCGAATTTAACGAAGAAGATGCAAATGTATTGTTGGAATATTATTTGCAAATGGCCAGTAATCCAAACGCATATGCGGCGATGGGATTGCTGCAACGCGGTGAATTAAACGCGATGAATTATGTGCATGTCGGGACTTGGCGTCATATTCCGGATGCATGGCTGGGCAAAGAGGCATCGTTATCCATGATTTTGGATTGGTTAAATGCATCACAATTAGCAAATGCCGCACAAATGGAAGAACGTCGCAAACAAGGCGACCAAATGGTGGCATTGGCCGACCCAATGAAAGATGTGTTGGAAGACGCCGTGAACGAAGCGGTAGAATTCGCGTATTCTCATCGTGCGGTTTTGGAATTAACACAGTTGGCCAACACCCCGGACAAAGAACGCGGGTCTATTATTTCAACAATTATGGCTGGATTGGGCGTATTCCGTAATGCCGCCGTGCGCAACAGAACGTCTCATTCTGATTTCCATTTTGATGATTTGCGTGGTATGGTTGATCCGCGTGATGGCAAAATGAAACCTGTATCGGTATATCTGTCTATTAATATGGTTGATGCCCAGGCATTAAATCCGATTACGGGTATTTTCATTGAATTGATGTCTAATTATTTATTGGTGAACACGCCGGACGCCGTCAGTTCCAGTGGTAAAAAGTTAGGGCCATATCCTGTATTATTCGTGTTGGACGAAATGCCAAAAATGCAAAAGTTGGATGCGGTTATCCAAGGACCCGATTTGGGACGTGGACAAAAGATTTCATACTTGATTATTGGCCAGGATATTCACCAAATCCAGGAAAAATACGGTGCAGATGCGGCGGCTACAATTATTTCAACAACGGCAGCGAAAATTGTTTTGCGTCAAAATGATTTGGAAAGCGCCAAAAAGTTTTCAGATATGATTGGTAATGAAATAAAGAAAGAGGTAAAGAAAAAGAAAGACAAAGACGGCAAAGAAACGGGCGAAACCGAAGAAACAACCAAAGATCCGAAATTGCTGTATTCGCCAATGGATATTATGACATTGGGCGAAGGTAAGCAATTGATTATTTACCAAGGATTTTATCACAGACCAATTGAAGCAACCCAAGAAAGATATTTCGTGAACAAATCTGATATTGAAAAGAATATAAATACCAAAGTACAAATGGGTAAATCTGCACCTATGCCGGAATTTTTGGTGCCTGCGCACTGTCAATCTATGGGGTATAAGGGGCCAATCCGTTTTATGGACCCAACCACGAAAACAATAAAAATTTTGTCTGAATAATTTTTTATGAAAAAGTCTGTTTTTGCTTTTATCTGTTTATGTTTTTTGTCGGGGTGTGCGGGGGTCGCGACATCCGAATTGAACAAAGTTCGCCAATCTTTTGCGCATGATGATTTTGTGGAATCGGCCGAAACTTTTTCAGGTGGCGCCGATATTAAAAATCAAACCAGTTTGGAATTATTAATTACTGGGCTTTCGCAATTTAATGCCAAAGAATATAAGCAAAGTGATGATACATTTGAAGAATTTAATCGGCGTAATATTGATACAATCAGTGGCAGTGCCGTGCGCGAGGCTAAAAGTTTAATCGGTGGACGATTGGCGACGGAATACAAACCATCGATGATGGACACGTTGTTTGTGTCTTATTATCAGATTTGGGATGCGATTGGTGATGGGCGGCGTGATGATGTGCGTGTGATTATCAACCAATCGTATGCGCGCCAACAAGATATGTCGCGTGCGTATTCGGAAATGGTCGAAAAAAATAATGAAAAATTATCCACAGACAGTTCTGAATTAATGACCGAATTGCAAAAAAGAAATGCGCAATGGGCGGCGTATCGTGACATTATGAATCCGGCGTTGATGTATTTGTCGGGTATTTGGTTTCTGAACAATGGTGATTTTAGCGATGCGCAAACATACTTGAAACGTGCGGTGGGTATGGCACCGGACAATTCTTTTGTTGCGACGGACGCGGCTTTGGCGGATGAAAACAAACGTCCCAATGACACGACATGGGTATTTATTGAATCTGGATTTGCACCAATGTTAAAGGAAGATACTTTGTCGTTGCCGGTGATAACGGGGCGCGGCGTAATTATTACCTCTATTGCAATTGCGGAACCGGTATTTTGGAACGGGAATATGTCGATTGCGGGCGCACAACATTTGGCAGATGTGAACGCAATGTTTATGACTGAATTTAATCAATACAGAATTAACGATTCTTTGCGGGCATTTGCGGCGGCGTCTGCCCGTACAGTAGCCCAAGCCGCGGCATACAATTCCAACAGTCGGTTTTCAGGATTATTAGGGTTGGGATCGACTTTGTTTTCAATGGCAACCACCAATGCAGAGGTGCGGTCGTGGGTGACATTGCCTGAAAGTATCAGTGTTATGCGTGTTAAAACGGCCGACTTGATTCAGAATAATTTTATTGCTACATTGGGCATAGAATTACCGGTGTCTGGGAATCATTTAATTTATGTGCGATTGGGGCTGGACGCGCCAGTTGTGCATGTATTCAAGATATAAAAAAAGGAGAAAATATGAAAAAATTATTACCAATTGCATTGTGTGCGGTATTGGCGGCATGTGGTGGCACCCGTATTGTCGATTTGGATAACGAACGCGATGTGAATTCTATGCAAGATGTTATGGAATTAGAATATCGTGATTGGACAAAAACCGCTGAAAATATGACGGATTCTATGTTGAAAAGCAACGCGTTGACGCGCGTAAAAAATCCTGTGATTGCGGTTGCGAATATCAAAAACGATACTATGCAAAGATTTGATACAGATATTTTAATCAAAAAAATTCGTACGACCGTGTTGAAATCCGGTCGTGCGCAAATCGCAACAAACTTTACAGGCGAAGACACCACCAGCAATACTGTGCGTGCAACACGTGGAAACGACGAATACGACCAATCTACATTTGCAGGCAAAGGAACATTGGTTGCGCCGAATTTGTCATTATCGGGTAAAATGTTGCAACGCAACCTGAAATTGGAATCCGGGTGGTTTTCGTCGGTCGATACACGCGTAGAATATTATTTGCAATTGACACTGACCGACTTGAAAACAGGATTGTCGGTGTGGGAAGACGAACAACCAATTGTCAAAGAAGGTGACCACGCACCAACATGGTAATCCGTTTGTGCTGACACTATGTCGCAACACGGTAAAAAAACACCGGCAAAACGCCGGTGTTTGTTTGTGACGGATAGATTTTGATTGATTCATCATCAATCAAAAGGATTTTCCGATTTTTCATATTCTATTACAATTGGTAAGTGTTCCCAGTGCAACGCGTTCGCAATTCCACGACGCAGATATCGCGTATATGATTCTGGGATATCGGACGCACCACCAACGTTTATACGAACACGCATTGGGTGACGCCCCGTTTGGCGTGCGAATTTAATCCGCATCGCACGTTTCAGACGTGACATCGGTGGTTGGCGTTCGGAAACCAATTTTTCAACAATTCTATTTAACAAACTGGTCGGGACGGTGGCGGTGGAAATATCCCATTGTTCGTATATTCGTTTGAACATATTTTGCACGCCTGTGCCTGTTTCGGCCGATATGGCCAAAATCATCGGCTTTATAATTTGGTGGAAAGAATTTGTGAATTGGTGTTTTAATTTCAATAATTTTTCATCACGGATTTCTGGTTCAACCAAATCCCATTTATTCAGTGCAACACATAAAATCTTGCCCGCGTCATACACGCGTGCCGCAATTCCCAGTGCCTGGTTTTCTATATTTTTTGTGGCATCAACAACCAATATTACCACGTCTGACTTGTCAATCGAATCCAATGCCTTTATCGCGGACAATGTTTCAACATCGTCGGTCACGCCGGCCTTGCGCCGAAGTCCCGCCGTATCCATAATCACGATATCACGTCCATAAAATTTAGTTGGGATTTTCACAGTGTCGCGTGTAATACCCGGCGCATCCATAACAATTTGGCGTTTTTCACCCAAAACACGATTTACAAAAGTCGATTTACCAACATTTGGTTGACCCAATACCGCAATTTTAATGCGCGTATCAGGTTCAGATTCCGTCGCATTTTGTGTTGTATCTTTGCCGGCAATTTTATCAATAAAATCATAAATTTCATCAAATCCGCGTTTGTGTTCAGCCGAAATCATAACCGGTTCGCCACACCCCAATTTATAAAAATCATTTATGTCGGTGACGCGTTTCGCGGATTCTGTTTTATTTACCAACAGCAACACGGGGGCACGTGTTTTTCTGTGAATCAATTTTGCCCATTCCATATCCATGGCGGTCAAACCCACACGACCATCAACAACAAATAAAACCGCATCGGCCGCAATAATCGCATTTAATGCCATATTTGTTGAATCCAATGCAATTCCATTTTTTGCATTTTCCAGACCGGCTGTATCATAAATTTCAATTGCACGGTCGCGCATAGTTCCCACCATAACATCACGTGTCACGCCCGGACGATCATGCAC
>Ga0310690_10013252_pt1 | contig 10050 bp, 9 predicted proteins | sample AusTroGonzalo_MG_2_FD_207661 | JGI IMG/M metagenome (GOLD analysis project Ga0310690, IMG submission 207661) | Bovine rumen microbial communities from tropical cattle in Woodstock, Queensland, Australia - Gonzalo_04 (v2) (version 2) | ecosystem: Host-associated > Mammals > Digestive system >...
CTTCGCAACGCCCGTATTGTCACAAACCTGAATCTTAGCGATATCCTTGGCTTTCATCTGGCTAAGAATCAATCTTGTGTCACCATTCATCGGACAGTTGTCGATGCGGAGGTTATAATTGGCGATGACATCCTCATAACCGGCAATCATCAGCTCTGGCACCATCTGGAGTACATCCAACAACGACTCTTCCCCAATCAGTTCCATTCGCTGAGGATAAATCATCGTCCTGTCTGCCTTAATCTCTATGATGGGCAAACCACCTTCTGCGAACATCGGGATAGAAAAGAGCAAAAGACTGAACAATATGAGATAATGTCGATTCATTTTGCAAATATACTGATTTTTCTTTTAATATGGTTATTATTCCGTAGTTTTTTAGTAAATTTGCAGCATGAAGGTGGTTATCGCTATAGATTCTTTCAAGGGGTGCCTTACTTCTATGGAGGCTAACGAGGAGGCTGCGGAGGGTATCAGATGTGCTTATCCTGACGCAGAGGTCATAAAAGTGCCTGTCAGCGATGGCGGTGAGGGCTATATGGAAGCCTTCCACGCTGCTATTGGGGGCCAGTTGGAGAAAGTAACGGCAAGAGACCCGCTGATGCGTTCTATTACAGCTAAGTATCTGTTACACAACAATCTGGCCGTGATTGAGATCGCTCAGGCCAGTGGACTGACCTTACTGACAAAGGAAGAGCGCAACCCGATGGTAGCAACGAGCTATGGCACAGGTCAGTTGGTGGCAGATGCGGTCCGCAAAGGGGCGAAACATATCATTGTTGGTCTTGGTGGTAGTGCGACCAGCGATGCTGGCATCGGCATGCTCAAGGCTCTCATCGATGCTTTTGCCCAACATGGCTCGTGGGATGACATTGAGGCTCTCAAAGATGTCGCATTCACCATCGCCTCTGATGTCAAGAACCCGCTATATGGCGAAAATGGTGCAGCCCATGTCTTTGCCCCACAAAAGGGCGCTACACCAGAAATGGTACTCGCCCTTGATGAACGGGCCAGAAAGTTTGCAGAGGTCTCTGCCAAACATTTCGGCTACGACCGTTCACAAATGCCAGGAGCTGGCGCTGCAGGTGGTCTTGGCTATGCCTTCCTGCAATACCTCAATGCAGAAAACAGATCTGGTATCCAGTTGCTGCTCGACACCATCCACTTCAAAGAACTCGTCGCTGATGCCGACCTCATCATCACAGGTGAAGGCTCAGCTGATCGCCAAACATTGATGGGCAAACTTCCGATGGGTATCCTGGAGCAATCCGGACGCGTCCCCGTCTGTCTAATCGCAGGTAGGATCAGCGATCGCGAAGACCTCCTGAATACAGGCTTTGCTCGCGTAGAATGCATCAACTCGCCAAACCTCCCCCTCGAAGAAGCCATGCGCAAAGACGTCGCCCAACGAAACATCCGCCAACTTATTTCTCAATTAGCCATCACATCGTTACTTGCCGAATAGCCTGATAACAAAAATGCATCAGCCTACTATCAACTATTGATACAAATACGCTATTCGAAATTCTCTAGAAAATTTGACCGTCAGATAAGGTAGTAGCAATTGCCGAAACCCTAGGGAACCATTAAATTCTCTAGAGAATAACTCGACATCCATATAGCATAAAAGTTGCGAAACAAGTTCTTGCATTTTCTTACCTAGGCATACGATCTATAACCACACTCATTTCATGTAGGTATTATATAGGCTCGAAGAAAACCAAAGTTTTTATTCGTTATATATAAATTCTCGAGAAAATTGCGTATCTTTGTCCCAAAATCATAAACATATGAGATACATTATCAAAAAAGAAACCAAGCCGACGCTTCAGACCTTCGGTAAATACAAGGCTGTAGCCGTACACTATCAGACCATAGAGAGTGATAAACTCGTTAAGGAAACAGCCCAGCGCACAGGTTTCAGCGAAGGCAATATCATTGGCGTCCTGATGAGTGTGGCAGAGGTCGTCAACAGTCATTTGCGCGAGGGCGATCGTGTGCGTCTGCCAGAATGGGGTATGATGAAACTCGAGATCGAGAGCGACAAGGTTGACGATCCTAAGACCTTCCGGGCCAAAAAGCACATCCGAGGTGTTCGCCTCCACTTTATCCCTGAGAGCTATGAAGGCTCTCAACCCCTCTACGAAGGCATCACCTACGAGAAAGACAAGAACTTTAACGATGAATAAGACTATGTGGATGCTGAGTTTTACATTGTTGCCTCTGATGGCACTCGCCTATATCGGCTGGCATGTGTGGTGCCTGCTGCCATTGAATTGGGGCTGGAAGCTGCTGATCATAGCCCTGATGATAGGGGCGTTTATGCTATTGTTTGCTGGTTTCTGGCGTACAACCGACCGTATGCCTATGCCGCTGGCGATTGCAGCCTACGAAATCGGCATGTCAAGCCTCATCATATTGCTCTATCTGTTCATGCTGTTTCTAGTGCTCGACCTCGGAAGGCTGGTCCGCCTGGTGCCTCGTACTTTATTGTATAACAACTGGTGGACGGCAGGAGGCATCGCCTTTGGCATGTTCGTCCTATTCCTCTATGGCTACCTGCACTATCAGCACAAGTATCGCGAGGAGCTGCAACTGACCACAGAGAAACATATCAGCAAACCCGTGAAGATTGTGGCGATGAGCGACCTGCACATCGGCTATCACAATCGTCGCAGCGAGTTGCATCGATGGGTGGATATGATCAACGACGAGGGTCCAGACGTGATACTCATTGCAGGTGACATCATCGATGGCAGCATGCGTCCTGTGACAGAACAGCAGATGCACGAGGAGTTCCGACGACTGAAAGCACCCGTCTATGCCTGTATTGGCAACCATGAGTATTATAGCGGAGAGCCCAGAGCAAGGCAGTTTTATAAGGATGCAGGCATCCGACTGTTACAGGATTCCTGCGTCACCGTTGGCGACCTCTGCATCATCGGACGTGATGACCGCAGCAATTTCCGCCGTGACTCATTAGGTGTACTGATGCAAAAGGCCGACCGCTCGAAATACTGTATCCTGCTGGATCACCAGCCTTATCATCTGGATCAGGCAGAGCGCCAGCAGGTAGACTTCCAGTTCAGCGGACATACCCATCACGGACAGGTTTGGCCCATCTCGTGGATCACGGAACATGTCTACGAATGTGCTTTCGGATCTCTCCAGCGAGGTCGCACCCACTATTATGTCACCAGTGGCCTCGGCCTATGGGGCGGTAAGTTCCGCATCGGCACCCGCTCGGAATATGTCGTCATGACGCTGACCAACTCACAAGAAACAAAACATTGACTCAATGAATATACAAGAATTACTGAATCGTACGGATCGCTTTGCAGCCAATGCAGGTTGCAGGATCACAGAAGTGGACACAGAACATGCTGTCGCTGAAATGGTAGTGACGACAGCCCATCTGAATGGTGCAAACGTTTGTCAGGGAGGCGCTTTATTTACTCTGGCAGACCTGGCCATCGCAGCCTTGATGAACAGTCGGGAACGACTCACCGTCGGCATCAGCAACAGCATCATGTTTGTGTCGAGTGCCAAAGAGGGCGACCAGCTCCGGGCAGAAGCCGTCAGCGTGTGCGACCATCACAAGATTCCCTCCGTCGAAGTACGCGTTACCAATCAGGAAGGCCGCCTCATCTGTCACGTCACAGGCATGGGTTATCGCAAGAACATTCCCCTGCCCGACAAGGATTAAGCCAACAGGTTTCTTTCCCTATACGTTCCCCAGATACACATGTTGGATGCCTGCGTCGAGCGCGATACGTTGGGCTGATTCCAAGGTAGAAACGGGTGTTGGCGGGAGATGCTGCATCTTATAACGGGGAAAGAAACGGCTGAAATGGAGGGGCGCATTGGCGAGACCATTGGCAACGAGCCATTGGCACATCTCGCGAATCATATCCATATCGTCGTTGACGGTAGGGATGATGAGGTTCGTCAGTTCTATCCACACACCAGCATCCCTCATGGCGAGGATCGTGTCGAGCACCACAGAGAGATGACCACCGCTGACACGCTGGTAGATTGCGTCGCTAAACGATTTCAGGTCGATGTTGGCTGCATCGAGATAGGGCAACAGGTCTGCAAGCGGTTGCTGACAGACATAGCCAGCCGTTACGAGGATGTTCCATAGTCCCTTTTCATGCGCCAGACGAGCTATATCCGTCACATATTCGAGATAGGTAAGCGGCTCGGTATACGTGTAGGCAATGCCCGGACAATGGTGCTCCAAGCAGAGACAGACGACATCCTCTGGCAACAGGTCATAGTGATCGACATCAGAAGGACTGACCTGCGAAATCTCATGGTTCTGACAATTCTGGCATCGGAAGTTACAACCTGTACAGGCGATGGACAAGCATGTCGTGCCAGGATGGAAATGATAGAGCGGTTTCTTTTCGATGGGATCGATGGCCAGCGAACAGGGTTTTCCATAGACCTCGCTGACGAGCACGCCCTCATGATTGCAGCGACTGCGACAAAGGCCCGTCTTGCCATTGGCGATATGACAATGGTGCGGACAGAGCAGGCACTCTACCCTTCCTTCGTCGAGTGGCTTAAAATACGATGGCCTCATACACATAGAGTTCCGCATCGCGCCAACCATCCCAGCCGAGTCCGGCCTTGTCCTGCGAGCAATGCCCCACAAACTCCTCCTTGGTCCAGTTCACCTCGTCGGCCACCTGTGGCAGGAACGTACCACTGCGATAGCCCTTACGGATATAGATGCCATGTCGATACAACTCGAATTCATCGAGACTCTGAATGCGTCGCATCGGGGTGAGAACAGAGATTTCGATATCCACATCATCCAACTCCTCACGACGTAAAGGCGCGAACCGAGGGTCTTCGAAAGCGGCTGCACGCGCCATCTCTGCCACAATCTCATGCAAGGGTGTGTCTTCGCCAAAATGTCCGATGCAACCTCGCAGATGACCCTGCTTGTGAAGGGAGACGAAGGCTCCGCACTTAGACGAGAGGTGAGAGGTAAGAGGTGAGAGGTAAGAGATTGGCTTGCCATCGAGCGAGTCTCTGATGCTCTGATAGGCAATCTCTTTCAGAGTATACTTCTCTTCGTCGGAGAGTGAAAACGCCTTTTCCTCACCTCGAAGGATGGCGAAGGCATGATAGCCCACCACACGACTCAGGTCATGATCATCGATATCGCCTGAGTTCTGATAGAGCAGATGCTTCACCTCATAGTGCTTATCCATCATCAGCATCAGCGTGATGATAGGGAATCCGCCACAGGCACTCGTCGACAGGTTGCGAATGCCACTGTTGGCATTAGCCTCGATGGTGGCGATAAATGCCTCTACATCGCCGCTCTCCACCGCCTTTCCTGTCTTGGCATCCACCTTGCAGGCATCCTCATACGACGGATAATGAGAGAAATCGCTACTGACAATGAAGAGATTCTCGTCGGTAAAATACGGTTTCAACGCCTCTGCCATTCGTTTCAGTTTCCGGAAATCGTTGGTAGAGATGATAATCGGTACGATAGGCGGCACCTCCTCAAATCGCCTTTGCAGGAAAGGCAGTTGTACTTCGAGACAATGCTCACGATCATGCGCCTCAGGACGATACGAAAAAACGCTATCGACAACTGTCAACTTCAGAGCAACCTCGCGATCCACCTTCACCCGTCCCAAAGGCGTTTCGTAACAGTCGGCTTCCGTATTAACAGAGGCTCCATCCAACCACTCATGATGACTGGGGCCCAATAGGAAAATCCGTTTGTATCGCTTGTCCCTGGGCAACGACATATAGGCTGCAGCTGCCACATTACCTGAGAAATAGTAACCTGCATGAGGCACGATAATTGCCGCTACATCCTGATGCTGTTTGTCTTGGGCATGAAGCGTCAGAAAACTGTCCACCTCGTGGCTGAGCTGCTGAGCATTACCATCATAGAACCTTCCCGCCTGCGTGGCAGGCCTAACCACAGGCTCCTGCTTATCAAAAATATTCATCATGATAATTGCTGCAATAATTGTTATGATCATTGCAATTGCTATCGTTATCGTCCAGGTTTTTGCCAGTTTGTCAGAGACTGAAGAAATCAAAGAAATACATCACAGCAGCCTGACGCGGGCTTGAGAGATTCTCAACCTTTCCAATAATAGAACCGCTCTTACGGATATCGCCGTTTGACTCTATCTTACCGACAATGCTGCCTTTGATGCGCACATCGCCATTATTCTCTACCTTGCCAATGATCGATCCACGTTTGCGGATATCACCGTTCGACTCTATCTTACCCTCGATAGAACCATTGACACGGATGTCGCCATTGGCTTCGAAACGTCCCTTGATCGAGCCTCCGATACGCACATCGCCATTCGCCTCAATCTTTCCAACAATCGAACCGCCTTTTCTCAGGGTCTGCTCATTTCCGGCACTTGCCTGAACACACACGCCCAACAACAACATCATGACCAATGCCAGTCTTACCAATAATCCTTTTTTCTGTTTCATAATACACTATAATTTTAAGTTTTACTTAACAACAATCTTCTGAGTGGTCGTGCCCTGACGGACGATGTAGATGCCCGGCAACAGATTCTCCACGCTGTTCCCATAAGGCTGACCTGAGAGCGAGAAGACCTGATAGGGCTGAGACCTATCGACGCGCAACTCACGTATACCGCTAAGCTTATAAGTATAGCCGAGTTTCTTGTCCATCCAGGCAAGGCGCTCTTTCATGAAGGTCCTCACCACATCGACCTCAGCCTGGAAACTACCCAAGGCACGTGGATTCTGATGAACCCTCTGACTCAAGATGGGCCAACGCAGGAAATTCAGACGCTGCGACTGCTGAAGGTCTGATTCCCAACAATCGATAAAGGCCAACAGGTTCTCCTCAGTGAGTCCTGACTGACGGGCCTCATCCCAGATCTGGAGCATTTGTCGCTTGGCTGCAGCATCCTTGACGACGATGTTATCGACAAAATTCCTCATATTTCCAGCACAGCTGCCACCGTCACGATAAATGTAGTCTTTATGGTTATTGACGGGATAGATGCGCTGGTCGTTGTTAAAGGCCAAGTCAAAATCCCAAACAGGCCCAACATGCAACAGGTTCTCATCACGCTGCTTATACATAAAGACACTCCAGTAGGTATCCGTATTACCTGACAACTCTCCCACAAGGAAATGTCTGAGGAAACTGTTGACATCGAGATAAGTCGACCACTGCCTCTCCATCTGATTGAAGAATTGTCGGATGTATTGCTTCTGATTGTTGGTAATCTCGTCCTCATCAGGCGACTTGATGGTGACAGGACTGCCGTTATTCGAATTGAACCACGATTTCTCCTGATTGGCATAGGCATCGACCTCAATCAAATAGCCACCTGTCAAGGCAATGCCCTGATTGTCCTGAGGCGTCATCTCCGTGATATTCACACGGTTCTTGTTGATGCTCACCTGGTCGCACAACTGGTAACAGCCTTTGTATTCGCCATTGAGCAGCACATCGACAGCAGTACCATAGGGGGTATAGGCCATCCCCAACCGGTTGCTCAGTTCGAAAGCCAACAGGTTGCGCATCAGCGTCTTGTCGCCATAGTTGTTGATAAGCGTCCATTTCTTCGCTTTGGCAGGGGCATCGAGCACATTCTGTTTCGTATCGAACTTGATGCGATAGGGTTTCTTAGGGAAGGTGCGCGAGGCATTCCCTCGTTCACGCGTCGTGCCAGGCTCGGAAAGCAGTTTGGTGCCATCATTGGAAATAATCGTCAGTTGGGAAACGATCTGGTGTTCCTTGTCGTAGGGAATCTCATTGTTTAACGTGTGGATGCTGACGGTGGGAAGGTTCGTCACCTGATAGAGATGACTATTGTCGCCAGCGCCAGGATGGCCATAGAACTCAAGTTCCGCGATGTTACAACGCGCATCAGAGGGGCCGACATAGCGTACATAGCGAAAGCCCTTTGAACATTGGACATCAGCATACGACATCGTGCCGATCTTGCCATTCTCAGGGATGACATAGAGGGGCAGAGCATCCATGAAATCAGCACGGTTGGCTCCTTCGAAGACACCCAGCAGAACACGTTTCTCACCCTGACTGTCGTTGCGAGGCGACCAACCCACTCGCGTGATGACGTGAGCCTCACCCAAATCGAGTCCTGTCCATGTGTAGCTTCGCTCCCACGAAGCAAAGTAGGTGTTCAAATCACCATCGAACGCTTTCTCGCGCGTATTGACAGTGGTGGATTTCGTATTATTATCGTAGTTGACAGATTCTGTGGTGCCAATGACCGTACCTTTCAGCAGGTCGTCGCCATAAGCGGGTGTCAGCAGCAACGCCCATAGAACCTGTGTGCAAAGCAGTTTCCTAATCATGCTTTTTCTGTGGGGTTTTCTGTTTCAGTTGTGTTTTCCGGCTCTGACGTGGCCGTATCGCTTTCAATAAACATCGACTCGTCCATCTCTGCCAACGATTTCTTTTTTTTGTTTTCTCTGGCGCCAGCCTTAATCAGATTCCTTGCAGCAGTGATGATGCTGGGTCCGCCATCGCCAGTGGTAATCTTCAGTTTCTTCATCTTCTTAACGGTGTCGTCCATGCTCGACTCCACATCCATAAAGCGCGTGCCAAAGTCCTGCACACGTTCGATTACCGTATTGGCAGCATCCATCATAGCCTGCTGGTTCTTCAGTTGTCGCACCTGGGTCCACATCATCTCCAGCACGCGCAGATTCATATACATGGTCTGGGGGCCAAGAATCATTACACCCTCATCGTAAGCCTCGCGCCAAAGGGTGGCATCATTCAAGAGGGCCAGGTTGAGGGCACCTTCGATAGGCACGTACATGATAGCAAAATTCAGACGATTATAACCCTCAGGCAGGAATCTGGTATACTCCTTCTTGGCCAGACGACGAACCTGAGCCCTGACACTGTCGATATGAGCCCTCAGGAAGCCGCTCTTCTCAGGCGTACCGTCCTCCGCATTCATATAGCGCTCGTAATCCGTCAACGACATTTTGGAGTCGACCACCACATGACGATTGTTGGGGAAGTGCAGGATAAAGTCAGGCACTAAACCTTTGCCATCGTCGCCTTTGGCACCCTTGCCCACCTTATCTCTCAAAGTTTCCTGGGTATCAAACTGCTCTCCTTCCTTCAGTTCAAGGTCTTCGAGCAATTGCTTGAGTTTCAACTCACCGAAGTTACCCTGTATCTTGACTTCACCTGTCAGAGCTCGTGTCAAACGGTCAGCCGTCTCTCCTATCTCGGCACTCTTCTGCATATTGATCTTGATCGTCTCATCCAATCGGGTGAGGGCCTCCGTCTGCTGTTCCTTGGTCTTGTCAAGCGCCTCCTGCATATCCTTCAGGCTCTTCTGCAACGGATCGATGATTTTCGATACCTGTTCCTTGTTTTCTTCGCCAAGCTCCTCCTGACGCTGTTTAAGTACCTTCTCAGAAGTGGTTTGCATCTGTTCCTTGATGAGTTCGAGCTGACTCTTCATCTGTTTCTCGTTCATCTCCTTCAAAGCAGCAATCTGACCCTCATGGGCCGTCTTTTCTTGCTGCAGCTGTTGGGCAAAGGTCGTTTTCAACTCTTGCATCTGACTATCGAAAGCACGCTTTCGCTCATTCATCTGTTCCTCATAAGAGGTTTTCTGTGTCTCCAACTGTTTCTCAAGGTTCTCTACGTTGGTCTTTTGGACATCACGCTCCGCCGTCAGCTTGATGACGTTCTCGATTAAATCCTTTTTGCCACGATTTCCGACGAAATAGCCGAAAACCGCCATGACAATGATGGCTATGATTGCTATGATCAGGTAAATTTCCATAATTCTATATTATCAGGGGGCAAAGATACGAAAAAGAAGTGAAAAGTGAATCGTGAATAGTGAAAAGTTGCGCTGCCTTGTGATTTTTTACCTTTTTTTCGTACCTTTGAGCTTTGCTCGAAGGTACTCACGTTCGGAAATTCTCAAATTCATTTGGAATTTCGCTCACTTATTCGTACCTTTGCGGGCGAATGAAGAAAGTCAAGAACAGCGAGCTGCTGCTCTCCTATAT
>Ga0310690_10013253_pt1 | contig 10048 bp, 14 predicted proteins | sample AusTroGonzalo_MG_2_FD_207661 | JGI IMG/M metagenome (GOLD analysis project Ga0310690, IMG submission 207661) | Bovine rumen microbial communities from tropical cattle in Woodstock, Queensland, Australia - Gonzalo_04 (v2) (version 2) | ecosystem: Host-associated > Mammals > Digestive system >...
GATTTGCCATCAAAGGAAACATTAAGGGAAGCCTACAACATATCCACACCATTGTTCCGTGCCTACATATTATTCGCCATCTCATCTGGTTGTGCCAAAGCCGAGATATTATCCTTAACCGTTTATGATTATCAGGAATGGGTGAGGGATAAAGACCCTGCAGTTGATGACATTATACCTACTATACGATTGAAAAGGCAGAAAACCAATAAGTATTACACTACCTTTTGTTCACCTGAAGCAGTACGGGAGATCCATAATTATTTGAAGACAAGGGATGATGATGATGACCGATTATTCAAGGTTAATGAAAGATATCTTAACCGTGCTTTCCAGGGTATGAATGATAGGTTGGGTTTGGGCAGATTGAATGGTAGGGCTATACTTCGGCCTCATATGTTGAGGAAATATCATGCCAGCAGATTATATAATGCGGAGAATGGTTTGAGCCTTGAGGAAATTGATAGTTTGCAAGGAAGAAGCAAGAATAGTACACGAGAATCCTATTATTTTGATAATCCGGAGGATTTGAAAAAAAAGTACATAAGGAATATAGAGCAGGTTACAATTTTAGACCAAGTACATACATTAACAGTTGATAGTCCAGAAGTTGAACTCTTGAAGCAAAAGGCGGAGAAGATAGATGAGTTGGAAAAACTGGTAAAAAAAATAATGGAACGAAACCAACAATGAGGCTCCGTTCCCCTAAAATAAAATATACAAAATGGTTGATTAAATTATGATATCAATGCTCATTAATTTTGGAGGAATATGTGAGGATGGGGAAAAATGAATAATGAAAAAAACCATCCCCACAAAAATATTCAATAGTCTTGCTGAAGCTAAATAATATGAAAAGATACATATTCCGGGAGAATGACAAAGCAAAAATGGAAGGAATAATAAATTCCCCTTTTTTTACAAAAAAACCACACTAAAAAAATCAAATTAAAACGGAGAGATGAAAATCTGAATAGAAAATATTAACAAAAAAACATACAATGGTGATATTATAATTGTTATTATCCCTTCTAGTGTTTATTTTACCTGGTCTTTCTCCCTTACTGTTATTATGTTTTTAGTTGCTTATAAATTTAAAGTAAAAAAAGAATATTAGTTTTCAGATGCTCTCTATGGAACTGTCTTTATAAGTTAGTGATCATAAATAAAAGTGTGAAAAAAAGTGTGGTGGATTTTAAAAATAGGGTGTTATAAAGAAGATTAGTAAAAAAAGTAAATCGAACCTTTTGGGAGAAAGACGAAGTATTTTTTTAATTTAATCCTCATTATAACAATTATTATATTAGTTTTTACTAGTATATATACTTATTTTTTATGTTCTGCAACATATTGTTCAAGATAATCCAGTACAATCTTCGTGACTGTAGTATCTTCTTGGATTGCAATTATCTTAATGTCCTTTAACAAACCTTTAGGACACCTTACAGATAAGTGTACTTTCTCTTCTGACATAACATATTCACCTCTTTTTTTAGTATAGTTTGTTGTATACTAATATATGTTGTTAATTGCATATAATACTATGTAGTAATATAGGAATGTCGCAAAAAATAGCAACATTTATATAGTAGATAAGCACAATATTTAATTGTAGATGTGGTAACTGTACTACAAAACTACAAAAGAACCTTTTGGGAAAAGGCGGAGATTCTATATGAAAGAAATTGTAATTAAACACAATGGCATCGAGTACACCGAAGAAGACATAATCCAATTAATCGACCTTGTACTCGACATAGTTGGAGAACAGGTATGATCAATAAAAAACCTGAACAACAACTAGAACCGAAAACTGATTTTATACGAACTTGCATCATCGACGGGTACTTCTGCACTGGATGCGAAGAATGCAAACCAACCTGCGACGAAGACTACCAACTACTGCAGGAAGAAACCAGCACCCGCAACATAAGCGAAGAAAGCCTAATCGACACATACCATAAACTATATGGAGGAAAATAGATGATGACAAAAGATAAACCAAGACTACATCAACAAATCCAATGCGACATGGACAAGGAATTAACAATTAGCGTTAAATCCTTACTCCTAATCTTTTTCATCGTATTCTTATTCTTTGCATTCTGTTTCATAATGCAACCAGTAACCTACGGATTCTTCTAGGAGCTGATAATTTATGTTGACTGGTGAAGCATTAAAGAAACACGATGAACGAATCAAACGTGAAAAAAGGAGAAGACGAATGCAAAAAGTCATGCCTGGTGGAGTACTCTCCGAATCCGAAGACAGTAGACTTGACCTAAGATGCATCAAATTAGATGCTGAATGGGAAGGATATGGGAGAGCCTGATTATGGAAGACCTTTTAGATGTTCGTTGTATCCGTTTGGATACAGAAATGGAAATGGCTCGTGTTGGTGATGAATGCATCAGACAGAACCCTGATGCAGAAGACCCTTGTGGGTTGTGCATGGAGTATGGGTTCTGCTTCAGAGAACCAACCGAAAAAATGGAGGATGAAACAAATGGGAGTTAAAAAGAAAAAACAAGAAACCGAAGTGATGGTTGTAGAAAATACAACTCAACCAACTTCCTTATCTCCAGTAGATGTGGAGGGTGCTGTTGATTTCTGGCACAATTACCAAGAATTAACAGATAAATTATTGGACGCTAATGATTATCAAGGCAAAGAATTTAAAAAGAAGAGTGCTTGGAGAAAATATGCTACTGCATTTAACTTATCTGATGATATAATCAAAGAAGAAGAGTTAAGAGAACCTGACACCCAACAAATCATAACAAGTAAAATATGGGTGAAAGTAACTGCACCAAATGGAAGGCAAACCATAGGTGTTGGGATATGTAGTATATTTGATAAAATTTCAAAAAAGGATAAAACACAACCTACAAATTTTGAACTTCGTAAAAGATTTAGCAATGCTGAACATGATATCCCATCAACAGCACATACACGTGCAAAGAACCGAGCAATATCTGATATGATAGGTGCTGGTGAAGTAAGTGCTGAAGAACTTGATCAAACTGTGATTAAGAGAGGACGTGCGAAAGCTCAAAGGCAGAAAAGGGTTGATGACCTTGAAATCATTGAAGCCCAAGCGAGTAGGAAGATGAAAGCGAAAGATGATGAGAATATTATAGATGTGGAGGCTAAATAATATGGCTAGAAAAACCAAATCAGAAGAATTTCTTGATTATATAGAGAAAGTTGAAGAAGAACCAGTAAGCACTGGATTGCCTAGTGTTGAAGCAGATTTTGTAGAAGAAACCGATAACTATGGAGAATGGTATTCCTACACCCGTATTAACTTGAATGAGTTAGAAGATGGTGATGAGTACGAAGGCAAACCATTACTCCTACCAGTTGAAACTGTACAATTCGATGAAGAAGAAGAGCCAAGATATAGGGCAAGACTCTTATTAATCGATGATGAAGCAGAAGAGTACCTGCAAATCAACTTAAACCTTAAGCAAAACTCATCAGTACAGACCAATGTACACAATGCAAGTTCATTGTATGCATTAATCGGTGGAATACAAAACCTCACTAATCCACAATGGACAACAATGTTCAACAGGATAAAAAAGGTAAACCTGGAAGAATGGGAGGACTACATAAACACTAAAGAAAGTATGAATGTAAGAATCGTAGAAAAACAAGGTAGTTTTAATTACAACAGCTTTAGGATAACCAGTTTATCCTAAAACTATTTAACTTTTTTTTATATTTATGAGAGAATGAAGGTGTAATGGAAATGATGGAGCCAATAATCTTACCACTAAACGATAGAGAAGATTATAGTGTACAGGTACAACCTGCTCCTAAAAACCAATGCACATACACATTCTTTAAAGGCAAATCCGAATTAAAAAGGATAACCAACAAACAACCAATCGAACTAACAAGTACCACAAGTGTCTGGAAACAGATAAAGGAACTTGTAGATCCAAACTCTTTTTTATCACCAGAAGGATTAAGGAACACCATTGATAAGGAAATACTGCCAACCTTGCAGAATAATTATACTACTATAGTGTTGGCTAATCAGGAATTGGCTAATGAGGAATTAAGGGATAAGCAGACTAGCTTGAAGCAGAAGATTGATGATGCTGAAGAGAAGCTTAAGAGCCTTAATGACCCATTGTTATGGATTGGCAGCATTATTGAATGGTTAACCGCTGGGGAAAGGAACAATATACTCTTATGTTTCCTTGCCTATTGCAGCCAAGTAATCCTAAAGAATCCAATATCAGTTATTGCTTTGGGTGAAGCAGGAAGCGGTAAATCACACATTGAAGAAGTCGCTATGAGTCTTATTCCTAGTGAGTTTATCGTGAATGAGAAGAACATTACTCAAGCTGCATTATTCCGTCGAGCCGAAGAAAGTGAATACTTTTATGATGGTAAGATTGTTAATTATGGTGATATGGGTGGAAGCAATGACCAAGACTTTATGGAGGAATCCAAGAACATTATGAAAGAATTGCAAAGTGAAGGTTTTGTTAGTAAGCCTGTAGCGACTAAAGTTGATGGTGCCTGGGAAACCAGGGAACTAAACCTTATCGGTAAACCTTGCCTAACCTATACCACTGTACCGAATTATCAATTCGATGAACAGGAACTATCACGGAGTATACTGATTACTCCAAGGATTGATAACAAGAAAGAGTTTAATCGCAGGAACAATGCCCTTGAATTAAAAGGCAAATCCTATGAATACTACAAGAAGATGGTGAAGGAATCCGAGCAGATACAATACATGGTTTACTTACTCCGTGACATTATGCGGGATATGGATATAATCAACCCATACATTGATGTCATCAATGACCTATTAGACAATAGCGAGTATTACAAGAGAGACAATCCAAAGTATAACAACCTATTGAAAGTCATCGCTGCATTCAATTATAACCATAAGACAATCTACGAGAAAGGAGACCATAAAGTATTGTATGTTAGTGCCGAAGATGTTCAGCTATTCTTATCCTTATTGAATAAGTATGAATTGTCTATTAGTGAGAATCTATCATTACACGCTACTGATGTCATTAAGGAACTTATGGAATTGGAAGCACAGCCAAGAGTCAATGAGGATGGGCAACCAACCCTTGATGTGGCTGCCAATTGGACCATTAATGACTTCATGGAACAGACTAAACTCAATTTGAGCAAAAGGAGTCTGCAGAATTACTTCCGTGAATTAAACAGCCGTGGGTTCATAAGGAATGTTGAACGGAAAGGCAATGCTTATGTCTACGAATTAACTGGCAAATTCAATAAGAACACTATTGAAGAGAAACTAACATTAAGTCCACAAATTCGCAAGACAATAACCTATGAATTGGGCGAGGATTTCCTAAAAATATTGGAGGAAGATAAACCAGTAACTGGTCTGACCATTATGGATCATGATGATAATATAAAAAAACCTAACTGGTAAAAGTGAAAGTCGCGAAATCGCGAAAGTGATTTTATCATACCTTATGTGTGTATGTCTTTATATACATTCTGGAAAATCCTTTCGCGACTTTTTAAAAATTGCTCTTTACCAATCTATTTTACGATTGGAAGAAGGAGAGGGCAAGAAAGTCGCGAAGGTATCAAATTTCGCGACATTTCGCAACCTTTCGCGACTTGGTGATAACATGGTAAATTTTCGTAAATATTTGCAAGAAAGTAAGGATAGGAAATTCTCTGCATTGGCTTCTAAAAGGCAAACAGAGCCGAATCCGTACACTTGCAACTACTCGCCAGTTAGCGGTCACAAGTATTGCGAACATGAGCATTGCATACTTGACGCGACATGGTTGCGCAAAGATGCTGAAACCACAAAGTTGCGCAACAAACTCCAGGAAGAAAAAGATTACCTAAAAAATGGTGAAGGAACCTATGGTTACGATAAGGTAAAAGTCTATAAGAATGTGTTAAAATTAAGGAAGCTTTTGGGAGAGAGACGATGAGTGAAAAAATAAGAGACACTAAACTAAGGGCTTTAATCAAGGCTTTTTTAGTGTTCAATAAGGGAAAGAAGTATACTGCAAAAGAAATTTCATCATGGATTAATGATGGTAACTTTTGCTTGAATCGTAGCCTTTGCAATCCGCGAGTGGTGGGTCACTTGTTGAGCAAAGGACAGTATAATCCGAACCATATCTTTTATGATGTGTGTAGTGAGAAACAGGGCAACTTGAAGTATTATTGGGTGGTACCATGAAAGTCATTATTGATAGTAGGGAGAAGGCTCGCAAGGAACCTGCAAGGATATTTTATTCAGGCAAAGGCCACGAAGCATCAATTGAAATGTTGGATGTTGGCGATTACCTATTCGATGATCAAGTTGTCTTCGAGTATAAGGAGATTGGTGACTTCATGAGTAGCATTTTGGATGAATCATTGTTTAATGAAGCTGCTAATCAGGGCTTGAAGTATCCTTATCATTATGTTATGATTGTTGGTGATATGAAGGATTATGTTAAGGGCCGTTGGATTTACCATAAGTCCAGGTGGAAGGGTGATTATCCTTCTTATATTGTTAATAATTATAGTCGGTATTATGGTGCTTTGCGTAGGTTGAGGACTTTTACTTGTCCTATTGAGTGTTTTGATATGAAGCAGGCTTTTTATGAAATGTTACTTCAAAGCATTAAGTGTTTGGATGGTAAGTCTAAGTATTATAGTAATGTGTCTAGGCAAGTGGAATCACAAGACCCAGTTGATGTACTCTTGACAAGTTGCAAGGGAGTTTCAATTAAAAAGGCAGAAGCCATAAGGAAACAACACACTATCAACAATGTTTATGATTTACTCAACCTTACAGTTAACGATTTTAAACTTATCGATGGAATAGGTGACAAGACAGCCACCAATGTATATGACTTCCTACATATGGAGGCGGAAACATGATTTCAGATTACATGGAAAACATAGAATACGAAAACCCATTCTCCCATCTGAAACCATCACAGAAAACACCATATGAAAAAGCACATGGCAAATACATAACCAAAACTGCAGATGGAAGATATGTCCTATACCGTGCAAAGAAAGGCAAAGTAACCTATTACGGAAGCTTCGACAACTTCAACGATGCAGTAACACAAAGAGATTACTTCAACGAACACGGCTGGGTTAAACCAGAGAAAGACCCATCTAAAGAATACTTTAAGCACATCTGGAAATCCAACAGACACTACAATGTAGGAAACGGCCACAAATACAACGGCTGCCTAAAAACCATAGAAGAAGCATTATACTACCGAGACCTATGTGTCAAAAACAATTGGGAACTCCCAAAACCAAAAGAATTAGATCTAAAAACAGATAACCCATACCTTAATGGTTTGGAATATCCTTTGCCTGAAAGATTGGTTATTCCACCAAAACCACCTAAACGTATGGGGACCATTAGCAGTAAAGGTGAGCAGTTTTATGGTTTGACTTTAGGTAAGGAATATTATGGTGGTTACAGGACTTATGAGATGGCCTGGTATGTAAGGGAAGAGTTGAATAAGTGTGGTTGGGATAAGAGCCAGTTGGATAGGATTGTCGATGAATATCCAGTATGGTATACAGAGCTTAATTATCTTTATCAATATGTTAATCCACGTTATAATGGTTGGGTTGTTCAGATTACTCCAAAACATTCGGAGAGTGGTAAACTTGAACATTTATACTTCCATAGGTTAGAAGATGCATTGTGGGAAAGAGACCTTTTATTGAAGTATGATTGGGATGAAGAGTTACTGGTTGAATGTGCTGATGACACCAAGAACCCTTATTATGATATGGAGTTGCCACCTTATCCTCAAAGGAAGATAAGACGGATTAAGGAAAGAGAACCAAGGACTGAATTATTCAATAAATTGTTTGATTTAATTTACCATGGTGGTTATTATAATCAGGAGCAGTATTGTGAAATGTGTGGCACTAACAGTGTTACTCTCAGGAATATTTTAAGGAATGAGTATGATACTAATTGGAGCGAGTTTTATAATATTTGCATGAGTGGTGAGAACCCTAATGATGTCCTGGAGCAGAAGCCTTTGATTTATACTCCTAACCTTGAAAGGCATTATGCCAATACTAATTATGTTTCATATTTCAAGAACTTGAAAACTCCTTATGTGATTTATCATCGTAATAAGGAAACCAAGGAATCCGAATACTTTGGAGCATATCCAAGTAGAGAATTGGCAGATAAGATTAGCAATGATTTGCAAGCTTGCAATTGGGATAAGTCAAAGCTTAAAACTATACAAGCGAAGCATGGTTGGACTAGTGTAGTGAATAGCAGAAGATGGGTTTATCCAACAAAATACACTAGCAAGAAGACTGGCGAGACCAAGATTAATTATTGGCATATTAGAAAGAAAGGGCCTGATAAGAAGCATATTAATTATGGTTGCTACAAGGATAAGCGAGTCGCTGAACTTATTCGCGATCAATTGGTTGATAATGATTGGGATAAATCAAGGTTGAATGAGTTTAAGGATTATGCTTTTTATTGTATTGAGCAGGTTGATTTTTATGAAAATTATAAGAGTTACTGATTGTCAGGACTGCCCTTTCTATGAAAGGTTTACAGGTAGGACTAACATTTACCATACCTGCCATCATAACAATAGGACAGTCCAAAAAGACTTTATGATTTTATACAAATTTTGTGAATTAGAGGAATTAGAATGATTTTAGGACATGATAAATTAAAGGAATTGTTTCCAGAGTTTGAAGATTGTATTAAGGAGAATGGTATTGACCTTCGTATTGGTAAGGTTGAGCATACTGAGAATAAGCAAGGCTTGATTGGTTGTATAAATGGTGAAAAGCACCTACCGAAGACTTATGAAGTAAAACCAGTTGATAATGTGTATAAATTCTATCCACATAATTATTATACCATAGTGATAGACCGTCCGATTAAGATACCTGATGGTTATTGTCAATTCTACTTTATCCGTAGCACATTCGCAAGGTGTGGACTCGTGATTAATGATGCCGTTGGAGATAATGGTTTCGAAGGCACACTCCGTATAGGAGTCTACAATGCTAATAATTTACCAATAACTGCTGGATTAAATGAAGCCATCATACAAGCAGTAACCATCAAAAACGATGGCACCGCAACAAAATACGAAGGCACATACCAAGGAGACAAAGCCTATGAAAGTCTTGAATAACTCTGGGGAAATAGAGGACTTCCAACCTAAAAGGATTAAAGCTAAACTCTTGGAAGAAACTGACCTATCAGAAGTAGAGATTGAAAGAATACAGAGGAATGTTGTTAATCTCATACACCAAAAGTATGAAGAAGAAATCAGCACATCCACTATTCGTTCCTTGATCAATAACCAACTTATCAAAAAAGGTTTAGTAAGGGAAGAAGAGAAGACCCGTAAACTTGGAATGTCAGTACAGGATTTTGAGCAATTGATAGAACAAGGTTGCAAGGACAATGCCAACATAGGATACTCACCAGAGATGATAAGCAAATACGCTTATGACTCAATAGCGAAAGAGTATGCACTTTTGAAGATGCCGGAGAAGTGTGCAGAAGCACATAAGGAAGGATTAATCCATATACACGACCTTGAATATTATGCAGTGGGCAGACCAAACTGCATGAACTATGACCTTCGTTTCTTCGCAAAGAATGGTTTAAGGATAGATGGCAAGGGAGATATGGGTAGTGTCGCTAAACCAGCCAAATCTTTAGAAGTGTTATTGAATCATATGTTGCAGGCTTGGATGGCTGGAGCAACTACAATGAGTGGCGGACAAGGATATGTCAACTTCAACACATTACTTGCACCATTCTGCAAAGGTCGCTCCTATGAGGAAATCAAACAAGCGATTCAAGGCTTCATATTTAATTGTAATATGAGTCTTATCTGCCGTGGAGGACAGGTTTTGTTTTCATCAATTGCTTTAGACCTTTCAATTCCTCCAGTATTGGCAGATGAACCTGCTATATCCTTTGGTGGTGTAGCAATCGGCACCTACAAAGACTACCAAGAAGAAGCAGACCTAATCTTCCGAGCAGTATGCG
>Ga0310690_10013254_pt1 | contig 10048 bp, 3 predicted proteins | sample AusTroGonzalo_MG_2_FD_207661 | JGI IMG/M metagenome (GOLD analysis project Ga0310690, IMG submission 207661) | Bovine rumen microbial communities from tropical cattle in Woodstock, Queensland, Australia - Gonzalo_04 (v2) (version 2) | ecosystem: Host-associated > Mammals > Digestive system >...
GCGTAAAGCCTTCCTTTCTCGTACTCAGCAGACGTATAATCTCCATATACGTGTCAGCACTCTTGAACAGCGACTTGAACAACCTCCCGAACTCCCCTTCCAACTCAGCCTCAGCAGAGAAAAACAGTGCATCGATATTGTCAGGCACATTCTTTTTGGGGTCAAGCAAGCTCAGATAATAAGGCACACCACCTATAACCATATATGCCTGCAGTATAGCCAAACGAGGCCAGTGGAACTTCCGGCTTATCAAGTACTTCTCTGTCTGACCCAGCGAGAACGGACGCAGATGAATAGTATGTGTAGTACGCTTATGCAGACCCGCCTTATTGTTCACGATGTTTTTCAACATCCACGACGTTGCTGAGCCGCATACCACGAAATAAACATTGTCTATCCATGAAGCCCTGCCGTTCCAGAACAAATCCAGCGCATGCAGGAATCCCGACCGCTTTGTGTCAAAGCACGGCAGTTCATCAATAAACACCACCAATCTGCGCTGGCGGTTTCTGTTCTTGCGCTCCAAAAGAGCAGCCAGATTGTCAAAGGCTTTAATCCATGAGGTGGCTTTCCCGCCCTTGAAGCCATAGCGCACCAAAGCAAGATGAAAAGCCTCAAGCTCCTCCTCCATCGTGCCGTCTATGATGCCGGTAGCGTAGAAATCAAACTTATCCTTGAAGAAGCTGCGAATCAGGAACGTCTTACCCACACGTCTGCGACCATATACAGCCACAAACTCACTGCGTCCCGACTGCATATAGTCAGACAACTTCTCCAATTGACGTTCTCTACCTATTATCTTTTCCATATATCAATTTGCGGTTTTGTTTACACAAAAGTACTATAAATCAGTCGGTTTTCAAAATTATAATTAGCGAAAACCATCATTTTTAACAAACTTTCGCTAATTATACCGACATTCATCCCGCATCATTTACATTGGTAATTTTACTTGTTTCAACGAGTTAGCAATCTCTTCGATTGCAACGCTACCTCCCCACATCCTATAGACATACTTCTGACATCGGCCTTCGTACTTCAGTCCTCCCCTTGGCTCCACCTCATCTTCAAGAATATTCTCTCAACTTCAAACTTTTCCTTATCTTCCCTTAGACATTAATATTTTTCTTGGCTTTTCTTTTTGAGAGCTTTGATATCGAAGATATGTTATGCTATTGTCAGGTAGCTGACGGAAGCTTGCTTACAGGCAGATTCATGATAATAGTAGAACGAAGGCACAAAGTGCCAAAGCTCTCAAAAAGGGTTTAGTTCAATCACTCCCCTTGAGGGCAATCGCGGAATCGGAGCGATTGAGGAGCAAAGCGACGGTGGGCAAAAGTTGGAGGGGGCTTCAATCACTCCCCAGAGAGGGTGTCAATAACCAATAACCTATAATCAATAACCATTATTTTCAAACTTTGAACTCCGCATCGTTCAGCGCGTCATCTTTCGTAAGATGCCGATGAATCGGAACCTCCGTTCCCCTGATCCTTTTATTCTCTGCCCCCTATTTTTCAACTAATCCTTCAATGTACCAATCGGAACCACATACACCCCGTCCTTTCGGCGGTAAGCATACATACCAGTACCAGTCAGCACCATCTTGAAAGACGGAGCCTTCATCTTCGTCGTGTCAATCTTCTCTTCCAGTGCATTCAGGTTGGCCGCTCCTTCCTCTATCAAGCCGTCGCCGCCAAGTTTGATTTCTATCAGTCCGTATGTACCGTTTCTTCGATGCAACACAGCGTCACACTCCAGACCATTCTTGTCCCTGTAGTGATACAGCTCGCCGTCCAGGGCCTGGGCATACACACGCAGATCCCTTACGGCCATCGTTTCGAAAAACAGTCCAAAAGTGTTAAGGTCGTTCAGAAAATCTTCCGGACCTACACCCAACGCAGCAACTCCTATCGAGGGGTCTGTAAAATATCTCGTCTCGCTGGTTCTTACCGCCGTCTTGCTCCGAAGGTTCGGGTTCCATGCCTTCGTGTCTTCCACCACGAAAATCTTCTTTAGTGCTTTTACATACGAGGCTACAGTGTCATCATTCAGCGATGCATTGTCGTTCGACTTCATGTCCGCACATATCACACCATAGTTCACCGCAGCCCCCTGATGCCGTGCATACGACCGCATCAACAACTTCACACGCTCGGGGTCTCGCTCAACACCGTCTGCACGTTGTATATCGTAATGTACCACAGCATCATAGTAGTCAAACGCCTGATCCAACGCCACAGTACCTTCCAGCAGCGATGCTTGTGGCCAGCCGCCACGGCATGTAAGGTAGGTTAGCTGCTCTATTTCCAAGTGGTTCTCCGCAAATATCTGTTCAGGCTCATCAAACAGAGCGCCCACGCTCACCTCTCCTGTTGATTCTCCCGATTCCCACAGCGACATCGGGCGCATCATCAGCCGCCCAATTCTACCGGTTCCAGTATGTTCAATCTCGTCGCTGCTCACGGGCACAGCAGACCCTGTCAGTATAAACTGCCCCATTTCACTTCGGTCATCCACTTCCGAACGTACGGTATCCCACAGCGCTGGTATAGTCTGCCACTCGTCTATCAGCCTGGGAGTTTCACCGCGAAGCAGTAGCGCCGGATTCATTTCAGCCAACTGGCGACTGGAGCGCAGCACCTGCTTCTCACCCAGTTTCAGCACACTCTTTGCAACGCGTAAGGCCGTGGTGGTCTTACCGCACCACTTTGCACCTTCCACCAGCACAGCTCCCTTGCCCAAGAGTTTTCTCTCAAGCAGCGCATCTACTATTCTCGGTTTATATGCAGTCATATCTTCTTTTTCGCAACTCCTGTCGTGAGTTTGGCGCCATTTTGTTCGGGAGTTTGGCGCCATTTTGTTCGGGAGTTTGGCTGTGCAAAAGTACGGCTTCTATTTTAATTAGCCGTAGTTTTTACAAATAATCCTTATTTTTAACAATAATTTAACACATTTTATCCCAATCAATAACCCTCATCGTCTCTGTCACATATCTGATGATTGTTGATGCCATTTTACTGTGTGAAATTAACCCCTTAAACTCCTTAAACTTCTTAAACTGCCTTTCAACCGTTTTCCAACCCAAAGTGAGTAGTTTTTCTTGGCTGAGCTGTCAAGCCGTAGGCTATTTATAGGTGTTAGTAAAAGAAATGTTTAAGCTTGCTTAAAACAGGGCTTTGGCTAATTCCTATAGATAAATGCTCATAGAGCATACAGCACAGACAAGAGTTTTCTGTGTTTTCTGTGATATCTGTGTGAGATTTTTGATTCGTTTAATTCGTGCAATTCGTGTTCAAATAAGTTTAAACCCTTAAACTCTTAAACTTTTAAACTCTTCCCTCCCCCAGGGGGGAGCAGGAGGGGGCTTTTTTTCTGTGTGAGATATAATATTCAATGATCAACAACCTTTTTACTACACAAAAACCCTCCAAACAGGGCTTTTTTTGCCTCTTTTAGTTAAAAAATGTTTATAAAAGAGAAACTTTGTTATGTTTTAGTGGGTAAGTTCCATCTTAAAGTTTAACTTTGCAGGACTAAAACCATGTTTTTAACTAACTATTAAAGCGAAATATATTATAAACCTTAAAACTTTTTTTAGCGATGAGAAAACGTTACTTATTCTTATTGATGTTGTTGTTCCCGTTGGCAACAATATTATCGTCGAGTCGTGCATATGCACAGACTGACGCTGAGTACAATGCTGCGCTTGCAGCTATAGAAGATGGTGCTTCTTACTATGTTACGACAGTCTATGGAGGTGTCAAGTACTATTTGACTCCCGCAGGTAATCTGACAGATTCAGAAGAAGAAGCAGGTCTTTTTGAATTCAGGCAGACGGGAGATGGAGGGTTCAAGACCTATGGCTACTGTCTTGATGGCGGTACTGGCAATTGCTTTAGTAATCCTGTATCCGACCAAAACATTAACGATACGAAACTCAACACTCACACAATCAGTGACTTCCGTTCAACTTGGGATGTTCAGGTGTTTTTCTTTAATGCAGATGGAAAGTTTGCCGTTCGTGCCACCAATGCAGCTTATGCTAGCAGTAGCTGGGGATGGGTAGGCAGTTCTTTCTGGACAGTGAAGGTAGGTAGTGGTAGTAATGTCCCTTATATAGGATATTCTTTTGACGTCAACTTCATTTGGGTATTGGAAGATGAAGAAGGATATGCGATTGAGCCGCCTGCAGATGCGGCAAAGGTATATGCGACACTAGTTAGTATTGTAAAAAAATATGAGGACCAGTTATATGATGATGAGGAGGGTAGTGCTACGAATATTGGATCTGATTTTGGTCAGTATTCCGATAAAGACAGTTGGGATGAACTCTATCTCCTCCTTTGGGAAATTAATGAGCTCGTCGAGGGCAGTTTTGATCCGGATAACAACTATGAGTGGATAGGGGATGGCGAGTGTCCGACACTTGATGAGGCAATGGATATGGTGGCTAAAGCCGATGAATTATATAATAATATTCTTGAAAGCATTGTTCCATATACGATGCCCCAGGACGGCTATTACCGCATCATTGCCAATCTACTCTATACCAAGGATAAAACAGAGTTCGTAGAAAAGGCCATTGCTGCTTCGTACAGTAAAGACCACCAGAATAAGGGTGTGTATGAAACCCTTGATAGAAGCAAGGGTAACTTCCTCTGGAAACTTACCAAGAGCGAAAGCGGCGACAGCATTATGATTCAGAATGCAGGTATGGGAACATATCTCAGCTTCTCTTCTCCAAAGGAGAACCGTCTTGTTATGACTGAGGATGAGGCTGACGCAAGCTATGTGATGTTCGACTATGCTGGTTTGGATCCCGTGGATAGTCCCGATCAACCTGGAATGGGCGCGGATGAAAAGCATATCTTCTATATCCGTCTTGCCAGCGGGGAAAGAGGTGGTAACTATGTCCATCAGTTAGGTCATGGTGAAGTTAAAGACGCAGGTACATACTGGGGACATGCTGGTAAAGACACTGGCACAGAGCAGGAATTGTGCTTCTGGGCAGCAACCCATGAAAAGACGAGTACTGACAAGGGTACCAGCGAGTGGTATCTGGAGTATGTGTCTGATGATGAGGCCGAAGAAATACTAGAGGCTTTTGAGAAAAAGAAGGAACATGATCTTTTGGTTGTAAAGAACAACGAGCTACGTGCGAAGGTACTGGAGGATTTGACAATGGCCAAGGACGATGTCAAGACAGCGTTGATTACCTCTGCAGATCAGATGTCATCTCCTTATAGCCAGAATGACTGTGGAGGACGTGATGGTGGTGACCTTTCTGCTGGTGTTCTCATCGATGGCGACGCAAGCACATATTGGCACAGTGCATATAATGGCACAGTTCCCGAAGGACTGCACTACATCCAACTCCTTGATATGCAGGATATGGTGGGCAATTGCGAGTTATATTTCCGTGAAAGGTCAGGTGCAAATAACGACCGTCCTTCTGAGTTCACAATCAAAGGTTCAGAAACACCTGACGGTAATTTCGAGGATTGGGAAGACATAGTCGTTCTGGCAGTTCCAAATTTTGCTGCTGGTGCAGAAAATTCAATTCCCTTTACCGTAGAGAAGGCTTATCCCTATATTCGTATTGCAGCTACAAATACGGATAATAAGGATAATAGTTTCCGCACGTACTGGCATGCTGCTGAACTTCAGATTTACACTGTAAGACCTAATCCTAATTCTCAATATGTTGCTCTTGGCGAAATTGCAGTGGAACTGGAGAATATCTACATAGAAAACATTGCTATTGCAGACGAAGACATTACAGACAAAGATTATGATGCATTGTATAAGGCATACAGGGCATTCCTGGGCGGTATGGTTGATCCCACAGAGTTGCGTAATGCTTTGACTACCTATGCAAATCTTACAAAGAGCGTTGTAGAGGGTTCAGAGCCTGGTCAGTGGTCAAGGGCTGATATTGCCACAGCTTATGACAATCTATATAATGAGGTGAAGGAATATGATGAGGCTGGTCGTTACAGTGAAGCCCAGAACCATAGGTATGCCGTAATGCTGAAGGCTATGTCTAAGAGCGTTATGGAGCAGGCCAATGGTATTAAGACGGACGTTTGGTATCACATCACGTTCCCCACAGAGGAGATGTATACCGACTATGGATTTGATCCCAAGTCTCCAGGTGGTAATTCCAAGATTGTTGACAATCCTGACCAGTGGGGCTACTATGTTGCTTCTGGTATCAGGACGGATGAAATGGGAATTGATCAGGAAACTAATGAGGAAAAGGCTACAGGCAATTACATTCTGGAATCTGTTGGTAAGGATGATGTCCGCGAAGGTATGTCTATGTACTTTATTAATCCGGATGATATAGAAGACCCTGATGTCAGCATGTTCCGTTTCATTGAAAGAGAACAGGATAAGGCCAACTACACAGATCTCTTCTCAGAACTGAAGGAGAATATTGGCATGGCACTTGACATGAGTACAACTTATACAAAGGGCGAGGCTCTGATTACAGACGCTTCACAGCTCTCAAGTAATGCAAGTGACTCAAGCGAGGGTCTGCACATTGAGAATCTGGTAGATGGCAATCCTAGCACCTTCTGGCATAGCGACTATCATTCTCAAGTTCTGGAGCCAGGCTATATTCAGGTTGCCCTCAATGAACCTGTTTCCGGTCTTATCCAGATTGATGTAACACGTCGTCAGAATGCTTCTAACGGTCATATTGTCCGCATGTACATTCAGGGTAGTACTGATGCACAGAACTGGACAAATGTTGGTTATATCGAAACACCTTTCACCAGCCAGAACGAGTCTGTTACCAGTGCTCCTGTTGACTTGGATGGTACCTACAGCTATCTGCGCTTTATCTTGACTAACAGATATGGTACTGATGGTGGTGGTAACACGGAATTCGATCCCTTCGCAGAAATAACCAATAAAAATGAGTACAATAAGAAATGGACTTACTTCCACGCTGCTGAGTTCCAGATTTATCCTGTAACAGCTAACAAGCAACTGACTGAAAAGGGTACGGCCCTCCTGCAGGCTTTAAAGGTTGCCAACAAGGTTATTTTGAAGGATGCTACCGTACAGGACTATAGCAATGTATACCAGGCCTATAGAGATTACCAGGATGAGTTCAATATAAATGAAGGAAAGGCTATCCTGCCAAAGGGTTCTGATAAGATTGCTCCTACCTATGCTATCCAGAACAAGGCTACAGGTCTCTTCATTAACTGTAAGGGTGCTAATAATGCCAACAACTCTCTTGAACTGATTCCTACCTTCTTTGATTACAAGGCTATTGGTTTCCAGAGAAGTTTGATTCATGCTGTAAATATTGATGGAACCAATTGCTCATATCTGCATTCTCAGAATTTCGACCACCGCTTTGTAACATGGAATGCTGTAACAGCTAACTCCAACTCTGCTCTTGTTATCCGTGAAGCTGAACCAGTAGAACCTGCTGAGTTTACCTTCTACAAGAGCATTAAGCCGGGTGAGATTTACAACTGGTGTAACGCTGTTTCTATCACCAACCAGAGTGAGAATGAGGGTATTGCCTACAAACCTCTTGGTAAGTTTGAAATAGAAGACGAGGGCGTATTCTTGGCTCTGAAGCAAATTGAGACCATCGAGGCTGGTCAGCCTGCATTCTATATCTATGGTGATACCACCGAGTATGATGCTGATGATGACTATGTAGAGTTTATGGAGTTCACTATGCCAGCTGAGCCCGATTTCGTACTCGAGGGTGCTACCGTTGCTAACGGAATTCTCGGTAATATTGTTAATCATACGCTTGTGCCGGGTGAGATTTACTTCTCTGAGAACGGAGCTTTCTGTACTGAAAAGACAGGTACTTACGTTACAGGTAACAGCGTTGTAGTATCAGTAGGCATTGTCGATGAGGTTGATCCTGATGGTGATTATGACTTCAGTATCTGTCTCGCAGAGGCTGCTGATGCTGCTGACGGCTTGAAGGATGTTTCTACTACCATCCATAAGATTAGCCAGCCAGGTGCTGTTTACAGCATGGACGGTAAGTTGCTTCGCACCAATGCTACCCTCAACAGCCTGAAGTCTTTGGGCAAGGGTATGTACATCCTCAATGGTGTTAAGGTACTGGTAAAGTAATATAATCTAAAAAAGGCCCTTCCCCATCCCCCTCCCCGCGGAGGTCCGGGGTGGGGTCTTTTTTTTTAATTTAAAAGTTTAGAAAAAAATGAAAACAAAACGTCTGCTCGTTATAGCTTGTATGGCTTCTGCCCTTGGCAGTTATGCCCAAATAGAGGATTATACCCTTCCTGACGGAAAGGTGGTGAAGATAGACCGTAGTGTCTTTCCCGACCTAAAGTATGATGTAACACCCAAAGCTAAACCTGCAGACTATGCGGCGCGCCGAAAGGCACGTAAGTCTAAGCCGCAGCTGCCGCCTTATGTCTATAACGGACAGGACAAGTACTTCCCGCCTATCTTCAACCAGGACGGAGGCTCCTGCGGTTCAGCAGCTGCCATTGGCTATCAGTTCACGCACGAGATAAACAGCTATCGTGATGCTGACGCTTCAATGGTTGAGAACCAGTACCCGTCGCATTTCACTTGGCTTCTGGCTTATCAGACCAGTGATACGGAGGGGATGGCACGAAGCAATGGTATTCCCAATGTCCCTACATACGGTGGACGGACCTACAGCAGGCTCTTTGGCTCACAGACGCATGACGACCCTGACTATGGCTGGATGCAGGGCTACGACAAGTGGTTCAGTGCCATGTGGAACAGAGTGGCATATAGCATTTCTTTTGCTCCCACCAATACGCCAGAGGGTAGGCAGGAACTGAAGGAATGGCTCTTTAACCATAGTGGTGATGATACCATGCATGGTGGTGGTGTGGCTGGAATAGGTGTGGCTGCCTACGGCACATGGGCTTCTATACCCAGCTCAGCTGCCAACAAGGAGGCAGGTGTGGTAGGTATGAAGTATGTACAGGCATGGGGTGATACCTATAACCATGCCCTTACTGTCTGTGGCTATGATGACCGTATAGAGTTTGATCTGGACGGTGACGGCATTGTAGGCGAGGTGGAAGAAGACGAGGTAGGTGCCTGGATTATTGCCAATTCATGGGGTGACGGATGGGAGAACAAAGGTTTCATCTACTGTCCTTACAAATACAGCTATGCGGTAGGAAATGATACCTGGAGTTGGACACCTGGTGCGTATGTCGTGCGTCAGGATTATCGTCCGCTGCGTACCATTAAGCTGCAGATGGATTACAGCCATCGCAGCGAGCTCCTGCTCAGTGCCGGCATTGCTGAGAACCTGAAGGCAACCAAGCCTGAGAAGACTATTCCCTTTGAGCATTTCCGCAATGCAGGTAATACATTGGGTGCCGACCCTGCTCCTGAGGTACCTATGCTGGGACGCTGGGTAGACGGAATTCACTCAGAACCTATGGAGTTTGGCTATGACCTTACGGACCTTACCTTCTCTGCAGACCGTACTAAACCGCTGAAGTACTTCTTCATTGTCAAGACCCAGACGGGGGCTATAGGCAGCGGACATATCTACAACGCTTCCATTGTCAATTACGAGATTGAGAACGAAGGCGTGGAGATTCCCTTTGAACAGAAGGATGTATCTGTTAGGAATAATGGGCGCGAGACTATTATCAGCGTTGTGGTTCCCGGCGAGCAGCTATATCCTGCCACCAATCTTTGTTTAGAGGACGGCGTCCTGGTATGGGATGCTCCACAGGCTTCCAGCCTTACTCTTATCGGATATCATGTCTACGATGGAAAGACCCTGTCGGCACAGTTGTCGCCAGAGCAGACTTATTTCACGCCAGCCGATGATGCCACAGGTCCCTTTACCGTAAAGGCCGTTTATCAGGCAGGGCAGTACGGACAGGAGTCGGCTGCCTCTAATACGGTGATGATGGAGGTTCTCCGGCACGAGACTAACAGTATAGCATCGTTTACAGAGGGTGGACTTGTCATTCCCAATGCCATCTCAGAGATGTTGGGAAAGGCTACCATAGAGTTCTGGATGCGCAGTACTAAG
>Ga0310690_10013255_pt1 | contig 10047 bp, 6 predicted proteins | sample AusTroGonzalo_MG_2_FD_207661 | JGI IMG/M metagenome (GOLD analysis project Ga0310690, IMG submission 207661) | Bovine rumen microbial communities from tropical cattle in Woodstock, Queensland, Australia - Gonzalo_04 (v2) (version 2) | ecosystem: Host-associated > Mammals > Digestive system >...
TACCCCCGAAGAAGTTCCTCGGCGAGGACCCGTATCCGGGCGAGTGGCCGTACACGGGCGCCGACCGCATGAAGCTGCGCCCCGAATACAAGAAGGTCTACCAGGAGGCCCTGCGCCTCTACTGGGACCACGTGAAGGCGAAGGGATGGGCTGACAGGCTCGTGCTCTACATCTCGGACGAGCCGCACTTCTCGCGCCCCGATATCAAGACGCAGATGATCGCGTGCTGCAAGATGATCCACGAGGTCGATCCATCCATCCGCATCTACTCCAGCACATGGCGCCACTGCCCAGAGTGGAACGACTCGCTCGACGTGTGGGGCGTTGGCCACTACGGCAACTTCCCCGTGGCGGAGATGAAGGCGCGCGCGGCGGCAGGCAAGCACATCTGGTTCACGACCGACGGACAGATGTGCCTCGACACGCCCTACTGCGCCGTCGAGCGCATGCTGCCGCACTACTGCGCCGCCTTTCATGCCGAAGCATACGAGTTCTGGGGCTCCACCTGGCTCACGTACGACCCGTGGAAGTACGGCTGGCATTCCTACATCCCGCAGTCCGACACGCCCGGCAAGCACTACTTCGTCCGCTACCCCGACGGCGACGGCTACCTGATCTATCCCGGCGTGCCTGGCCGCTTCAAGGGCCCCGTCACGAGTGTCCGCCTGGAGGCCGCGCGCGACGGCGTGGAGGACTTCAGCTACCTGAAACGCATCGAGCGGCTTGCCGCGAGCAAGGACGATCCTCGCGCAGAGCGCGCGAAGTCGCTGCTGGCGGAGTTCCGCGCGCTCGTCACCATCCCGAACGCTGGCGGACGCTACTCGACGCGCATACTGCCGGAGCCTGAGAAGATCGGCATCCTCCGACGCAAGGCCGGCGACCTGCTCGACGCCTCGCGGTAGGGCGCGGAGCTTCAGCGCAAGGGCATCAATCAGTTCCTCGCCGCGATGATCGCGCGGACGAGGTCGCGGTAGTCCGACGACTTCGTGGGATGCTTGCCGTTGCGGGCCGACTTGTGCGCGATCACCATGTCGAGGGCCGGCAGCACCGTGATGCGCTGGCCGAACATGCCGTGCGCGGCGAACGCGCCCTTGAAGGCGTCAGGAAACTTTTCGTCGACATCCCGCCACCACATGTACCCGTAGCCGCCGCCGGCTGGGAATGTGGACACCGGGCGTAACGACTCCTCCACCCAGTCGGCAGGAATCACCTGCTTGTCGCCCCACTTCCCCTTCCGCAGCATCAGCTCGCCGAGACGCGCCATGTCGCGCGTGGAGAAGTGGAAGTGGTAGGCCAAGTGGATGGACTTGGAGGCGTTGCCCGTGCGCTTGTGCTTCGACCTGTCCCAGTCCTGCAGCTGCAGCGGACAGGCAATATCGGCCTCAAAGACGTCATAGATGGACTTACCCGTCTTCATCTCAAAAATAGTCCCCGCCACGTTGAAGTCCCAGTTGTTGTAGACGAACTGCGTGCCGGGCACGGTCTTTCCGCGCGGCAACCCGCCGGCCCTGTGGCCGGGGTTCGCCGCCGGATGGTAGCAGCCCGATCGCGCCGAGATTATGTCTCGTACCGTTGCGCGCTTCTCGGACGGCAGGAGGCCGCCCAAGTCGTCGATGCCGAGCTCTCCAACCGTATCAGAGAGCTTGATCGTGCCGTTGCGCACGTACTTGCCGTACAGCATAGATAGAACGCTCTTGCGGCACGAGGCGATGTACGAGACCTCGGCCACGTCGCCGTAGGTGTAGATCTGGCGTCCGCTAACCACGACCATCAGGCCCGTCGTGCCCATCTTCCGCTCGCGGATTAGGTCCGCCAGCTTCGCGAGCTTCTCCGCATCGAACCCGCAGTCCTCCGGCTTCGCCATCGCCCATTGCGCGCCAGGCGTGACTGGCGGCAAAGCGGCGCCACAAGCTACAGGCGCAATGACTAGCAATGCAACAAACGATAGAACGAAATTTCTCATTCGCTCATCCGATCATCTTCAGAACGGCATCGAAGCCAATTCGGTCAATGGTCTTGAAGAAGCGTTCTCCCGGCTGGCCATTGTCACGGTAGAACGAAAGCGTGCGATCGATGAAATCCAGCACTTCGTCATCGCTGCCAAGGACGACGGGCACGGTAACGCCCGCGGCGCCTGTGCGCCCCCAGTGCCCGCCAAGGGTGATCTGGTAGCCACGCCGCCCGCCTGCAAGAACCGTCCCTGTGACGCCGATATCGTTGAGGTTCGGCTTGACGCAGTTGTTCGGGCAACCGCCCACGCCGATCTTGAACTTTGCGGGAAGAGCGACGCCGTGCCAGCCGACGTAGAAGCGCTCGTGTATCTTCTGCGAGAGCGCGAAGGTGTCGATCAGGCCGCGCGGACACACAGTGCCCTTGCACGACGTGACCGGCCGCACCTTGGGCCCAGTGCCGCCTACGGAAAGGCCTGCGAACGCAAGTTCCGCCTCGAACGCCGCCGTGTTCTCTGCGGGCACGCCAAGGACCTCGATGCCCTGGCGGGACGTGAATGTAACCTCGCCTGTGCCGAACTTCCGCGCGACCTCGGCAACTGCCTGGAGCTGGTCGGCCGACACCTTGCCGTTCGCCGTAACTATGCGTGCGGAGAAGGTGTCGGTTCCCTTGTTGAGGAGCCACCCCCTGCCCTTGAAGGACTTGATCTCGTCTGCCGAAAGAGTTGTCGCCATGATCGTATTCTCCTATATCATCCAAGCACGCGCGGATTTTACCATCTCGCTCCTCGTCACGTCAACTGATTGGCATGCCACTTGACGAGACGGGGGGGCTACATGATAGAATTGCTGCACCATGGAACCTGTCTTCTCGACATTTGGCGCAACCCTTGGACTGGCTGCGGCCATTGTACTTGTGCTGCTGCGCATGCAGCCCGCATATGCGCTCATGGCCGGCGCGCTCATCGGCGGCCTCGCGGGCGGCGGCGGGCTTGCCGCCACCATGACGCACGCCGTCTCCGGCGCACAGGGCATGATGCCTGCAGTGCTGCGCATCCTCGCATCCGGCGTGTTGGCCGGCGCGCTCATCAGGACGGGCAGCGCGGAACGCATCGCAGGCGCTATCGTAGGCGCCCTCGGGCGGCGCTTCGCCGTCGCGGCCGTCGCCATCGCCACGCTCGTCGTCTGCGCCGTGGGCGTGTTCGTGGACATCAGCGTCATAACCGTGGCCCCCATCGCGCTCGCCGTCGCGCGACGCGCCAACCTGTCCGTCGCCGGCATCCTGCTCGCCATGATCGGCGGCGGCAAGGCCGGCAACATCATATCCCCCAACCCCAACACGATCGCGACCGCCGAGGCGTTCAAGGTGGACCTCACAGCCCTCATGGCCGCCAACATCCTGCCAGCCCTCGCGGCGCTCGTTGCCACGGTCGCGCTCGCCGGATGGCTGGCGAAGAGAGGACAATTGGTATCTGACGAGACGTCCGCCACAATGACCGATGCGCCCCTGCCGTCCCTATGGGCCGCCATGGCAGGCCCCGCCACGGTCATCGTCCTCCTCGCCTTGCGCCCCCTCGCCGGAGTGACCATCGACCCGTTCATCGCCCTGCCGCTCGGCGGCGTCGCGTCCATCCTCGCGACCGGCCACTTCCGCCAGGGCTTCGCTTTCGCCGAGTACGGACTCTCGAAGGTGGTTGGCGTCGCCATCCTGCTCGTGGGCACCGGCACCGTGGCCGGAATCGTGAAGGCGTCCGCACTGCAGGGCGACGTGACCGCGCTCCTCGCCGCCCTCCACCTGCCCGCGTTCGTCCTCGCCCCCGTCTCCGGCGTGCTGATGGCGGGCGCGACGGCCTCTACCACGGCCGGCGCAACGATCGCGGCGCAGACGTTCTCGTCCGCCCTCGCAGACGCCGGCGTCGCGGCGCTAGGCGGCGCAGCGATGATCCACGCAGGCGCAACGGTGATCGACTCCCTCCCACACGGATCGTTCTTCCACGCCACCGGCGGCGCGGTGTTCATGGATATCCGCGCGCGCTTGCGTCTAATCCCCTACGAGGCCGCCATCGGACTCGTCTCCACGCTGGCCGCGGTGGTCGTTTATCTTAGCGGAAGATGATGGTCATTCCGGCGCGCGCCACCGTCACCTTGAACGTGGTGAGTCCCGCGACGGCATCCTCATCGTAGGAGAACCATGTCCGATATCCCTTGATGTCATCGGCCTCCATGCGTGGCTTCGTGCCGTCCAGGAACGCCGCCGCCTGCGCCGTCGGCACGGTCAGCACGCCCACCGCCGCGTAGCCGACTTCCGCCGCCGGCGGCGAGACCGCGACGCCAAGGTTCGCACCGTCGAAGGTCACGGTCCCCTTCTTGTTGTAGAGACCGTACGCGGCCACGTCGCCCGTCGCGGCGGCATCGACCGCCAGCTTGCCCCCCTCCGCGAAGGAGAGCGCAAGGCCGTCCACCGCGTTCGTGGTGGTCGCGCCGAACGCGCCCTCCAGCACGCGTACGAGATTCGTGCCGTCTGCGCCCGCCGCGGACGGCGGATCGGCCAGCTGCGCGCCCGTAAACTTCGGCGCTGTCGACGCGCCCAGCCACAGCGTGCCCGTGCCCATTTTCTCCAGCGTGCCGCCCATCGTGAGGCGCTCGTTCACGTGGAACACGAGGTTGCTCTCCACGAGCATCCGCCCGAACCAGTTGACGAAGATGCCGCGGTTCGCCGTGTCGAGCGTCATGCTCGCGAGCGGTTTCAGGCAGCCGAACAAGTTCAGCTCCAGCGCGTCGAACATGAACGTGTCCAGCGGACCGCCCAGCGCCAGCGGCACCGCGATGCCGAGCTTGGTGGAGTCCTCGAGCGAGTAGGGATAGGTGCCGTTGGCGTACTTCCACGTCTTGATCTTTCCGGTGAAGTCGGGACTGGCCTGCATGAGGTTGAGCGTCGAGTTGCCGAAGTTCGTCTCGACGCCTGATGGCTTCGCCGTTCCCCGGTTCAAGGTCTGGAAGATGCCGCCGCCCGTCAGCGGAGCATAGACATTGAATATCGCGCCGCCGTACGGACGCATGTTCCCGAGCGTGCCGGCCCGGATGTGGATTTCGGACGCATAGATGTTGTTGAGCGGGGCGCTGCTCGTGAGCGAGCCTTCGTTCCTGTCAAGCGCCGGGGCCTCTAGCGTCAACTTGGGGAATATGATGTCGCGGTTGGGAAGCCACAGTTCGCACGCGCAGATCGTGAGCGACTTCATGTTGAACCGGCATTCGGTCGACGACACGTTCCCGTATGTGTAGAACTGGTAGCGAGCAACGTAGTCCGCGTCGCTGTGCGGCGTCCGGCCGTCGCTCCAGACGTTCGTGGAGGATGACGCCCACGGCACGGAACTGTTCAACGTCCGCGTCAAGTAGACGAACTGAGGCGGCACCAGCACCACGTTCCAGGCGTCGGCATCTTCCTCGATGCGAACAAGTCCCTGCTCCTGCACGAATGCGTACGAGTCCGGCACGGTAACGGGGAAGTCCGCCACACTCGGCGCGGCCGACACGGCCGTCTTGGCGATCTTGATAACCGTATGCGCAGATGAAAGTCCCTGGTAGAATTCTCCCATGCCGGCACTGTCAAGTATCAGCGTAACGGGTCCCGCAAACGAGCCGGTGACGTTGGCGCAGCCGTATCGGTGTTCGTCCGTGTTGTAGTTGAAACCGAAGGTCACGTTGCCGGACGCGCCGTTCACGGTCGTGACGTCGACGGTCGCCAGCTGTCCTACCACCACCTTGCCGCCGGTGACGTGAAATGCCTGGGGCTGGATACGCGTGTTGGCACCGAAGGCCGTCTGACCACCGCTTTGGTTGAGCGTGCCGATGGTCATCGTCCCGCCGGCGGTCTTGTTGACAAGGTTGCCACCCCCGTACACGTTCACCGTCCCGAACGTGGAAGTGGACTTGTCGTTGGATGTCTGGCCGCAATTGTAGAGATTCAGCGTGCCGACGGAGATGGTCGCCCCCTGGTTCATCGTCAGCGTCGCCGCCGAACTGCCGCTCGTCGCCTTCAGCGTGATCGTTGCATGCGAGAGGTCCGTTCCCTTGTCGAGCTCCAGTGTCGATGTCTTGCCGACGGTCTCGCACCGGATCGTGCCGAGATAGCCGCTTGAATCGCCGCTGAAGAAGACTGTCGAATTGCCGGTAATGCCCGAACCGCCGACGAGGATGTCCGCCGACGCGTTGCCGATGAGCGTGCAGTCGTAGAACGCGAGCCTGAAGTTCGCGGAGGAGTTGCCGCTATTGTAGATCCGAAATGGCTTGCTGGCGGAGGATTCCACCGTGACCGTGGAGTTGGTGAGCCCGCAATGCGTGGACAGGTAGATTTTGGAATCTTCACGGAAATGCAGGTCTGCGATCCGCAAGGGGAACTTTTCGTAGGCACTCGCCGGCCAGAACACGCCCGAAACGTGAAGCGACCGCCCGCCGAACGTGATCAACTTGCCAGCGTAGGGCGATACCGTCTCGTCGATCTTGAACGTGCGAAGATTGTAACCGTTCCCGACATAATAGTCGTAACCCGCGGCATCGGGATTGGCCGAGATGTCCGCGTCCATCAGCTGCGGCGCCGTCGCAGTCCCGCCCGCGTTCGCCGTCCAGTTGGCGGCGTTCGTGAGCGAGGAAAGATACCCGCCGGTATTGTTCCGATTCAGGGTCAGCGTCGTCGCGGCCGACGTGTCCAGCGCGCCAAAAGCCAATTTTCCCGTACAGCACACCGCTGCACAGGCGATCCAAATCAACATGCTCATCTTCATCGTTGCTCCCTTCTGATTCTTTGCGTGCGGCATAAGGATACCATATCCCCGCGCCGTTTGCAAAGACGCAGCCGCAATATGGTACAATTGCCGTCGCCATGAACCTGCACCAGACAGCCCTCGAGATCGTCACTGACGCCATCGACGCCGTGAAGCCTGACGCCGCCGTGCGGCGCGCCCTCGCTAACGCCACATTCGACCCAGACGGGCAGGTGCTGCTCGTCGCCGCCGGCAAGGCCGCATGGCGCATGGCCGCCGCCGCAAGCGACGTGCTGGGCGACCGCATCGCGCGCGGCATCGTGGTCACCAAGTACGGACACGTCGAGCATCCTCTTCCGCGCATCGCCTGCCACGAGGCCGGACACCCCGTGCCCGACGACAACTCCTTCCGCGCGACGGAGGCCGCGCTCGACTTCGTGAAGGGTCTGTCCCCACGCGACACCGTCGTCTTCCTCCTCTCCGGCGGCGGATCCGCTCTCTTCGAGGCGCCTCTCGTCTCCGGCGACGAGCTGGCCGACGTCACCCGCCAGCTGCTCGCCTGCGGCGCCGACATCGTCGAGATCAACACGATCCGCAAGCGCCTCTCGCGCGTCAAGGGCGGACGCTTCGCCGCCGCCTGCGCCCCCGCCCACGTCTTCCAGATCGTCCTTTCGGACGTCCTCGGCGACCCGCTCGACATGATCGCCTCCGGCCCAGCCGCCGCCGACACCTCCACCTGCGCGCAGGCGCAGGCCGTCGTCGCCAAGTACGGACTATCCTTCCCGCCAGCAGTCCTTGGCTGCCTAGCGCAGGAGACGCCGCGCGCTGTCGCGAACGTGGAGACGGTCATCGCCGGCAGCGTCCGCGAGCTTTGCGCCGCCGCTGCCGCCGCGTGCAAGGCGCGCGGCTTCGCGCCAGAGATACTCGACACGGCCGTCGCCGACGAGGCCCGCGCGGCAGGACGCCGCCTCGCCGAGATCGTCCGCGCACACGTGGCCGATGGCACGCGACGCGCCTTCATCATGGGCGGCGAAACGGTGGTGAAGCTTACCGGCCACGGCAAGGGCGGACGCAACCAGGAGTTCGCGCTCGCCGCAACGCCCATTCTCGATGGCATCCCAAACGTGGCGCTCGTCAGCGTCGGCTCGGACGGTACGGACGGCCCCACGGATGCTGCAGGTGGTTACGTGGACGGGAATACTGCGGCGATGCTTCGCGCCAAGGGACTTTCGGTAGAGAACGCGCTTGTGGAGAACGACTCCTATCCCACGCTCGCCGCCGTGGACGGCCTGGTCGTCACCGGTCCCACTGGCACGAACGTGAACGACGTCGCCATCGGCCTCGTCGACGCCTGACGGCCAATTTCACTTGTCGAACACCACGAAAGCTGGGATGCCCTTGATGCCGAGATCCTTGAACTCGGGCAGTGCCACAAAGGCAGCAACGTCCTCAGCCTGGAGCCGCACGACAGCATAGTTCGCCAGTTCTTTAGCCACGTCTGGATTCGCGAACGTCGTCTTCTCCATCGCCAGGCAGTTCTTGCACCAGGTGGCCCACACATCGACGAACACGGGCTTGCCGGTCGCCTTCGCGGCGGCGAAGGCCTGCGGCCACGTCGCTGGCGTCGCCACAAACCACCCAGACTCCGGGTCCTTAAGGTCTTTAAGGTCTTTAGAGTCCTTAGTATCTTTAAGGCCATTAGGGACTTTAAGGGCTTTAGAGTCTTTAAGGTCATTAGGGTCTTTAAGGCCATTAGGGACTTTAAGGGCTTTAGAGTCATTAAGATCATTAGGGTCATTAAGGTCTTTAATGACCTTAAACTCCTTATTGACCTTAGACTCGCTACGCGCCTGCCAGGCGTTCCACGCCAACCAGCCGTACCAGGCGGCCATGCCGAACATCATCACGGCAAACACGCGGTTCACCCAGCGCATCCACGCGCCGGGGCGCGGCAGCACCTTCATGCCCGCCGCCGCAAACGGCCACGGGAGACCCATGCCCGCTCCCAGCACGAACGGCAGCACGACAGACCATGTACGCCCCGCCGCGAACCACTCCGCGGTCAGCACGAGCGTCGCGATCAGGATCGGCTCCACGCACGCTCCCGCAAGGACGGCCGACCACGCACCCAACGCGAACGGCTTCAGGAGCGACGGTGCCGACACCGTGCCGTCCTTCGGTGCGCTCCGCTTAGTGCGCGGACGGAACCGCGAGAAGTCTATCCTGAACACCTCCGCCACTGCCAGGCCGAGAAATACGAAGACGCACGCCGCCAGCAGGCTGAACCAAGGACTCGACTGGATTGTACCGAACGCCAACCCGCCGAACGCCGCCGCTAGTCCGAGACAGCCGTAGGCCGTCGTTATGCCGAGCCCGTACGCAGCGCCGCGAATGGCCCCCTTCCCCACGAGCGACAGGTTCACCGGCACGAGCGGCAGCACGCACGGCGTCAGGTTTGCGGCAAGGCCGCCCGCCAGCACCAAGAGCAGTATCATCCACAGCGCATGGTCCGCCAATTCCTTCGCCGCCGGTTCGTTGCGGAGGAACGCAATCATCTGCGGAGCCTTCATGTAGCCGATGGCCACGCGAGTGCGACTTTTGTCCGCAGGCTCCTCCGCCACTGTCGGCAACGAGAAGCCTAGACTTGGCGCAGCCTCGCCAGGTGCCGCGGCGTGTTCCGCCAAAGCGGCCTTGATCTTCTCGTCGGACACGCCGTCGGCGCGGGCCGCCTCCTCGGACGGATAGCAAACGCCGTCAACGCATACTGGCACCGCCTGCACGAACGCGCAGAGAAGGGTCACGAGAACTGTGGCAAGAATTTTCATGGTCCTATTGTACCAAAAACAATCGTCCCTGTGTCCGATGGACAATGGCGACGGGAACTGGTAGACTTGTGGCGCTCGGGCCTCCGACGGCGGAGGCCTGCAACTGCAAGCAAAGGAACATGACAATGAACTGCAACAGAAGAACGTTTCTCGGCCTGGCGGCCGCCACTGGCGCGGCCGGCTGCGTCGGAACCCGCGCGGCGGGCAGCACCACGCAGAAGTTCGACGACAACCTATCCGTCTTCGTTACGGACATACATATCGGCGGCAAGCAGCTCGACGGCGGCTCGGAGGCTCCCACATACACTCAGGGACGCCTCTCCGCGTTCGTGGACGAGGTTCTCGCGATGAAGCCGCTCCCCCGCCGCGTGGTCAGCTTCGGCGACCTCGCGTACCTGCGCGGCAACCCGGACGACTACGCCACCTCCAAGCCCATCCTCAAGCGCCTGGAAGACGCCGGCATCGAGCTCGTCTTCTGCATGGGCAACCACGACCGCCGCTCCGAGTTCAACA
>Ga0310690_10013257_pt1 | contig 10047 bp, 8 predicted proteins | sample AusTroGonzalo_MG_2_FD_207661 | JGI IMG/M metagenome (GOLD analysis project Ga0310690, IMG submission 207661) | Bovine rumen microbial communities from tropical cattle in Woodstock, Queensland, Australia - Gonzalo_04 (v2) (version 2) | ecosystem: Host-associated > Mammals > Digestive system >...
CTGCCCGACGAAGAAGCGGCTCATGCCGTTCGTGTGCTTCGCATGACGGAAGGCGACGAGCTGTTCTTGATGGATGGTCGCGGAACTTTCTATCGTGCTGAGATTACCGAGACATCGAAGCATCGCTGTGGCTACCGTATTGTGGAGACTATACCACAGCCGCGCCAATGGAAGGCACATCTGCACTTGGCGATGGGGGCGACGAAAAACATGGACCGTACAGAATGGTTTGCTGAGAAGGCGACGGAGATAGGTTTCGACGAACTCACGTTTCTCGACTGCCGATTCTCAGAGCGTAGGGTGGTGAAGACCGAGCGTATTGAGAAGATTCTAGTTTCAGCGATGAAGCAGAGCCGTAAGGCCGAGCTGCCCAAGTTGAATGCGGTGACGTCGTTCGCTGACTTCATCCGCCAGCCGTTCGAAGGCCGGAAATACATTTGCCATTGTTACGATGAGCACCTGCCGTTGCTCCGCGACTGCTTGAAGGCGGGTGAGGATGCCGTGGTGATGATTGGACCGGAAGGGGATTTCAGTATTGACGAGGTGCGCGAGGCCGAGGCAGCGGGATTCCGCTCGGTAAGCCTTGGTAAAAGCAGGCTCCGCACCGAGACGGCTGCACTGGTAGCGGTGCATTTAATGCAATTGGCTGCGGGAGAAGGTGAATAGTGACTAAAAAAGGAAAGAGACTATGCATACAAGAGAAGAAAAATTGGAGGCTTTCGGGCGTTTGCTCGACGTGATGGACACGTTGCGCGAGAAGTGTCCGTGGGACCGCAAGCAGACGAATCAGAGTCTGCGGCCCAATACCATTGAGGAGACATATGAGTTATGCGAAGCGCTACTCAACGAGGATAATGCGAACATCTGCAAGGAGTTGGGCGACGTGTTGCTGCATATTGTGTTCTATGCTAAGATTGGCAGCGAGAAGAGTGAGTTCGACATCGCAGATGTTTGTAACAAGCTTTGCGACAAGCTCATCTTCCGCCATCCGCACGTTTACGGCGAAGTGAAGGTCGACGGCGCTGATGCGGTGCTACAGAACTGGGAGCAGCTGAAGACGAAGGAGAAGGACGGCAACAAGACGGTGCTGAGCGGCGTGCCGACGGCTTTGCCTTCCGTCATCAAGGCAGAACGGATTCAGGAGAAGGCGAGCAACGTGGGCTTCGACTGGCACAACCGCGAGGACGTATGGCCGAAGGTCAAGGAGGAGATTGCCGAGTTCGAGGCCGAAGTGGCGAACATGGACCGCGACAAGGCCATGCGTGAGTTTGGCGACATCATGTTCGCGCTCATCAATGCTGCGCGACTCTACCACATCACGCCTGATACTGCGCTCGAGCTGACGAACCAGAAGTTCATCAGCCGTTTCAACTATGTGGAGAAGCGAACGAAGGAGCAGGGACGCGAGCTAAAGGACCTGACGCTTGAAGAAATGGACAGGTTCTGGGAGGAATCAAAAAAGAAGGAAAGCTAACTGCAGTAGGCTTTCCTTCTTTTTTGATGCTTCTCCCGCTATGGCAGGTAGGGGGTCATCAGTTCTTTCAGTTGTTGCCACTCGAGCAGGAAGCCGTCGTGACCATAGAGCGAGGTGATTTCGTGGTACTCGGCATTGGGGATGAACTGCGCCCATTGCTCCATTTCCTTCGGAGGGAAGAGCAAGTCGGTGTTGATGCTGATGACCATGCTTTTGGCTTTGATGGTGCCGAGGGCTTTCTCCACGCCGCCGCGGAACCGACCGACGTTGTGGCTTTCGGCCGACTTCACTACGCTGTAGTAGCTGTAGGCATCGAAGCGCTTCACGAGTTTTTCGCCTTGGTATTGTTCGTACGACTCTACGCGTTCTGGGAAGATGCTGTCTTCGTTACGTTCCGACTGCGTGAGGACGAAACTGTCATACGTCCGGTAGGTGATGAGGCCTTGTGCACGGGCGCATTTCAGTCCGGTGCGTCCGCCTTTCAGACTTCGTTCGGCCAGGAAGGTCGGGTCGGCTTCGAGGGCCATGCGTTGGGCGGCAAGGGTGGCGCCACACCATGCGTTCATGCGGGCACAGGTGGCGATGAAAATTGCGTTGCAGATGACTTTCGGTTCCATGATGCTCCATTCCAGTGCCTGGAATCCGCCAATGCTGGCACCGACGAGTAGGTCGATGGTCGGGATACCGAGGTGTCGACGTACGAGGATGGATGCGTTGATGATGTCGCGCACGGTGATAGGCGGAAACGATAGCATGTAGGGCTTACGTGTCTTGGGATTGATAGTCGACGGGCCACTCGAGCCGTAGCACGAGCCGAGCATGTTGACGCAGCAGACGAAATAGCGGTCGGTATCAATGGCCGCACCTGGGCCTACGAGGTCGGGCCACCATTCCTCGGCATCGCTATTGGCTGTGAGGGCGTGGCATATCCAGACGACTTTCTTCTCCGCCGTGTATTCGCCCGAGGTGTGGTAACAGATGTCAATCTCCGGCACTTCGCCACCGGCCTCGAATCGGAAGGGTTTCGCAACGTGTAATATCTTTCGTATCATGCTTCGATTTCTGTTTCGGGTCGCAAAGTTACGAATAAAAATCGAGATGGCATCGCTTATCTTGAGGAAATCTCTCGCTGTATATATAATAAAGGTGTAGAACGGGAGGAATTATCTTTTCAGCTTCCTTTTCACCAATTCCATGAACTCATAATTCTTCAGCCCCCATCCTGGCTCAGCGAGGAGGGAGGGCGGCGACTGGCTGACGAACCGCTCGAACACGATGTCGGGGCGGCAGCGGCGGACAAACTGGACGATGAAGTCGGCATACTCGTCGGCGGTGAAGCGGACGAATTCGTTGGGGCGCTCATGGTATTCGTCGGCCATGCGTGTGCCACGTATGATTTGCAGCTGATGGAGCTTGAGGGTTGAAAGGGGTAGGGCGGAGAGGATATCGGCTTCGCACAGCATGTCATCGATGGTTTCGCCTGGGAGTCCCATGATGACGTGTCCGCCAACGTGGATACCGCGCTCAGCGGTGGCGATGACAGCTCGGCGGGTGCAGTCGAAGTCGTGGCCGCGGTTGATGCGAAAGAGCGTGCGGTCGTACACGCTTTCGATGCCATATTCGACAAGAAGAAACGTCCTTTGGTTCAGTTCTTCGAGGTAATCGAGGAGGACGGTAGGCATACAGTCTGGCCGCGTGGCGATGACCAGTCCCACGACGTCGTTGACAGAAAGTGCTTCCTCGTACTTAGCACGTAGGGTCGGGAGGTCGGCATACGTGTTGGTATACGCCTGAAAGTAGGCGAGATACTTCATGTTGGGGTATTTCCGCCCGAAGAACGCCTTGCCTTCCTCCAACTGCTGACGAATTGATTTCTCGGTTGCACAGTACTCGGGATTGAATGTTTGGTTGTTGCAATAAGTGCAGCCGCCAGTTCCAATCCGTCCGTCTCTATTGGGACAGGTGAACCCTGCGTTCACACTGATTTTCTGTACCTTACAGCCGACTTGACTCGTCAACCACTTACCAAATTCATAATTCATCATTTAGAATTCATAATTCACGCTGCAAAAATACGAAATAAATAAGAATTAACCATTGAAAAAAGAAAATAATTATGAATTATGAATGATGAATTATGAATAATTTCGTAACTTTGTAGCATGAAAACGATAGATTGTTTTATTCCCTACAGCGACGAGGCAACTGCGAAGGAAAACGTGGCGCAGTTCCGTGCTTCGAATCTAGTTAATCAGATATTCCTGCTGGCGCATGATGCGACGCTTCCGCAGATTGAAGGTTGCAGCATGTTGTTCATCGACACGCTCGAGAGTTCTGCCACCCTACGTCAGATGGCTCTCGTAGCAAAGGCCGATTTCGTGGCCATCTACAGCAAGTATTCTCCCATCACTGTGGGCTACGGTGCTATCGACCGCATCCTTACGATTGCCGAGACGATGGATGCAGGTATGCTCTACAGCGATCACTATGCTGTCCGCGACGGCGAGCTGACCAAGGCGCCATGCATCGCCTACCAGAGGGGCAGTGTGCGCAACGACTTCGATTTCGGCTCGCTGCGGTTTGTCCGCACCGATTATATGAAAGCTTGCGCCGACCAGTACAGCAAGAATCAGTGGAAGGCAGCGGCTCTGTACGAACTCACGCTGTTCGTTAGCCGCCAGACCTCACCTATATATTATATTAACGAGTATCTCTACACAGAAGACGAGACCGACTTACGCAAGAGCGGTGAGCGACAGTTTGACTATGTTGACCCGCGCAACCGCGATGTGCAAGTGGAAATGGAACAGGTCTGCACCGACCATCTGCGTCAAATAGGCGCCTATATTGCATCCGACGAAGTGACCGATATCCCGACTGCTGGCGGCATATTCCCCGTTGAGGCATCAGTCATTATTCCTGTAAAGAACCGAAAGAAGACCATCGAGGATGCTATCATGTCGGCCATGTCGCAGAAGACGCGTTTCGACTACAACATCATCGTGGTCGACAATCACTCAACCGACGGAACCACCGACATCATCGCCCGATTGGCTAACTACGACCAGCGTGTTGTTCACATCATCCCCGAGCGCCAAGACCTGGGCATTGGCGGTTGTTGGAACATGGCCATTCAGGATTCTCGCTGCGGACGCTTTGCCATACAGCTCGATAGCGATGACCTTTATTCACGCGAGTCGACCCTGCAGATGATTGTCGATAAGTTCTATGAAGAACGCTGTGCTATGGTCATCGGCTCGTATCGCATGTGCGACTTCAATCTGCGTACCTTGCCGCCTGGCGTCATTGACCACAAGGAATGGACCGACGACAACGGACGCAACAACGCCCTTCGCATCAATGGCCTTGGTGCTCCCCGCGCTTTCTATACGCCGTTGCTCCGCAAAATCGGCGTGCCTAACACCAGCTACGGTGAAGACTATGCCCTCGGATTGGCCTTCTCACGCCAGTATCGGATTGGACGTATCTTCGACGTTGTTTACCTCTGTCGCCGTTGGGAAGGGAACTCCGATGCAGCCCTTTCTCCTGAGCGGGTCAATCAGAACAACTTCTACAAAGATCAGCTGCGAACCATTGAGATGAAAGCTCGCCAGCAAATCAACGTATTTTGGCAGGAAAGACCGACACAAGACGATGCCGATGCATTCTTCGATGCCCAAATGAAAGCATGGCCCGAAGTAGGTGAGCGCTATCGCAACCTCAACGTCCAAATCAAATCGTTCGTTATTGACGGCAAGACCTACAACGTGCAGCATAATCCCGGACGTATCGTCTCGACAGGTGCCAACATCGATAAGAAGACCATCAGCCAGCGTCCGTGTTTCCTCTGCAATATGAACCGGCCGGCAGTGCAGAAGGGACTTGCCTTGAACCAGCGCTTCCAACTGCTCGTCAATCCGTTCCCGATTTTGAAGCGCCATTTCACTATTGTCCTTCGGAAGCACGCCCCTCAGCAGATTGCACCATACTATGCCGACATGCTTGACTTCGCCGCGACGCTCGACCGCTACTTCATTTTCTATAACGGCCCCTTCTGCGGTGCATCGGCTCCCGACCACATGCATTTTCAGGCTGGACCGCGTGAACAGTTGCCCAATGCTTGTATCACCAAGCACTTCGAACTGCGCGCCAAGACCAAGGACGAAATGCTGACACACTTTAGCAAGGTGTACGATGGTTTCCCCGTCCTCCCTGGCGAACTTGAGCCTCGCATCAACGTCCTCACATGGCGCGACGGTGAAGAATGGGTCAGCATCGTTATCCCTCGCACCAAGCACCGCCCCGACTGCTATGAAGCCCAAGGCGACGCAAAGATGCTGGTCAGCCCAGGCGCACTTGACATGTCGGGACTGATGATTATTCCCCGTGCCGAGGATTTCAACCGCCTCAATGGCGAACTTGTAGAACGTATCATTAAAGAATGTGGCGCATGAACGAACCGGAAGTCAAAGTAGGCATCGTGAATGCCAGCAAGATACGCCTTACGCTCAACGGAACATACAGCGCGAAAGGCGAGAGTGTGGAAGGACTGCAGGAGGTAGAATACGATGAAGGTGGAATCCTTTGGCGAGGGAACGTTTATCAACGACTTACCTTCGAACCGCAAGCCGACGATGCATCCTTCTCCCTCTTTGAAGTCTCCATTGGTAAAGAATTCCACTGGGAACGAAAGGAAACACAGACCTTCCGTGGAAAACTGCGCTTCATTGTTGATGAGGGACAGCTCTGCGCTATTAACATCCTGCCCGTCGAAGCATATCTCGAAAGTGTCATATCGTCGGAAATGAAAGCCACAGCTTCACTCGAATTCCTCAAAGCCCATGCTGTCATTTCGCGCAGTTGGCTCATGGCGCAGATTGAAAAACATCAGCAGATGGAACAGGAGTCGACCGACGCATTCTTCTCTTATCACAAGACCGACGAGGAACTCATCCGTTGGTACGACCGTGAAGACCATACCCTCTTTGATGTCTGTGCCGACGACCACTGCCAACGTTATCAGGGCATCACCAAGGCGACGAGCGAACAAGTCCATCAAGCCGTTGAAGCCACACGCGGCATCGTGCTCTATTATCAAGGCGAGATATGCGATGCACGCTTCTCAAAATGCTGTGGCGGCGTATCCGAGGAGTTCGGTACCTGTTGGGAAGACATAGACAAACCTTATCTCAAGGCCCTACACGACGGAAAGGACGAGCACGATATGCCCGACCTCACCATCGAGGAGAATGCCCGTCGCTGGATTCTTACAACCCCCGATGCATTCTGCAACACGCAGAACAAGAGCATCCTTTCGCAGATACTCAACAACTACGATCAAGAGACCGACGATTTCTATCGGTGGGTCGTCCAGTACACGCAGGAAGAACTCAGCCAGCTCGTCGCACACAATCTGAAAGATGACCTTGGCGAAATTCTAGACCTCATCCCCCTTGTCCGCGGAAAGTCCGGACGAATCTATCGTCTGAAGATTGTCGGAACCAAGAAGAGTTTCATCATCGGCAAAGAATTGGAAATACGCCGCGTCCTGTCCCGTTCGCATCTCTTCTCCTCTGCCTTTGTCGTCGACAAGAACTACGACCGCTTCATCATCCACGGAGCTGGTTGGGGGCACGGAGTCGGCCTTTGTCAGATCGGCGCAGCCGTCATGGGCGAGCAAGGATACAGCTACAAGCAAATCCTGCAGCACTACTATCCCGGAGCCTACCTCGCCAGCTCGCTGCTCAATGATTGACAGGCACAATTACTCCCACATAACTCCCACACAACTCCCACATAACTTCCACACAACTCCCATACAACTCCCATACAACTCCCACACAACTCCCACACAACTCCCACATAACTCCCACATAACTCCCGCATAACTCCCGCATAACTCCCGCATAACTCCCACATAATTCCCAAAAACTACACGATATGTTTAATCGAATGTTAAAACCATGGGCCTGGGTGCCCACGCTCTACTTAGGCGAATCCCTTCCCTTCTCAGCTGTCATGCTCATATCGGTCATCATGTTCAAAGACTTCGGTCTGAGCGACGGCCAGATAACCCTTTACACCGGCTGGCTCGGACTGCCATGGGTCATCAAACCCCTCTGGAGTCCGTTCATCGATAACTTCAAGACCAAACGTTGGTGGATACTCTCCATGCAGTTCTTCATGGGCATTGCTCTTGCTGCAGTTGCATTCTCCATCCCTACTGCTTACTGGCTTCAGTGTTCGTTAGCCATCTTTATGCTTGTCGCCTTCGCCAGCGCTACCCACGACGTGTCAGTCGACGGTTTCTACATTATTGGTCTGAACAACAGAGACCAAGAACTCTATGTGGGAGTACGTAATACTTTTTACCGCATCGGTATGATGATAGGCCAGGGGGGACTAGTCGCGATTCAGGCAATCATCACAGATTGTCTTACGGGCGATGAAGGTCTTGCTCCACGAAATGATTTGGGTTGGGCTGCAGTATTCGGTATGATGGCGCTTCTGTTATTGGCGCTGGCTACTTTCCATAGTTTTGCCTTACCAAAGGTGGAGAGTCCGCTTCATGATACCTTCCAATTCAAGACTCAGTTAATCGAGTTTTGGAACACGCTGAAAGTCTTTGCTGGGAAACCTCATATTGTCACTGCACTGCTCTTCATCCTCCTGTTTCGTCTGCCAGAGGGATTATTGACGAAAATAGTACCGCTATTCTTGTTACGTGATGAGACTGAAGGTGGACTGGCAATGAGCAATGTGGATTTCGGTTTGGTTTATGGAACACTGGGTGTCATCGGACTTCTCGCCGGAGGTATCGTCGGAGGATGGGCTGTATCAAAGTGGGGTTTGAAACGATGTCTTTGGCCACTTGTCCTCTGCATAACACTCCCAGATGTTGTATATGTGTACCTCAGTTATTATCCGACAGAGAATCTGTGGCTCATTGGTAGTTGTGTTTGCATCGAGCAGATAGGCTATGGTTTGGGATTTGCAGCATATACGCTTTATCTTGTCCATTTCTCACGTGGAGCACGTAGCACAGCCGTTTTTGCCATCTGTACGGCGGGACAATACCTTGGAGGCGTCATGCTCCCAGGAATGGTGTCGGGACTTATCTCCGAGAACGTAGGCTATCAAACGTTCTTCCTCATCGTCATGGCTTTCTGTCTAGTAACCTTTGCCGTCACAGCTCTTGTGAAGATAGAAGAAGAAAGAGCCTGATTATTTCAGACTCTTTCTTTTTTCTGTCAGTTTCTTGTTGTAGGTTCTTTCGATGGTTGTTACTTCCTTCGAAGTCATCACCTTGTTTTGCTCTACGGGCGTAAGTCCTTTGAGTGATTTGTTGATATCGCCAATCAAGATTTGCGAGGCCCCGTTGAGCGCTTTCTGAGATTTGGCATTGTCCACACGTTCGATGGCATCTTCAAAACTTGCTACAACTTTCTCTTGAGGTGTTGATGGACCGCATGCAGTCAGCATCAGTGCCAGCCCGGAAGCGGCACAAAATGAAAGGAGGTGTCTGGTAGCATTCATAAGCATGTTCATTTTTTAATGTTAATAAGTAAGGTTGTTGTTATAATTGATTTGTAGTAATCACGCTTTCACTGCAAAAGTAGATATTTTTTTTCTATTGACAAACAAAAAATGTAAAAAGATTCATAAAAAAGTAAAAAAAGTAATGTGGATATACAATTTTGTTGATGTATACCCACATTTACTGAATGAGAAAAATAAGAATCAGTTACAATCCAAGCTGTTTCTTTACGTCGTCAGCAGCTTTATTGATTGCATCGTTTGCCTTCTGCTGTTGAGCATCAATGGCATCGTTTGCTTTCTGCTTCTGTGCGTCGACAGCTTCTTTGACCTTAGTCTCTGCTTCAGTTTTTGCAGCATCGGCAGCAGCTTTTGCAGCATCTACCTGCTCATTCACTTTGTCAACGGCTGCATTAGCAACGCCCTCTGCAGCATCCTGAGCAGTCTGCGCAACCTCTAAAGGCAAGTTTGCTACTTTCTGCACAAGGTCTTCTACAGTTGTCTCTGCAGACTCAGCGACAGTGGAACTGATAGCCTCAACTTGTTCTTTATTCGTCTCAAGATAACCTTTGAGTGAGTCGAGATACTTTTGGGCTACAGCAACGTTTCCTGCGTTGATAAGAGCCTGAATACGCGCTTTGAATGCTTCGACAGAACTCTGGAGTGCGTCAGCATCTTTGGCTTCAACATCTCCGGCAATTTCGTCAAGTAGTTGATTCAAATCTTCATCGATAATTGCATCTGCTTCTGCAGTAGTCAATGTGTCTTGGTCTGAATTGGTAGATGTACTACTGTTTGTACAAGCACAAAATGTAGTAGCAAGAGCTACGGTAACAATCATTAAAATTTTCTTCATAATGCTAATCGTTTAAATGTTAATAATGGAATGTCCATTTGAAACTTCGCTGCAAAAATAGTAATTTTTTTGCAGCAATACAAACATTTTATGCTACTTTTTAGTAATAATCCTTGCTAAATCATATTTATTTATTAATTTTGCAGGCAATCTGTGTATTTTTATGAGTCACGTATCACAT
>Ga0310690_10013259_pt1 | contig 10044 bp, 3 predicted proteins | sample AusTroGonzalo_MG_2_FD_207661 | JGI IMG/M metagenome (GOLD analysis project Ga0310690, IMG submission 207661) | Bovine rumen microbial communities from tropical cattle in Woodstock, Queensland, Australia - Gonzalo_04 (v2) (version 2) | ecosystem: Host-associated > Mammals > Digestive system >...
CCTCGGTCACTGCAGCCTCAATGGCTGGACTCGCAACTAATCTCACAGAGTCCACGCATACTGTGCCCACACCTGATTATCCTCTTGATCTGCGCTGCAACAACGGCGTACTTGAGGTCAGCAACCCTTCGGGAATACCGTTGGCGTACGAGGAACTCGAATACCTGGAAAGCCGCGTCACGGGAGCCGAGCTTTATATCAACACAGGGCTCAACTTCAATGCGGGCTACACCTATGAAATCACCTATTCCAAGGGAGGCGCGTCGAATATCCTTCTGGGAGTCCGAGTGGGCGCCTACAACGAGAAGGGGAACTTCTCAGTAACCTATGCCGCCAGCAGCACCGGCGTCCAATCTTCGACAGCTACAGGCTCGAAGTCGGTCAGTTTGGGCGACACCACCTTTGGCGTTCAGCACACGATAAAATATCAACGCAGCACACGGACTTTGCTTTTCGACGGCGAAGATTTTTGGTCAAGCGAATGGGTAACCGATAACGATATCCCCTATCCCGTATACCTATTTGCGTTCAACCTAGCAGGCTCGCCCTACGGCTCCCGCACCGATTATGCCCGTATCTACGCTTACTCGGTCAAGGACGCTAACGGAGTTCTGCTTCAAAACTTTGTTCCCGCACGGCGTAGGTCCGACAGCGTTCTCGGTATGTATGAAACCGTATCGGGCACCCTCTTCACAGGGCAAGGCACAGGCAGCTTCTACGCAGGAAACGCCGTCGCGCCGATTGTCGAGGCGATGGGCCCGGATGAAGAAACCCTTGTGACCTATCTCACGAATACTTGGACGGCCACGCCGGAAGATTTGCTTGCAGTTGGCACATACAAAGACACACAAGCCTATGTGGAAGGTGCAGTTACAAGACGAGTGGGTGTCAAGGTGTTTGATGGCACAGAGACCTGGCAAGTGTATTCGCAAAGCATCCCGGGTTTGTTTTACAGCGATGATGCTGTTTCGGACGGTCCGATTGGTGCCCCCTCGATAGCTACACTTTGCACGCATTACGCGCCAACTGATAGTGCTCTAATGGAAAACGACTATACAATCCGCTTCCAGCAAAGTGGAATCCCTGCTAAGGTTATATCAAATCGTATCTACATCAGGGACACAAGAGAAACTACGGCTACTGCCTTTGCAAACCGTCTTGCTACGGAATATGCATCAGGCACGCCAGTCATACTCCTCTACCCGCTTGTCACAGAAACTACCGAGTCAGTTGAGCCGCAACTTCTCGATGCGGTTTACCCCGATGAGACTGTAATACGGAACGCTGCGATTAGCGGCCTCACAGCGGTTAAGACCACAAGCAGCCACACGACGCCTTCGCCAAGATACCCGCTGGATCTGAGATGCAATAATGGCGTGCTTGAATATAGGAACCCTTCGGGAATTCCGCTTGAGTATGATGAGCTCGACGGAACGGGTATGCCATCGCTTTCCTACATCCTGACGGACATTACACCACAGGGCAACTACAAGATTGAGTTCGACTTCACCATCACGGCATTCCCCGTTGGAAGCGGTTCGAGCATTTTCGGAACTCGTCCGTCAAATTCGGCCGGTGCAGGCATTCAGCTTGGTATCGACACAAGCGGCAACTTTGCGATGGACGGACTCGGAACGAGATATAACCCGACAACGCGCGGCGTAGTCAACACTCGCTACCTCTACAAGTGGGACAACAAGACCGCAACCCTAACCGCAGGGACAACCGTCATCGGTCAAAACACCTTCACAGGTAGCGAAACGCAGATATATCCGATTGTCGTCAATGGACTTGATAACGGCGGAGTGGCCGCCGGGGGCAAAGTAAGCATTATCACTCACAGCTTCAAGGTAAGTGACGGAGATGGCGTGCTTCTTATCAACCTTGTCCCTGCCCGTCGTCGCAGCGACTCCGAACTCGGTATGTATGACCTGATTAGCGGCAATTTCTTGACCAACGCGGGCACAGGAACATTTGTCGCAGGCAATACGGTTGAGCCGATTATCGACGTAGATGGCACACAAGAACAGATTAAGGCGACAGGTAAGAACCTCTACAATGAGGCGACTCGTGTTGACGGCTATTACATCGCGGCTAATGGCACGATAATTGCTAATTCTATATCGTGCTACTCACAACTTATGCCCGTTGGAGCAGGCGTTAATATTGTATTGAGTGGCAAACAAGAAGATAGCTCTTATAGGAGTGCCGGCAAGCGCATTCATGCATATGACGCAAATGGCACTTGGATACAACAGATAGAAGCTGTAGAAGTCACCGGTATAGCTACCTATACTGTGACGGGCACTACTCCTGCAAACTGCGCTTATGTCCGAATCAGCTGCCACCAAACCGACACCAATATCCAACTCGAACTCGGCAGCACCGCCACGCCCTACGAACCCTATGTCGAATATGGCACTGCTGATATTGAACGCTTATTGAAAATCAATTCAACTTATAAGGATGAACAGAATGTTACAACTGGTGAGGTAACTTGTAAGGTAGGGATTAAGGTACTGAATGGAACGGAAGCATGGGCTGGTAGTACTTACTTTGTTCTAATTATGCCTGATATGTTAGCGGGTGTTTATAATCCAGGCTTTTGTACACATTTTAGCGTAAGAAAAGGTAGTATGTCCCCTGGTGATATACAGCTTGGGTCTAATACCACTTATACATACTGGTTTGAACGTAGTAACAAGCCTAGTGGCGTTACAGATGTGGCATCTTGGAAGCAATGGCTTGCCGACCAGTATGCAGCAGGCACGCCGGTAATTGTGATTTACCCGCTTGCTACCGCCACGACCGAGAATGTCGCAAAGCAACTTCAGTCGATTCCTAATGCCACGCCTACGCTCACTGTAGCTCAAGCCTCAATGGCTGGTCTCAATGTAGCAAGTACGGGATCAACACATACAGTGCCTACGCCGACACAGCCTTTGAGCTTAAAATGCAATAACGGTGTGCTTGGCTGGGACGGTACGGATATTATCGTGACTGGTACCCAAGAAGTTATTGAATTAACGGGTAAAAACGTTCTTAGCAACGTACCTTACAAAGTCGGCTATTATATCGACGCGAATGGCAATGAGGTGGCTCCTGGGTCCACAGTACCTGCTGATGAATACATAATTCGTCAAGCCAAGGTGCAGCCCAGCACCCAATACACTTTGTCGTACACATGCAATATTATCGATTACACACAAAGATGGCATGCCTATGATATTGACGGCAACTGGATTTCTCAGATTACCTACAATATTCCTAGTGCGGTTGGGGCGCGCGTAACGGAAACGTTCACGACTCCGTCCAACTGTTACTATGTAAGGCAGGGCGGCCGCACTCAAGAAGATTATCAACTTGAGCTTGGCAGCTCGGCCACGGCATATGAAGAGTATCATAGTTACGGTACCGCAAATATCTCTGACCTATACAAGGTTGGAGATTATGCTGACACGGAAAACACTGTTGATGGTCTTGTAACGCACAAGGTCGGAGTTAAGGTCTTTGACGGCACGGAAACGCTTTGGTTTAATACAGAAGGAAACACTTGGAGTATGTTCGTTTCTCCGCTTATATGCGATGGAAGAAATCCTGCAATCTGCACCCACGGCACAGGTAGCGAAACTTATTCAAACGTTACAACGCTGAATATCTGTGCTGGTACTGACAACCGCCTTTTCATCTCTATGGATTGGGCGACCTTTGGCGTTAATGCCGAAACTCCAAACGATGAAAAGCGTGACGTCCTCTTAAGTTTTTTTGCTTCCGAATACGCCGCAGGAACGCCAGTAATAGTCCTCTACCCGCTCGACACAGCGGCCACTGAAACAGTCACTGCACAGTTCCCGAGTGTCAGCGGCACAGGCTTTGTGGCAACGCAGACGGCAGGCTCCATTATGGGCTTAGCCACCAGCGCGGCCGATTCTGTGCACACCACACCAGCACCTCTGCAGCCTCTTGATTTGAGATGCAATAATGGAACCTTGAGCTACAGGAATCCATCAGGCTTGCCGCTTGCTTACGACGAGCTTGAATATCTCGAAGCCACAGGAACGCAGTATATCGACACGGGACTGAAGGCAACTCAGAACTCCGCCATCGAGTGCGAGTGGATGTACCCCGAAGCCTCGTCCACGAATGGCTCAGGGCGCGTATTCGGCTCAAGATACACCTCCTCGGGGACGAACCGCAACGCTTGTTGTATCGGCTCGTACTCGGGAACGGCGGTGACAACTACCAACGTTTTCGCGAATTTCGGCACTGCATGGACGGGGACGGATATGGTCGACACGAACGCCCTTCAAGTCGCGCATTGGTACACCGCGCACGTTGACATCAATGGCTTCGTGCTTGATGGAACGACTATCCCCGCGCCCGCCTCAGACGACTTTGAAACGCCGTATACCATCAAACTATTCACCTTCGGTCAGAGTACACTCGATGGAGAGGAAACCGTCTCGCCTCGCGGCAAGTTACGGATGAAGGCATACCGCCACTACAACAACGGCGTGCTTGTCCTCGACCTTGTCCCAGCAAGACGCAGAAGCGACAGCGAGCTTGGTATGTACGACCTGGTTAGCGGCGACTTCTTAACGAATGTCGGAGACGATGCATTTACGGCTGGTAATACCATTCCCCCTGAGATTGTTATTGAAGGCACGCAGGAAATCGTGCAAGTGACTGGCAAGAACTTGTTCAACGGAGTATGGCAATATAACAAAGGAACATCTACCCAACAGGCAACCTGGGGACAGGTAGTAAATGCCACTAACTGGTCTGTCTCTGACCTGATTCCTATTAAGCCAGCTACGGCGTATAGGTATTCTGCAAGTGTAGAACGGATGCTGTATGCCTTCTATTATGATAAGGACGGCGCGATGAACAGTTCGTATGCCCAGGGTGCCAGTGTCACTTCATTAGCCATTACGACCCCTAATACGGCTGCATACATTCGCCTCCAAACCAGTGGAAATGGGTCTACTCTTCCCGATGTGACATTCCAGTTAGAAGAAGGCAACACCGTCACCGCCTATGAGCCATATCACGACTACGGCACGGCGCCTGTGAACGCCCTCTTTGCGGCAGACACCTATAAGGATGCCCAAGAAATGATTAGCGGCCTTGTAACACATAACATCGGTATTAAAGTTCTTGACGGTACAGAGAACTGGCAACAGGCGTCCGGCAGTCCACTCAGATTTTACCTTACGCTGCCTGCAGGTGCATATAAGAACACCGTTAGGTTTATCCCATACTGCACACACTGCCCTGGCTGCGAAAGCGGCGATAGTTCTGCTGCGACCGTCGGCAGCGTAACCGATGGAGTAGGTTTCTGGTATGAGTACTCAAGTCTATTACCTCAAACCTATTATGAAATGTATCTCAGACTCGGCAGCATAGAATCGATTGTCGATACAACGACTCTTAAAGCGTATCTTGCTTCTGAGTATGCATCAGGCAATCCTGTCGTCGTCATCTACCCTCTCGCAACGCCGACCTCAGCCTATGAGGCCCCACGTGCCTTTGACCGCATAGTGGAAGCTAACCCCGTGGCCACTGTCACCCAGGGCTCTATCGCCCCGCTGACTGTGACCCCTGTGGCCACGGCACACAGCGTGCCGTCCATGAGGGCGCCCTTGGCACTCAAGTGCAACAACGGGTGGGTCCTCCCGGAGGGCTTAGAGGAGATTAACGACGAGCCGTGGGTGGCCCCTGTGCAAGACCCTGACGGCACACTTCACCTGACCCAAGTGGCCTGGTACAATCAAAACAATGAAACCCTGGAGGTTCACTAATAACAATGGCAAACATAAAGCTTTTGGATAATCTTGGGCACGAGCAAACATTTGACGGCGTCACCAAGATTAGCGTACCTGCGGCCACCGAGGGGTCTGAACAGTTCATTCAGCCCTCGGGCAAGGCGAACATTACGTCCACGGCCGAGATAAACGTTGCCGACAAGGCGACGGCGCAAGTTGTCGACGCCAACCTTGTGTCGAGCAACATTAAAAGCGGTGTGTCCATCCTGGGGGTCTCCGGCTCAGTCGAGCCGGGGATCACCCCCACGGGGAATATTAACATAACAAACACCGCGCAAACTGATGTAACACAATATGCCACGGCACAAGTCGTGGATGACAACCTTGTGGCTGGAAACATTGTGTCTGGGAAGAGCATCCTGGGCGTCAACGGCTCGGCCACAAAGCTGGTGGGGGACACCACGACCGTTAAGTCCCAATGGGGAGTCTCACAGACGATTACCCCGACGGCCCCGGCCAACGGCTTCACAAGCGTCACAGTTGAAGCTATGGATCTCGCCTCGGTGAACCAAACCCTGGGCGCCAGCGCGCCTCCGGAATGGATCCTTCCGCCTAGTGGCAGCGACGGCCTAGCCGACGTAAGCCAACTGGTGGACACGAGTGTCGTGAAGGCCGAGAATATTAAAAGTGGCGTAAGCATCTTGGGCGTTAGCGGATCGTTAACACCGGGAATTACACCGAGCGGGAATATCAATATCACAAATACTACACAAACCGATGTCACCAACTATGCGACAGCTCAGGTGGTTGATGCAAATTTAACGGCAGGAAATATTAAAAGCGGCGTGACTATTTTAGGTGTTAGTGGCTCATTAACTCCTGGGATTACGCCGAGCGGAAATATTAACATTACGAGTACGGCACAAACAAATGTCACTAATTATGCGACTGCGCAAGTGGTTGATGCAAATTTAGTGGCAGGGAATATTAAGTCGGGTGTTAGTATTTTAGGCGTTAGCGGATCGTTAACACCAGGTATTACTCCTACTGGTAATATTAATATTACCAATACTACTTAGACTGATGTAACTAACTACGCAACTGCCTAGGTGGTTGATGCCAACTTAGTGGCAGAAAATATTGCAGATGGTGTCACAATTTTGGGTATTACGGGTACCCATAGTGGCGGAGGTGGCGCGGATGTTGATGCGGCAGATGTGATTTGCGTTGATTACTAGGGTAATGTTGTTTAGACATATACGCGTAGTGATTTTAATGCACTCTCAGCTCTGCCTTCAGCACCAGCCGAAGGCCCTTTAGGATGGACCGATAATCCACGTTGGTCTATTGCTGGTCTTTCAGATGCCTAGACTATGTTAGCAACATTGGGTACGGGCGATAAAATGATACTAACACCATTGTACAATGAGCCTAATGACTATTACGATTTTGCTTTGGCATTTTATATCACCTTAGATGGTACCAATAAATCCTTACCATTGCAGGCTCATGGCTCAAGTTTATATGCAGATTGGGGTGATGGTAGTGGGTCTAGCTTAACGACAGATGTAACAACTACACATACCTATGCCAATGCTGGTGATTATATTGTCAAAATTCGTGGATATCAAGTGCGCCCTACCGACAAAAAACACCCATTCATCAATAGTGGGTACTATGATTATCGTTAGTGCGTACGTGGAATTGTAATCGGCACTAATTGCTCGAGTGTTTATAATTCTGATACAACTGAAGGAATATTTGCCAACTATACTAATGCTTAGTTTGCTTACAGCACCAATCTGTTTAGCCCTCATATGTTTGAAAATTGCTACAATATTAAAATCGTTTCTTTTGGCAGTAGTATGGGAGTTTTTAATTCATATGTTTTCGCCAATTGCCGTTCACTAGAATATATTCCCACCTGTGATTGGAGCACTTGGACTGGTTACAATAGTGGCACTAATGCATTCGCAGGATGTAGATCATTGCGTTTTACTAATGCATATACTTCATATAATTGTGCCAATAGTGGTATTGAAGTTGTTACAGTACCGACCAATCGTAAAACTGGTTATTAGGCTTTTTTAGGTTGTGAAAATTTATCCACCATTAACGGTACGTTTTCGCCTAATTCGATATCTTCTAGTACCGAGTGTTTCAAAAACTGCAAAAGTTTAACTACCTTTCCCACGTTTTCTTCTACTTATACTAGCATTCCCACGGGGTTCTGTTCAGGTTGCACTAGTTTAACCGCAGTAGATTTGCCAGGAACACTTACATCGATTGGCAGTGAAGCGTTTCAGGATTGCATCTCACTTAAATCATTAACTGGAGGAAGTAGCAACTAGGTGGCCATTGAAGCATCGGCTTTTAAGAACTGCATACAGCTTCGAACCGTAGACTTAAATAGCGTTTCACGACTCGAAGATTCTGCATTCGAAGGATGTACGAATTTAATTTCCACTTATCGGAAGCCTAGTGGGAGTGGGTCGATGATGCCAATTCGTGGCACACGAGTATTTGCCAATTGCACCAGCTTAGGATTGTTGAACACGATGGGACTAGCATTTAATACTTATACAGATGCTGTACCAGATGAAACATTTATAGGATGTACAGCCATGCTAAAAGCCTAGCCTGCAGCACATATTACTAGTGTGGGTAACCGTGTATTTAAGAATTGTTCTAGCCTAACAGAAATAGTTAACGCTTCAAATATTACTTCATATGGTGATGAAGCTCTTGCTGGCACTAAAATCGCCAATCTAAATTGGCTTGGTTCAAATGTTTCTTCATTAGGTACTTCTTGTTTCGCTCAATGCACTTCATTGACTCAAGCCACTTTACCAGCAAGCATTACTTATATTCCAGCCTATCTTTTCAACGGTTGTACGTATTTATCATCAATTACATGGCCTACTGCAGCTACAGAAATCTAGACTTATGCATTTGCTGGTTGCACCAGTCTGGCTTCAATTACCATACCAGCAACGGTTACATCAATCGGCAGCTATGCATTTTATAAATGTACAAAATTGTCATCAGTAACATTACAATCTGGATTGACCACCATAGGAGCTAGCGCCTTTGCTGGCACAAGCAGCAGTTATAAAGTACCAATAACTACAATTACCATTCCTGCAACAGTTACTAGTATTGGAGCTAACGCATTTAATTATACAAAAATGAATACCATTTATTTTGCCAGTAGCACTCCTCCAACGCTTGGCAGCGATTATTCTACTTCATTAGGAGACCCTAGTACCATTTATGTGCCCACCGGTAGCGTAAATACGTATAGGAGCACAAATCGTTATCCAAGTGACGCTTCTTTCTACTAGACATATAACCCTTAATCCACTAACTACGAGGTATAAAAATGGCAAAAACACTAAAAGCCGTTCTCACCTCGTCCTCCAATGGGAAGCTCATCTTTTACTACGATGAGCTTCCCCATACCGGGGAGGGCGTGTCGCTTTATGAGAACATTCCTGACGCTGGCTTCCCCTCTGACCCCGCCCCCTGGGCTTCCCAGGCCGCCGCGATCACGGAAGCCAGCTTTGATAAGAGTTGTCTGGAGTGGCGCCCAACCTCTCTTGAGAAATATTTTGCTAACCTTACAGCGCTAACCACGGCCGACTTGAGCAACGTGAATACCACCGCTACAGTCAACATGAAAGGACTATTTTATGGGGACTCCGCGCTAACCACAGTGGCTATCAGCCGCTATTTCACCGTGGCCTCGGTCGACGGAACCAATATGTTCTACGGCTGCTCCTTGCTGCCGAACTATGCGGCTGGCAACGTGTCGCAAACCCAGGCCCACTCACGCTTTGAAGGAGGCTACTGCATTCGCGTTAAACAGAGCTGGATCGCTGACGGCACGCCCGAAGTGGTCACAGACGCTGAAGGCCTTACGGCCACTATCGAACCGCTTCTTAGCATGGACTTGAACGCATAGAGCGTTGGCTCTGATCGCCAGAGCATCGTCGATGGCAGCCTGTCGCGCGACTGCGATGTGTGGGTTATAGATGGCAACGAAACAGGTTGGGACGACAGCGACTGGGCGACAAATAACACTTTTGTATTCGTCTGCGACGCTCTGGATCGCGCCTTCTATAGCGGTGTCTATTCCAATCAGTTTGTGAACAAGACGACCGCCGAGATGGCTGGCGCCACGCTTGCCGATCTCGACTGGATCGACGGAGAAGTGATCACGGGCCCCGAGGGCGAAGAAACCGCATATTTAACAGTGCATATTTCACCCGCATCACAG
>Ga0310690_10013260_pt1 | contig 10044 bp, 10 predicted proteins | sample AusTroGonzalo_MG_2_FD_207661 | JGI IMG/M metagenome (GOLD analysis project Ga0310690, IMG submission 207661) | Bovine rumen microbial communities from tropical cattle in Woodstock, Queensland, Australia - Gonzalo_04 (v2) (version 2) | ecosystem: Host-associated > Mammals > Digestive system >...
ATATCATCCCCTCATTTCAAGCAAGAAAAATGTCAAGGTATTATAAGGACAGTTTTGAAAGTTTAATCGTAACAGATGATGGCGATATTTGTTCTTACTGTTTTTGCTATGTGGATAAAGAAACACAGACCGGTTTTATTGAACCTGTTTCTACACGGGAAAAATACAGGAACAAAGGGTTTTGTCGACAAATGCTTTATGGTGTTATGATACGATTAAAAGAAATGGGAATAGAAAATTGCTATATTAATTCTTATGATTGGCGCAGAAACGTTTATACTCACTGCGGATTTAAAACAGAAGATTCAATCGGATATTGGCGTAAAAAGATTGATGCGTCAAACCAGCGAGATGAATAATAACAAAAAACAGCTCCTTGCAAAATACAGGGAGCTGTTTCATTAGAGATAAAACACTTATTTCTTAAATAAGTTCTTAACCGCTTGAGCCAAACGAGATGTATGGCGAGAAGCTGTCTTCTTATGGACAGTTCCCTTACCAGCAGCACGAGCCAAAGCTGATTCGGCTGTTTTGAAAGCGGCTTTTGCCCCTTCTTTATCGCCGGCAGCAATTGCCTTGCGTGTGTTCTTTTCAGCCGTACGAACGGCATTCAAACGATCTAAATTAATCTTTTCCCGCTTTTTATTGCGTTTAATACGTGTTTTTGCTGACTTAATATTAGCCATTTTTATTCCTCAAAATATGAATTGTAAAACCTACGGTTTGCTTTTATATTAGAAAAAAGATGAAAAGTCAAGTATTTTTTATCTGTTCCCTTAATTTTTTCAAGCACGAGAAAATCCCACCCCGATATAGGGTGGGATAAACTTACATCTCCGATTAGGAATTATAAAGCAGCTTTTGCTTTTTCAACCAAATCAGCGAAGGCCTTTGCGTCATTCAAAGCGATATCAGCCAAGACCTTACGATCCAACTGAATTCCTGCTTTGGCAAGCCCGTTCATGAACTTGGAATAGACCATTCCATTCGCCCGAACAGCCGCATTAATACGGACAATCCACAATTGACGAATCTCGGTTCTTTTCTTCCGACGATCACGATAGGCATATTTTAAACCTTTTTCAACTTTTTCTTTCGCAACGGTATAAACCTTAGAATTGCGACCACGATAGCCTTTGGCCAATTTTAAGATCTTATTATGTTTTGCACGAACAGTCGTGCCGCGTTTAACTCTTGCCATTGTGAACCTCCTTAATGCATAAATTTCTTAACGATGTTCGCAACGGTTTCACACAGAACATGACTGCCCCGTGCATTGCGTTTCATCTTTTTCGGTTTATTAATTAGAAGGTGACGTTTGGCGACATATCCGCCTTTTACTTTACCTGTTGCTGTCAGCTTAAAACGCTTTTTGACAGCGCTCTTTGTTTTTAACTTTGGCATTTTCTTATCCTTTGTAAGTTGTTAAAAAAACGGGCGGAAGGCAGCCAATTTCAGCCTTTTTGCCCAAACACAGGCGGTATTATACACAATTTTGAAAGCCTTGTCAAGCATTTTTTGGTATTTCAACCATATAAAACAGTTGACTTTCCATCCTACCCTCAGTAAACTGTTTTCATTAGTTTTCTTGACAGAAATAAAAAAGAAGGTATAATATATAGAAAGGGGAGAGAGATAATGAAGGGGAAGTCTTTTTTTGAGCGCGGTTCCATCATGGTGGAAGTTATTGCCGTTCTAGCTTTACTTGGAACGATGAGTATGCTCATGTTTCGTCAGATTCAGCAACGTAATGAAGAATTGGACAACATTAATATTGCCTCTGAAATTCGTATGGTAAAAGAAGCCACGATTGCTTATATCCAAGCTAATAAAGCCGTCTTAGAAGATCGTTGTGTTTTGGCGGACAGTGATGACATTCAAGAATGGGAACTGGATAATGGTGAAATTGAAGATTTCTTACCGGAATATGTTGCTTCAACCCCAGGAAAAGAAGATGGAGTTATTCATGATTACAAAATTTGGGCAACCTGTTATTTGGTTAACCCAGCTATTGCTCCTCGCAAAACGATCTATGGCACGATTATTCCGAATGAAGGCGCTTTTGGTGACTTATCCCTTCGTCGTGTTACCCGAATCGCGAATTTAATCGGTTCGGACGGCGGTGTCTTCTTCCCAGATGAAGGCGATGATAAACTTTTGCACGGAACAATGGCAGCTTGGGAAGTCAATTGTCCGGGTAGCGCCTGTAGCCATCGGGATGATACTTTCTTTGTCGCCACAACTGGAATGGATATTTATATCCCAGAAGCCGAGCTAGAAGCTACAAATGCCGTAAAAATGCCAACGAAGTTAGCTTTTTCAACACTACACAGTACAGACTATTTTTCCGTTGGAGAAGGGCATGGAAGCGTGAGTTGCGTTGATAATTTTGGCGCTTATGATGAGGAAAAATTTGCACACGAATCATTGGACGATAACGGTTTTGCTTACAATGATACCTTAAAACATGCAGGAACCGATGGATGCGATCCTTTGTTTTGGGTTGGAGTATCCAATGCAAGAGGCGTAGATAGCGATGCGTTAGCACAAGCCGGGCATGTTTTTATCAAAAATAACCTGTATATCGGGCGCGACACTGCCAGTGATCGTCAAACCGTTGCTGTTGAAACAGGCGATACGGACAGTCAGCGAAAAATCACTGTTTACAGTGAAAATGGCAAAGAAAGGTTGACTTTAAATGCAAATGGCCAGATTGTTGGACGCTCCAATGGCCAGACTGGCTATTTATTGGATCCTGTGGAAGGTGAAATTCTGCTGTATGATGAAGCAGAGATTGATACAGGCAGTGGAACCAAGAAATCAGTCAGAGTGCCTACCCTTCGTTTAAAAAATGGTATGATGGAAACCGGCAAAGAAGTAAGTTATCTAACTTCTAATGCCGGAGATCCTGATAACACAGAGAAAAAGAACTATAATGTAGATCCCGCTTATACTTCCGTCATGAATGATATTAGGCTTATATCCCGCGGTGGAGCAAAATTAAGTGATATTTTACCTGACTATATTGCTAAAACCATCGATTCAAAAACCATTCCTGATGAAAGTGTTACGCCTCCAAGCAGTCCTTTGGCATGGCAAGTCAGTAAGCCCGTCTGCCCCGGCGGATATGTGCGAGCCATTATGGTTACGCCTGTTTCATGGAGTCAATATGTAACCAATGCGGAATTGAAAGTTCATGTGTTGGGGCAAACGGAAACAGGTGGTAGTGGAACCGCAGCGCATCCTCATGACATCAACTTTACGGTGGATGTGAGCAAAAACAATAGTGCTACAGGGAATAATCACGTCATTAATGTTACTGGGACATCGCCTAATACGTCGTCATTAAAGCTGGTTCAAAAGGAGCCTTTAAGTATTTCTATTGAAGATAAGACTACGTATTGGGATGTAGCCATAAAATATGGTTCGGAAAATCCAACAGATGATGATAAGGTATCGGCATTGGCACAAACGTATTGTGTCTATGATGCTAAAAACTTTGAAGGCACGGGAACAAATTCTGATGAAGTTAAAGCGCCCGCATACGCCAAAGAAGAAGGAGAGGGTCATTCCTCTACACCACCTTCTGATCGGGGTAAATGTAACTCGGATGCCGACTGTTCAAACAGTGAATATTGTGAATCTGGCACTGGCACTTGCACTGCCTATGGTTCATGCACAGAAGATAATGGACAACCTGTCGCCGGGAAAGGGCCTCACTATTACTGCATCAATAAGAAAATCGTCTATATTGAATGTACAGAAGATGGGGATTGCGGCGGTAAAACATGTAGCCAATATCGTTGTAAATAAAACAGTATAGAGACGGCCCGATCACGGGCCGTTTTAATTTATGTCCAGCCGCATTGCAGATACTATTTCAATTTCCTATAATTAATGGCGGTAGAATAAGAATTTACGCATTAACCGATTATAATGATTTGCTAATCAATCTAATCCCGATGATGGCAAGGGATTGGGCTAATAGAAAAATAAAAAACGCGCCCCGAAAACGGGACGCGTCTTTTATTTAAACAACAAGATTATTCAGCTGCTGTTTCTTCAGCCTTAGCCTTCTTTGTTGCTTTCTTTTTAGCCGGTTTTTCTTCAGCGTTAGCTTCGGCTTCTTTCTTGGTTGACTTTTTAGCTTTCTTAGCCAAAGCAGCACCCAAGATATCACCTAATGAAGCGCCAGCAGATGTTGAACCAAATTCGGCCATTGCTTGCTTATCTTCATCGATTTCGCGAGCCTTAATGGACAGGTTCAACTTGCGTGTTTTCGGATCAAATACCGTGATTTTGGCATCAACCTTTTCACCGATAGCAAAACGTTCTGTTTTTTGTTCGGCACGGTCTTTAGCCAAGTCACCACGTTTGATGTAGCCCTTAACACCGTTCACATCAACTTCGATGCCATTTTCTTCGATAGCGGATACAACGCCCGTTACCACGGCACCCTTTTTGAGTGTATCGGCAGCACTCCCCATCGGATCATCAGTCAATTGTTTGATGCCCAAAGAAATACGCTCTTTTTCAACATCAATGTCCAAAATCTTGGCTTTGACAACCATACCTTTCTTATAATCCTTAATGGCTTCTTCACCCGGTTTATCCCAAGATAAATCAGATGTGTGAATCATACCATCTAAATCGGCATTCAAAGCGACAAAAATACCGAATTCAATCATATTTTTGATTTCGCCTTCAATGATATCACCAACCTTATGTGTTTCAGCAAATGCTTTCCATGGGTTTTCTTGTAATTGCTTCATTCCCAAAGAAATACGGCGTTTGGATTCATCCACTTCCAAGATAACCGCATCAACTTCTTGAGAGAGAGAAACAATCTTGCTTGGGTGAACGTTCTTCTTCGTCCAACTCATTTCGGAGACGTGGACTAAACCTTCAATACCCGGTTCAATTTCAATAAAGGCACCGTAATCAGTAATATTGCTGATTTTACCTTTAACTTGTTGACCAACCGTATAACGGCCATCAATACCAGCCCAAGGATCTTGCTCTAATTGTTTCATACCCAATGAAATACGGCCACTGTCCGTATTAAATTTGATAATTTGAACTTTGACAGGTTGGCCAATGGACAACACTTCGGCCGGATTGTTAATCCGTTTCCATGAAATATCCGTAACGTGCAACAATCCGTCAACGCCGCCCAAATCAATAAAGGCACCGTAATCAGTAATATTTTTAACTGTTCCGTCAACAATTTGACCTTCAGCCAAGTTTTTAATAATTTCGGACCGTTGTTCGGCACGTGTTTCTTCCAAAACAGCACGACGAGAAACAACGATGTTACCGCGAACCTTATCCATTTTTAACAGAGCAAACGGTTGCGGAATACCCATCAGCGGGCTCATATCACGAATAGGACGCACATCAATCTGGCTACCCGGCAAGAAAGCTGTTGCACCGTTCAAATCAACCGTAAAGCCACCTTTTACGCGGCCATAGATTGTTCCTGTGACATGTTCGCCTTTTTCCATAGCTTTTTCCAAATCGCCCCAAACTTCTTCACGGCGAGCTTTTTCACGAGATAAAACGGAATTCCCGTTCCGATCTTCGTAGCGATCAATATAAACTTCAATTGTATCGCCGACTTTTAATTCTTGGGCACCGCACTCAGAAAGAGGGATACGACCCTCTGACTTTAAACCAACGTCCACAATAACGACATCATCGTCAAAACCGACAACTGTACCGCTGACGACTTTACCTTGTAGAGCGCCTTTGCCCATAAATTCATCTAATAACGCACCGAAATCTTCTGTGATTTCCGGCATATTTTCTTCTTTTTTTACCATAAGTTAATTATTTTTTGTTTGTTGGCCAACGGGGAACCCCCGCGGACTTACGATACCCCATGTCCGGCGCTATTTGAATGGGTATCAAATTCAAAAAACGCACTTTCCGATTTTCGAAAAGTGCTGTTTTTATATCACATTTTAAAATGAATTGCAAGAATTTTTACCAATGACCGGTAACAATTTTACGTTTAAGTGCCTTTTCAAACCAAGAAACACCCCGGCATCCCGTACCGGCTGTCCAATCAGAGGCTTGCCTTAAAGTACTGCACAACCCACGAGCCAAACCATCCCCAACGCTTGATCTGGAATGAACTCCGGTCAGTTCGCCAGCCATTGCCATAGAACTCCCAATAATTAAACTTCCCAATATCTCGCCACCGGTAATTCCTATTTTAGCGATAAAAGCTGCAGTATTTAATCCGGCACGAATGCAACTTGCTGCCGCGCCAACACCATAAACAGCCAGTCTCTTCTTTCCTTTTCTTGTTAAAGGCATAATCATTACCTCCTTTTCGCCGACAGCAGGTTATTTAATGGCTCTTGATAATTTTACGTTTAGCAGCCAATTCCAAAGCCGAAATACCTCGAGTGGCTTGCCGTTCGGCAAAATCCGTTCCTTGTGAGAGCAAAGCAGAGCAACCTTGCCACATCGTATCGCCCACCATCGTTGAGCTGTGCGTACCCAACAGCTCATCCGTAATAGCGTAAGCGTTACCGATAACCATTGCACCAAGAACATCTCCACCTTTGAGACCCATACCAGCCATAAATGATGCCGTTTTGATAGCACCCCGCATGCATGAGGCGGAAGCACCAACCGCATAAGCATACATTCGCTTTTTGTTCTTTCTTGACATTACCATGAGTTACCTCCTTTACGATCTATTAGCCGGACCTTTGCCACGTGCCTGTGCCATACGGGCAACAGATATCGGGTTTTGCTGGTCATTACCTTCCTTCTTTTTCTCCTTAGATTTTTCCGTAGCAGCGGCTGCCAAGGCTGCAGCACCAGCTACTGCGACAGCAGCTCTCCATGGGAAACCCGATCCTTTATCATCCGTAGGCGCATCCTGGACAGGTGTTGATCCTTCCTGCAGCAAGTCAGCATTGCTTTTCTGTCTGCTTTTCTCAATCGGATTAGCTTCAAAAAGTTTATCCTGCTCTTTTTCCGGTATAACTTTGCCAACAAGCTCCTTAGCCGCTTGTGCGCCAACCATATTCGCATCGAAGTCTGTCGATTTATCCCCGTTTTTGATTTCAGCTTTAAATACTTTCATCCCAAGAGTTCCAACAGTCAAAGTTGCCTTCGGCGGTTCGTGATCAGCAGCGGGTTGCGTTTCTTTCCTGGCAAAACTGGTCAGGGCTGCAGCCACCAAAACCCATCTTGCAATAGACTTTCCAGATACGCGAGCTAATTTCATAAAACCTTTTGCCATTTTATCCGAAGCACTAAATATTGTAGGTATCGCCTTCTCCTCAATTTTTTTGGAAGCCTTTCCAATTTTATCCATCACCTTCCAAAATATGTTTTTCTTGTCAACCGGTTTCTTCGGGGTATTAGATGCCCCAACATGTTCATTACTATTTGTCATTGTTATTCCTCCTTTTATTTAGATGCACCCCGTTCAGGCAATCTTAATTTCATATCCACTTTTGTGTGTTGCTGTGGTTTTTGCGCTACATTACTAGGCAACCGCGGCGGTTCAACTTTTTGATCCACCGGGAAAGTCGGTATCGGACGACCCACCTTCGGTAATTTTTCCCACTGTTTTGCCAACCCTTCAGTCGGAGCACCGGTTTGATTCTGTTTAGCCTTATCAACTACTTCTTTTAACTTATCAGGCGTTAACTTTTTCAGCTCATCCATTGTCATGCCTTTACCATATATGGCAGCCTCTGCCAACATTGCCTCCATACCGGCAGCTTCTCCCAATTGTTTAGACTTTTCCAAAACGGTGCGAGCACCTTGCTCCAATCCCCCCTCACCTGTGGACATAAACTCAGATCCAAGCCCGGCTTGGACAATCTTCTTTGCCACTTTTGAATCAGTCATCTTTTCCAGCATACCTTCGACAGCATTACCTTTAACCTGGCCTAAATCATTCGCAGCTTTTCCTGATTCTTTCCCCAGTGAATCATTTGCATGTAAAACAGTTTTACCGACTTCTGCCATTGATTCGGCACTATAGCCCGTTTGGCTTTTCACTTCTTCGCGGGCAACTTCTTTTTTAGCGTCTTCCTTGCTGATTTTTTTATCAGCAGCCCGATCAGCTACTTTCTTCTCCTCTTCAGATAAGCCCTTGGTATCCTTTTTCTTATCTTCTTTTTCGGTCTTTTTAGCCTCTTTTTCAGCCTTTATTTTTTTGTCATCCAATTTATCCGGTTCATTAACCATGCGGCACCTCCTCTATCGTAGAAACATCATCCTTACACTTTCAGTATACCACAGTTTAGGTATTCGTCAAGAAATTTTATTCCACAAAATCTATATTATCGGAATTACTAACCTTGACAGCCAAAAGAATATTTTATACAATCGATTTAATCTCATGGATACATATAAAAATGAAAACGCATAAAAAAATCTTTATCAATCATGGGGATATTCCGAAAAAGCGGGCTTAAAGCGGGATTTGTAGAATTATAATCTCTTTCCCCCGAAGCGAAACAACGGCACCAAGGGGGCACACGTGCCGTACGTGCATTTCTTCGAAATATGGATCGAATATCTCGATCAACTGCTAAAATAAACTCACACGTTTGTGCTAAGGCCATTACACAGCATTCTTACCATCTCCCCCGTTCCAAACAAGCTCAGCAAAAAACGCGAAATTAGACCCATTTTTTTCTTGACAAATCTAGCATAAATTTTTATAATGCGCGCATCAATTTTTTATCAAGAAAGGAAAATAATATGAGTTTAAATACTTTTTTTAATCCGAAATCCGTAGCAGTAGTCGGGGTCTCGGCAGACGAAACTAAATTGGGCGCTGTCGTGTTCAAAAATTTGATTGACGCCGGATTTGAAGGAAATCTTTACGGGGTAAACCCAAAATTGGCTGGCCAAGAATTAAAAGGCAAGAAATGCTTTGCCTCCACTCGTGATATTCCTGAACCCGTGGATTTGGTCGTTCTGTTGGTTCCTGCTCGTTTTTGTGAAGCCGCTGTGGATGATGCCATCGCGAACGGCGCCAAAAACATCAGCATTATTACTGCTGGATTTGGCGAAGCCGGTCATAAAGATATGGAATTAGCCATCGCCAAAAAATGTTTAGATGCCGGTATTAACTTATTAGGGCCTAACTGCTTGGGACATATTTCCACATTTGATAAATTGAACGCTTCTTTTGCCCCTTGCTTCCCGTTGCGCGGGAATGTGGCTTTCATTTCTCAATCTGGTGCTTATTGCAGTGCTATTTTGGATTGGGCTGAAGAAAAAGGAATCGGATTTTCTCACTTTATTTCCATTGGAAACAAAGCTGATTTAAACGAAGCCAGTTTACTGGAAGCTATTCAACATGACCCAAATACAAAAGCTTTTGTATTCTATTTGGAAGGCCTCAAAAAAGGACAAGAATTTTTACGTGTATTAAAAGAAGTTTCTAAAACCAAGCCCTGCGTTATTATGGAACCGGGTAAATCCAGCAAGGCGCAGGCCGCCAGTTTGTCTCACACAGGTTCTTTAGCACCAAATTACCGCGTATTGGAAATTGCTTTACAACGTAGTGGTGCTATCCAAGTTTACACAACTCGTGAGTTATTTGGGGCTTTGGAACTCTTACAAAACGTGAACCACACAGACTTTGGTGGCTCTGTCGGTATTTTGACAAATGCCGGTGGTGTTGGTGTGTTAGCTTCTGATCTGTGCGAAGAAGCAAAATTAGACCTTGCCCGTCCGAGCGAAGCTACAATTGAAAAGTTGCGTGCTGTTTTAACACCGGAAGCTTCTGTGGGTAACCCAATTGACGTGGTAGGTGATGCAAAGGCTGATCGTTATGAAAATGCTTTACGCGTTTTGTGCGAATCAGGTGAATACAAAAATATCATTGTTTTACTCACACCGCAAATGTCCACAGAACCCAAAGAAACCGCCGAAGCGATTATCAAGTTGGCCCCTGAATTCAAGAACGTGAACATCTTCTGTTCATTCATTGGTGGAAGCCGTGTGCGCGAAGGCGTTGAAATGCTGAAAAAAGCCAACATTTTGACCTATGATTAC
>Ga0310690_10013262_pt1 | contig 10042 bp, 14 predicted proteins | sample AusTroGonzalo_MG_2_FD_207661 | JGI IMG/M metagenome (GOLD analysis project Ga0310690, IMG submission 207661) | Bovine rumen microbial communities from tropical cattle in Woodstock, Queensland, Australia - Gonzalo_04 (v2) (version 2) | ecosystem: Host-associated > Mammals > Digestive system >...
GTTCACACACCCCCGGACAAAATGAAGAAGCCTGTGCGCACGGTTGTGTCTGTGACGGGGCTTGTCTGAATGATGTAAAAACAGGGGAAAAGGTGTGTTGCGAGAGTGGTACACAAGAAGCTTGTGGCGGTAATTGTTTGGATTTTGCCTGCGCCGGTAGTGATATGCGTTTTGATACGACGACCTGTCAATGCATCTGCGACGACCCGATGAAGACCTATGATGCCGCGCACGACAAATGTGTCTGCAAGACCAGCGGCAGTAATGTGGCTTTGGTGGAAGACAGCAACGGCAACTGTGGCTGCGCGGATAATACTTACACCTGGGTGGATTCTATGAATAAATGCAGTAAATTAACATGTGATTCTTATTGTTGCAGTCTAGACGGGACAAGATGTGGTTGTTATTGTTCAAATAAGACTGACCCCCATGCAATTGCGTGTACATTAGGGGCTTGTCGTTCAGAAGCCTGTACTATCAACGGGCGAACATTGGAAAGAAAATACATCCCGGGCGGCTATGGGTGGGGTTGCCGCCTTCCAAACACCAATTGCTACCAAAGGGAAAGTGATCATTTCTACTGTTACAATGAAACCGGATTGTGTTGTTTTTCTGATGACCAAGGTGTTTGCCTGACAGGATTATGCGATAAAAGCTATTGTACTGGTCTGAAAGACGGCAATGGTTCATCAGCCACATTTGTTGTTTATGATGAATGGCGCGGCTCCTGTAAATTTGCCAAGGAGAATGTGACATGTTTTCCGACCGGTTCGTCAAAAAGTGCATGGACATGCGTCACGGCATCCGGAGTGACATGCGCCACAGATTGTGCTACCCCACCTAATTGCGGGACATGTAACGACCCATGCGGGGGACAAGGAACAGCCGATGGTGATTATTGTTGTGTCACGCATGGAACAGACACAATTTGTAAGAAAGGCAACAACTTTTATTTCAAGAACGGAAACACCTATAATCAGTGTGGCTATGGTTGTACTTATAGCGGTTTGACAAAACAGAATGATGAAAGCTATACCATCAGTTCTGTTTCATGTACATTAGGTGATTGCCAGGCAATTACATGCAATACAAGCGCCGGTTGGTCATATGGAAAAATCACATCAACTGATTACAATGCTATCGGTTGGCTTCCGAGTGTATTTGGTTGTGTAAAAGGCAATATCGGATGCTATACAGCAAAAAATGGATATGGTCCTGTTTCTTGTACCTGTGGGAATTATTGTTCCCAAAATGATACAACAGGGGGTTGCCAAACATACTCCATGAAACAATGTGCGCCGTCCGTGACACGTGAAGTGAATGGCGTTAGTGTTACCAAACCGGCGTGTATTTATGGACGGGTGCAGGGGACAATCGACGTGGACGATTACGACTACGATTGTTGGTGTCAGGGGGATGTGGATGAAGCGACGAACATTTGTTGTGATGTCGGTCAAGTCGTTCGTGGCGGTAAGTGCGTGATACAGCAATAACCCCTTGACAGCGGGGACGATTCTCTTTTAAACTTTGCGTGAAAGAGAGGCCGATATGGTTAAAGTCGTCGAACCGTCCTTTGAAATTATGACGCCCATTCACGGGGATGAAGTGTTAAGGCACATTGAACGTTGCGGGCGGACGTGTTATCAATCCTTTGATAAGATCAGTGAAGATTCGCACTTGCGTTTTATCCAACACATTGTTGAACGACATCACGAATCGGTCATCGAGCATTTTTCCGTGTCCGTCAAATTCATCATTGATCGAGCTATCGCCAACGAATTGGTGCGTCACCGTCTGGCGTCTTTCAGTCAGGAAAGCACCCGTTATTGCAGCTATATCAAAGACAAGTTCAGCAACGAAATTTGTGTCATTCGGCCCAGTAAATTGGAAAAGGGTACGCCCGCTTATGATGTTTGGTGGAACACAATGGTGTCCGTCGAAAAGGCCTATTTTGATATGCTTTCGGCCGGTGAAAAGCCCGAAATCGCGCGGTCGGTTTTGCCTTGTTGTTTAAAGACAGAAATTGTGACAACGGCGAACTTGCGTGAATGGCGGCACATCTTTTCCATGCGCTGTTCCGCCGCCGCGCATCCGGATATCCGACTCGTTATGCGCGCCTTGCGGGATGAATTCAAACGGCGTATTCCGCTCTTGTATGATGATTTAAAGGATGATGAATGATGTTAGGTTTGACTTTGATTGATTTTGTTCGGGGCTTGATTTGCCTGCTTTTGTTGGAAGGCATTTTTTATTTCTTTTTCCCAAAGGTGATACAGCGTTTTATTTTGACCTTTATGGCGGACGCGTCGGTTCGGATGATGCGTCAATTCGGATTTGCTTTGTTGGCTGTGGGGTTGGTTTTGGCTTATTTGTTCAGGAACGGTTAGATGCGTGTTGATTTTTATCACTTGGAAAAAAGTTCATTGGACGCAGCTTTGCCCAAGTTGTTGGAAAAAGCCGTTGCCAAGCACAAAATTTTGATTCAAACCGACATGGCGGACCGGTCCGATTATTTGAATGGTCTGTTGTGGACCTATGATCCGGATTCTTTTTTACCGCACGCCGTTGAAAAGGACGGATTTCCGGAAAGCCAGCCGATTTTTATTACGCACAAAAGCGATTTCAATCCGGCGTCCGCCGATATTCTGGTCTTGATTGACGGTCGGCCTGTTCCGCCCGTCGGAAAGTTCGACCGTGTTTTGTATTTTTTCAACGGTCGGGACGAAGAAGCCCTGCAAAAAGCGCGCCAGGAATGGAAACGATTAAAAGACGAAGAGGTCGAACTGTTTTATTGGCAACAGGACGAATCGGGGCATTGGCAACAAAAATAGTTATTCGTCTTCTTTTTCGGGAATAACCGTATCGGGTGTTTCTTGCGTTTCTACACGATAAACACCGGACAACCATCGGTTCAAGTCAACATCGGCACAATGTTTCGAGCAAAAAGGGCGGTAGTTGTAATCTGCTTTTCTGCCGCAAATCGGGCATTTTTCGTTTAAGACGGGAATGTTTTTGTTTTCCATTTTACACCTGATATTCTTTCAATTGCGGGTCGATGGTCAGCTTTATATTTTGCCCGTTTTTCTTTTGCATTTCTTTCCAATCCTCGGCCAGTTGCGTGTTTAAAACTTTGTATAGAACGGGGCCGACGATGGCTTGTTTGACCGGTGTCTTTGCGCCGGAAAGGTGCTTGAAAAAACGATAGGCCAAAGCCGACGGAGATGACAGGACATCCGGCAGACAAGCTCTTTGCCGATTGCGCCGAATTTCAAAGTTGCCAAGCGGCGATATGCCCGCAATCGAGAAAGGAACCGACGATAAGGAAAGGTATTTTTTAAAAATTGGGATGAATTCTTTCAAGTCGTTTCTTTTCTTATGTCCGATAAAATCAATCAAGATGTTGCCGGACAGGTTGCGGCGGACAATTTCTCCTGCAATAACGGAGGCGGCCAATCGGTTCAATTCTTTTGAAAGCAGCGTACTTTTACCGGAATCGACATCAATACTCCAAAACGCATGCGTTCTTTCAAAGATAAGACGAGCTCCGTCCGCAAAATTAACAATCGGGTTTTGAAGGGCCTCAAAAGCTTCCTCTATTTCCTCGTCCCACGGGATTTCGGTTTTATCCGATACATCCGGCAAAGGGGCTTTTTCAATCAATCCGACAGGGGCGTTCGTCCTGTCTGTGTCGGGACGCGCGCAAGCGACTTTGTCCAGCTTCGGTTCCTGATAAATCTGGACGGTCAAAAGCTGTCCGATGTCCAACGCTTTTTTGTTTTTCAGAAAAACAGTTCGTTGCAGGCCGATGTCCGCAAAATAGGATTTTAAATTTTCATTTTTTTCTGTGATACGCGCCTGATAGATATCTCCGAAACAAACGTCGTTTTTGCGTAGCACAAAAAATTCAACCGGAACTTTCTGTTCGTCCAAAAAGGCAAGACGCGTTTGGTTCAAAAATTCTTCCTTGGCAAAATACATGTCAGATGGTATCGTCTGTATGTGTTTTTTCAAGCCGTTCGTGACGTTCTTGTGCCTCTACCGTCAAAGTGGTGACAGGGCGCGCCTCTAAACGACTAAGTCCGATCGGGTCGCCGGTTTCTTCACAAAAGCCATAGGTGCCGTCTTCGATTCGTCCCAGAGCCTGATTGATCTTCTTGATGAGTTTGCGCATCCGATCCCGTGTCCGCAACTCCAAAGCTTTTTCCGTTTCATTGGAAGCGCGATCATTCAAGTCGGGTTCGTTTAAGCCGCCTTCACGCAAATCGTCGATGGTTTCGCCCGATTCTTTTAAAAGCTCTTCTTTCCAAGCAACAAGTTTTTGACGGAAGTATTCCAATTGTTGCGGGTTCATGTACTCTTCTTTTTCAGAAGGTTTGTAATCAGGGGGAAGAATAACGTTTGGCATAATTTTCTCCTTTCTTTGGTTTTCCTGTCCTTCCTACATAGCCCGATTTATTCGTTTTGTCAAGATAAAAGCAGACGGGTGAAAATAAAATCAATTTTTTATAGACAGCCCTTAAAAGTTTTGCTAAACTGCCCCATATATCAAATTAAAAGAGGGATAATATGTTAAAGTTTATTGCATTGGGTTTGATTTTAATGGCTTGCTTTCCGGCGCAGGCTGACTATGCCGCGGCTGTTTTGGCCTTTGAACGGAACGATTACGAACGTGCCATAAAGGAAATTTCAAGCTTGCTTCAACAAAAAGAACCGAAGGCCCAATATCTGATGGGGTTGATGTATTATCGCGGCGGCGGTGTTCCCCAAGATTATGAACGTGCTTTTGATTTGTTTCAGGAAGCGTCCGATGCCGGATTGGTCGAAGCAAAGACCTTTTTGGCCTTTTTATACGATTCGGGAAAGGGTGTGGCCGAAGATAAACAAAAAGCCCTCGAACTTTATCAGGAAGCGTCCGATGCCGGTGATATAACAGCTAAAATTAACTTGGGGGCGATGTATTACAATGGTGACGGTGTTCCGCAAAGTTACGATAAAGCCTTTGATTTATTTTCCCAAAACGAACACATCAACTCCGAAATTCTTCAATTTTATTTGGGAAATATGTACTATTTTGGCTATGGCGTGGAAGCTAACGAAGAAAAGGCCAAGAAGCACTATGAAAATGCGGCGGCGTTGGGCAGTTTGAAGGCGCATTACTTCTTGGGTCATATTTATCAAAACCGACGGGATCCGGAAGCCGAAAAGTATTATCTGTATTGCGCCTATAACGGTGATGTTGAATCGATGTTTAACTTGGCGGCTTTGTACGTTGATGGAACAATGGGGGGCGTCCAAAAAGAAAAGGCCCACGCATGGTTTTCAAAGGCCGACGATAACGGTATGAAAGAGGCAAAAAAAGCCTTGGATAAGTTGGAAGAATCTATGGGATTTATGGAAATTTCCAGAGCTAAATCTTATTTGGTTGAAATTGAAAAAATCTCACCGGCCAGCGTTCCGTCGCCTGTTCCGAAAACGGTTTTGTCGACGATGGTGAATAAAACGTCGGCGGTTCCGGTTGGGGCAGCTCTTACATCGTCCAGAACCACTTCGGGGACTTCAAGTGCATCTTCAAGAAGATCGGGAACAAAGGCGTCCTCTTTGTCTTCGGGTTTGTCAAGGGACAGAGATCGTCGCAGACTTAGGAGAAGATAAATGATTTCTTTTAAAAAAATAGCCAGAAAAGTGTTTTCTTTCAGCCTGTGGGATGTTTTCGGCATTGTGATGGCGGCTGTCTTTATTTCGGTCAATACAAAAGATAATTTGTTTCTTTTATTTACAACGCCGCGGTTTTACATCCTGTTGTTCTTGACTTTTTTCCTTTTCCATTCTTGGGTTTGGTTGTTTCGTTATCGTGCGGAACCCCTTTATTTAAAAGGGTGTGTCAAACATATTTTTGTAGATTATTTTCACGTCTTGCTTGTTTTTTCCTGCACCATCGGCAGCTATTTTCTTTACGGTCATTTTTGGGGATAATCCGCGCATTGTTCCGAAGAACACGGAAAAGCTTGTTTAACCGTCAGAATGCCGGCTTTTTCTTGAAGGCCGATGCCTGATTTTTTCTTTTCAAAGTCATCCATTTGTTTCAACGAACCGTTTATCAACCACCACCCTTTGGACAGATTCTTGTCGATTTTGATGGGGTAGGGAACGTCTGCGAAGGAAAAGTCCTTTTTCCCTTGTGTCGTGACACGAATGACGAAAAACGGTGTGGTGTTTTTGCGCGGCCTTTCGGATGTCTTGGGTTTTTCCAAAGGAAGGGTTTCCCAATCTTTCCCCTTTCTTTCAAGAGTTTCTTCAAAGTAGAATTTGCCGGTTAAGGTCGGATTGTTGGTGGCTTTTATTTGAATGGTTTTGACTTTCGGGCAAATGATTTGCGCATAACTTTTCACGACGGTGAGGATGTTTTCCTTTGTTTGCGGACGGGATAACAATTCCCTTCGGTCGGTCAAAAGAATAATCGAAAAGGGAGAGCAGGTATCAAACGCTGTGTATTTCCCGTCTAAAAAGTTGGACGTGGCCTTTCCGATATAGCTGATTTTTAGGTCTTTGTCTTCTTCTATTTTATAGAAAAGTTCCTGCGTTTTTGCGGCGGGCGTGTAGCGCTTTATAACAGAAGTGTTTAACGGAGCATCCCCCATAAAAAAGCCGTCAATGAAAAAGCCGTTCAATCGGTCTTTGACATCCTTTTTTTCGTCGATGACTTCAACTTGATGATAACCGCTTTTAAGGCAATTCGGAGAGGATAAGATTCTTATTTTCCAACCTTGCGGAACGGGTGTTTCGGACAAATAATGAAGCAAGCATTTATTATCTTCGGATGGGATAATGTATTCATCCAACGGGTGCCCTTCATAGGTTAAATTGAGCAAAGTAAAAGATTGTGCCTGCACCAACGTCGGTATGAAACAAAATGTTAACAACAAAAGTTTTTTCATTTTTTGATTTCCTCGTCTTTATAAACGCCGAATAAGTCGCTTTTTTGAATATAGCCTGTTACGTTGTGCGTTGATATTTTACAAAAAGAGCTGTCTTTTTTACATTTTTTCAGGCGAACCGGAACGCTTCCTTTTAGAATGGCTATGATTTTTGAAGAAGGCGAATCCTTTTTGTAAAGTAACGTTTTTTTGCCGCGTTTTGTCAGCGCTGTGCGGGGGGAAGAGGCCAACATGGATTTGTGAATCCAACCGGTTGTTCCGTCGATGTCGGTGACTTTGCGCCAATGTTCGTATTCGTCGGTGACTTCAAAGGGCCATCCTTTTCGCTTATAGACCCAGTCAATCGGAAAACGTTCGCCGGGACCGATTCTTAAATTGGCCTGTGCGCTTTTTAATGAAACAAAACGGGGCAAGTTTTCTTGGGCATCGGCGGGCGAACAAACAACCGCGGATAAAAACGCCAAAAGAAAAAGCCCCTTCATTTATTTTTCCTCGGTGTCCGGAATGTCGGGCAAATCAGGGATGGACGGAACGTCGGGAATCGTCGGCGCATCGACGGGCTCTTGCGGCAAAGGATTGTTCTTGTCTGTCGGGGGCTCTGTCGATTCGGTCTGTAAGAAAGCATCTTCATCGTGTGACGAGGAAACGGACATTTCAATTTCATTGTCGGACGCGCGCAGGTCTTCGTCGGCTTCGTTTTGAAGTCGGATTGCTTCCTCTTCGTCGTAAAGTTTTTCTTCTTCTTTTTCCTCCTTAAAGTAAGGAGAGGATTCTTGATAATCCAACGGGACAAGTTCTTCTTGGCTTTGGAAATTTTGGGTTTGTCCCTCCTCTGTCGTTTGCGGATATTCGGTTTCTTTGAAAGTATATTGCGGGCTGCTTTCGTTGGGTGTTTTATTGTCCCAAAGGACGCGCACGGCCGGTGCAAACACCAACAAAGCGATGGGTTGTCCGCGCTTTATCATGGCGGCCTGACCGCTGACATTGAACAAACTGACTGTGATTTCTTCACGATCCGATGCATCGAATGTCAAAGGGGCGTTTAACACAACGACGCCGCTTTTGCCGGAATCTTTTAACGAACGCACTTGCGCTTCCATGCCCAAGGGAAGGGCACAAGCAAAGCCGGTCGGGATAGATGCAAAGTTGCCGGAATCGATTTTAATAACCTCTGAATTTGCTGCGAAAAGCAACATCGATGTTCCGATAGAATCCGTGTAAGCCGGAAGTGGTAATCCGACGGAGTTTGATAAACGAACGATTGGAATTTTAGGTAGCATTTTTCCCCTCTTTAATTCAACGGGGGCGTCTTTTCGCCCCAAAGTTTTTCAATGGCGTAAAATGAACGTGTTTCGGGATGGAACAAGTGGACAATTATATCCCCCAAGTCCACGATAACCCATTCACCGGAACCTTCTTTGCCTTCGATTCTGGGTTTGAATTTGGCTTCTTTTAATTTTTCGCAAAGGGTAGAGGCCAACGCTAAAACTTGCCTTGTCGAATGACCGGAAGCGATGACCAAATAATCTGCCAACGATGTTTTGCCGGCAAGGGGGATTGTCAGAATGTTTTCGGCTTTTCCTTTGTCCAGAAAGTCAACGACAAGGGCCAACAGCTCATCTTCGGATAGGGTTTTTGTCCTTTTTGTGACGGTTTTTTTTGCCTTTTTTTCGACCATTTCTTCTCCCTTTAACAACATTCTAACATCTTTTTTTTATCTTTCAATCATTTTCGTTTCGATGAACGAAAGAAGTTGCCTTGCGAAGCAGCTCTTTTAATCCGGTGCCTGCGACGGCCGAGATGAAATAAGGTGCCTTTTTTAATTTCTTTTTAAATTCGGACTTGATGCGTTCGACATCTTCCGGTGGGATGCAATCGACTTTGTTGATGGCGATAATTTCCGGCTTTTCGGATAATCCGGCACCGTATTTTTCTAACTCTGTCCGAATAGTCTTGTAGGTGCCGATAAGGTCTTCTTCTGTCCCGTCCAACATGTGGATGAAAACCGAACATCGTTCAATATGCTTTAAAAACTTTGTACCAAGACCTGTACCTTCGCTGGCCCCTTCGATTAAACCGGGGATGTCGGCCATTAAAACTTCCCGTCCGTCAACTTGGGCAACACCCAAGTGCGGATGAAGCGTGGTAAAAGGATAGTTGGCAATTTTGGGCCGTGCCTTTGTCAATGCGGTCAGCAGGGTTGATTTGCCCGCGTTGGGCTTTCCAATCAAACCGATGTCCGCAATTAACTTTAAACGCAACCAGATGAAAAATTCTTCGCCTTCCTCGCCTTTGTCAGCGCGACGGGGGGCTTGGTTGGTAGAGCTTTTATACGAATCGTTGCCGCGTCCGCCTTGACCGCCTTTGGCTACAACATAGGTCTGACCTTCGCGCGTCAGGTCGGCCAAAACAATGCTGCCTGTTTCATCGGTGATTTCCGTGCCTACGGGGACTTTGATAATTAGGTCTTCTCCGCCGGCCCCCGTGCAGTTGCTGCCCGACCCCGGTTGACCGTTTTGCGCTTTGAAGTGTTGTTGATAGCGAAAGTCAATTAAGGTGTTCAGGTTAGGTACGGCCAAAAGGACAACGTCGCCGCCTTTGCCGCCCATCCCGCCATCGGGGCCGCCGAATTCCAAAAACTTTTCGTGACGGAAAGAGCATGCGCCGTTTCCGCCGTTTCCGGCTTTGACAAAAATTTTAGCTTGATCCAAGAACTTCATTTTTCTTCCTATATTCTTTTCTTTCGAATTTAAAGGGGAAAAAGCAAAAAATCAAGGGGTTTCTTTCAATAAAAAAAACCTTCCGTGGAAGGAAGGTTTTTCGTTTTTTGCTTGGGAAATTATTTCTTATCAACAACGTTGACGTATGTTCTGTCGTTTTTGGAATGTTTAAATTCGACTACGCCTTCTGCTGTTGCAAACAAAGTGTGATCCACGCCCATTCCGACATTTTCACCGGCACGATAAACAGTGCCACGTTGCCGAATGATAATGTTTCCGGGGATAACGGATTGACCGCCCGCTTTCTTCACACCCAAACGACGACCTTCCGAGTCGCGTCCGTTTCTTGTGCTACCGCCTGCTTTTTTATGTGCCATAGTTTATCTC
>Ga0310690_10013263_pt1 | contig 10041 bp, 6 predicted proteins | sample AusTroGonzalo_MG_2_FD_207661 | JGI IMG/M metagenome (GOLD analysis project Ga0310690, IMG submission 207661) | Bovine rumen microbial communities from tropical cattle in Woodstock, Queensland, Australia - Gonzalo_04 (v2) (version 2) | ecosystem: Host-associated > Mammals > Digestive system >...
CGGAGACAAACTGGTGGTTTTCTCCTACGATGACGGATGTCTGACTCCTGTTCAGAACCTGACTGCATACGACGGTCAGGGGAAGGGGAGTGCAGACATTCACCTCTCACCGGATGGGCGTTTCCTCTATACCAGCCATCGGCTTAAAAAGGACGGAATAGCTATACTCTCCGTGAATCACACTGATGGATTGGTACAAAAGACATCATACCAGCCAACCGGCAAGCATCCCCGTAACTTTGCCATTACTCCCGATGGCCGTTACCTCCTTTGCGCCTGCAGGGATGATAATTGCATAGAAGTGTATAGCATCAATAAAGAAACAGGTGCACTCTCATCCACTGGCAAAACCATTCAGGTTGGAGCCCCTGTCTGTATTCAGTTTATTGATTAGATACTCTTAAGTGGGGTAGGTTCGGAAAAAGTGACCGAACCTACCTCAACAGAATGCGTAGAATGGCGATTTGCGGGGTAGGTTCGGCACATAAAACTGGACCTACCCCATAAATGTGATCAGCGGGGCCGGCGGAACTCTGCAACGGTGACGGCGGTGGCGATGGCGGCGTTGAGGGATTCGGAGCCGGGGTCGTCGGCGGGGTAGGGAGGGATGAAGAGGCGGTCCGTGACGCAGGCGGCGGTGGCGGGGGATATGCCGTTGGACTCATTGCCTATCACAATCACGGAAAAACCACTCTCCAGGGCCTTGGAATACATGTTTTCGCCGTCCAGGAAGGTGCCGTACACCTTGCCGCCACGCGATGCAACCTCAGAGCAAAGCCCCGGGATTGAACAATAATGGAACTTCACCCTAAATATGGCTCCCATGGTGGACTGTACCACCTTGGGATTGAAAAGGTCCACCGTGTCCTCTGATGCATACACTGCGTCGATGCCAAACCAATCGGCAATTCGGAGGATGGTTCCAAGGTTGCCGGGGTCGCGGATGCCGTCAAGGGCCAGAAAAAGGCCCGCACAAGGCACATCGGCCTTTTGAAGGTCCATGGGCTTCCGTACCACCGCAAGGGCCGGAGAAGGGCTGGAAAGGGCCGTTATTCGCGACATTGCCTGCTCTCCGATCTCTTCCATCCTGTAAACCTTCTCCACATCAAACCCGGAAGCCAGCGCTTCCTGCACCATTTTCTCTCCTTCTACCACAAATACACCGTACTCATCACGGAATTTCTTCTGTGATAAAGACTTTATGTATTTGATTTCAGTGCTAGTCATAATTGTATTAGAAAAATGAAAGTTAATTTCATTTTTCTGAAGCTACTTATACCCCAACATCTTAAGCATCGAATCTGCCGTCTGCTCCTCTGCAAAGACGGAAGTAATCAGATTACCTTCCTTGTCACGGTCTATGAGGATGTGTTTGGGGGAGGGCATGAGGCAGTGCTTGATTCCGCCGTAGCCGGAGATGGCTTCCTGATAGGCACCGGTGTGGAAAAAGCCTATGTAAAGGTTCTCCCGGCGGCTGCGGATAGTGGGAAGGAAGATGGCGTTGGCGTGATAATCGGCATTGTAGAAGTCCTGGCTGTCGCAGGTGAGGCCGCCAAGGAATACGCGCTGGTACTCATCGTTCCACTTATTTACGGGAAGGAGGATGAAGCGCTGGTTAAGGCCCCAGGTGTCCGGGAGGCAGGTCATGAAGGAGTTATCTATCATGTACCATTTTTCGCGGTCGTTCTGCTGCTTGATGTCCAGGATCTTGAAGATGGTGGCGCCGCTTTCTCCCACGGTGAAGGAGCCGAATTCCGTGAAGATGTCCGGTTCTTCCACGCCCATGGAGTTGCAGGTTACCTTGATCTGGTTGATGATTTCCTCCACCATGTACTCGTAGTCGAAGTCCTGGGCAAGGGAGGTCTTGTTGGGAAGGCCGCCGCCGATGTTCAGGCTGTCCAGTTCCGGGCAGATGGCCTTGAGCTCGCAGTAAACGCGTACGCACTTTGAAAGCTCGTTCCAGTAATAGGCGGTGTCCCTGATGCCGGTATTGATGAAGAAATGCAGCATCTTGAGGTGGAAGTTGGGATACTTTGCCACCGTGTCCTTGTAAAACTTGAGGATATCCGAGTAGCGGATTCCAAGACGGGAGGTATAGAAGTCGAAGTTGGGCTCTTCTTCAGAGGCGATGCGGATACCCATCATGGTGTCTTCCTCTATAAGGTCCGCCAGGTCTTCGAACTCGTTCTTGTTGTCCAGCACAGGGATAATGTTCTTCCAGCCGTCCTTGCGCAGTTTGGCGATATTCTGGACATACTGGGGGCGCTTGAAGCCGTTGCAGATTATGTACAGGTCTTCCTTGTTCACCGAACCGTCACGCTCCAGGGCCTGGATAAGGTCAAGGTCATAGGCCGATGAGGTTTCAAGGTGGATGTCGTTCTTGAGGGCTTCGTGCACAACGAAGGCGAACTGGGAGCTCTTGGTGCAGTAACTGTAGTGATACTCACCCTGGTAATCGGCCTTGGCCATTGCAACCTTGAAAAGCCTCTTGGCTCTCTGGATCTGTGACGATATCTTTGGCAAATACGTGATTTTCAGGGGTGTCCCGTACTTTTCGATGATATCCATGAGATCAATGTCATTGAACAGGAGGTTGCCGTCGGCTACCATGAACTCGTCCTGGGGGAAATCGAAGGTCTGTTCAATAAGGTCGATGTACTTGTTTTTCATTGGTTTTATATCACATTAAAGTATGCAAATATACGTAAAAAGTGTTATTTTTGCATGAATGAAACGGAAAGTTTTGACATATGCGGCAGTCCTCGCACTTCTCACCGCCTGCAGTACCACAAGGTCGCTCAGGGACGGTGAGTACATGCTCAGGGAAACCAGGATTGTAGCAGACGATCCGTCATTCAACACCTCCTCCCTTGCAACCTACATAAACCAGAAGCCAAACACCTATTTCGCCGGCATCAACCCCATGGTTACGCTCTACAGCCTTGGCGGAAAAGGGGAGACCTGGCTTGGCCGGTTCATCCACAAACTGGGAGAGGCTCCTGTGGTTTATGACTCCTTTAAAGTACAGGAAAGCGTATCAGGCATGGAGAACCACCTTCGCCACACGGGTTATTACGGCTCCCAGGTGGAAAGCCAGGTGGACGTCAGGGGCAGGAAAGTCTATGTTACGTATTATGTGGCAGTTGGCCGCAGGTACAAGATAAGCGCCATAGACTATGACATCCCTGAATACGGCACGTTCAGGCAGGACTTTGAGAAAGACCTCCCCAACGTAACCATAAAGAAAGGCCAGTACCTGTCAGAAAACGCCCTTGACGCGGAAGCAACTCGTTCCGCCCAGTACTTCAGGACCGTAGGCTACTACGGCTTCAGCAAGAGCTATTATGCCTTTGAGGCCGATACTCTCTCCTCCGACGGCAAGGCCAAACTCACAATGCACATAAGGGACTACGCCCTTGGAGACCTGCCGGACGCCGCACAGGAGCACAGGAAATACAACATCGGCAATATAACCATTTCCCGCCCGGAAAAGCTGAAGATAAGGCAATCCGTGCTTGAAAACCTTAACATGCTCCGTCCCGGGCAGCTGTACGATGAACGGGAGATCAACACAACCTATTCCCGCTTTGCCAGCGTGAGCATGCTCTCCGGCGTGAACATCAACATGACCCCGGCCTCGGGCAACACGGTGGACTGCGACATCTCCCTCCGCAACAGCCGCATCCAGGGCTTCAAGACCAGCCTGGAGGGGAGCGTTAACTCCACCGGCCTTTTTGGAATATCGCCCCAGTTCACCTACTACCACAAAAACGTCTTCCACGGCGGAGAGGTCTTTAACATCGGCATTAAGGGAAACTTCCAGTTCAAGCCGGGGGACGATGCCTATTCCACGGAGGTGAGCCTGTCGTCAAGCATCCGCTTCCCCAAGGCCCTGGGTCTGCCAAACCACCTGTTTGAAGGGCCGTACATCCCCAGGACCGACGTCAGCGCCTCCTTCAGCTACCAGGATCGCCCCGAATACCAGAGGACGATGATTTCCTATTCCATCGCCTACACGGGACGGTGGGGAAAACGGCTGAGCTACCAGCTGTCGCCATTCCAGGCCAATGTGGTGAGGCTTTTCAACATCGACAATGACTTCCTTACCAGCCTGCAGAAGAGCAATCCCTTCATACTCAACGCTTACATGGACCACCTGGACCTGGGCGTTGGCGGTACGGTCTATTACACCACGGACAATTCCTCCATCCCGACGGTTCCATACCATTATATAAGGATGGGGCTGGACCTTTCCGGCAACGTGGTAAGCATGTTTAACGGTCTCATGCCCACCAACGCGCTGGGGCAGAGGACTATCTGGGAGACGCCTTATTCACAGTATGTGAGGGCGGAGTTCCAGGCCGGCAAGGTTTTCCGGTTCGGTTTCCGCGACCTTCAGGCCCTGGCACTGCATGTGATGGCTGGTGCCGGTTATGCGTATGGAAACTCCACCAGTCTGCCCATTGAAAAGCAGTTCTACAGCGGCGGCGCAATGTCCATGCGCGGCTGGCAGGCAAGGACTCTGGGCCCGGGAACATCGGCAATGCTGACTCAGTTCTCCATTCCCAGCCAGATTGGGGAAATGAAGCTTGAGGCCAACATCGAATACCGTTTTCCGCTGTTCTGGAAGCTCGAGGGCGCTCTTTTTACCGATGTGGGCAACATCTGGGACATCAATTCTGAGACGGACGGTGCAAACTTTGACCCGGCTACATTTGCGGAATCCCTTGGCGCGGACTGGGGCCTTGGCGTACGCCTTAACCTGAGCCTCATCCTGATCCGCGTGGATGCCGGCTTCAAATTCCATGATCCGGCCCTTGCCGCGGGTTCACGGTGGATCAAACCCGGAGCATGGTTTACCTCGGACAATTACGCGCTACACTTTGGTGTAGGTTATCCTTTCTGATAATATTTGGGCCAGCAGGCCTCAAGATAGGCGCGGAGGACGTCTTCGTGCCTGTTTTTCTGGGGTTCGTAGAAGACGGTGCCGGATATGGACTCCGGGAGGAATTCCATATCGGCAAAGTGACCGGGGAAGTCGTGGGCATATTTGTAGCCGTCGCTGTAGCCCAGATCTTCCATAAGCTTTGTGGGAGCGTTGCGGATGGGTAGGGGGACAGGAAGGTTCCCGGTCTCCTTCACAAAGGCCAGCGCCTTTTCTATGGCCATATATGAGCCGTTGCTCTTGGGGGACGATGCCAGATACACCGTTGTCTCCGCCAGCGGAATCCGGCCCTCAGGCATGCCTATCTTTGACACAACCTCAAAGCAGGCGTTGGCCAGAAGAAGGGCGTTGGGATTGGCCAGCCCCACGTCTTCCGATGCGGACAGGCACAGGCGGCGGGCAATGAACAGGGGGTCTTCCCCTCCGTCAATCATGCGGGCCAGGTAATAGATTGCGGCGTTTGGATCGGACCCGCGGATGCTCTTTATGAAGGCGGAGATGATGTCGTAGTGCATCTCCCCGTCCTTGTCATATATGGCCATGTTCTCCTGGATAGAATCCGTCACGGTGGTGTTGTTTACCACAATCTCCTTCTTCCCGGCCTGGGCATCCACCACTATTTCAAGGACATTCAGGAGTTTCCGGGCATCGCCGCCGCTGTAGCGCATAAGGGCCTCTGTCTCCTCTACTTTGATACTTTTCTCCTTGAGGAGTACATCTTCCTTCACGGCACGCATCAGAAGGGTGTTCAGATCCTCCTTTTCAAGGGATTTGAGGACGAATACCTGGCAGCGGGACAGAAGGGGAGTGATGACCTCGAAAGAGGGGTTCTCCGTTGTGGCGCCAATAAGGACGATGGTGCCGTTTTCCACCGCTCCCAGCAGGGCGTCCTGCTGGGCCTTGTTGAAGCGGTGAATCTCGTCGATGAAAAGCACCGGAGCACCATTCTGGTTGAACAACCCGCCGCGTCCGGCCTTTTCGAAAACTTCACGGACGTCCTTCACGCCGGCAGCGACCGCTGAAAGCGTGAAGAACTCCCGTTCAAGCGTTGATGCGATTATTCGCGCAAGCGTTGTCTTTCCCACGCCGGGAGGGCCCCAGAGGATAAAAGATGACAGGTTCCCTGACTCTATCATCCTCCTGAGGACACATCCTTCGCCCACAAGATGACGCTGGCCCACATACTGGTCCAGCGTCCGTGGTCTCATCCGCTCAGGGAGCGGAGGCAGCATGGTGGAACCTGCGCTCATCAGATCTCTTTTGTAAATACCCTGCGACGGCGTTTGAACTCACGGCGGTAGTCGTTCCAGAGGTTCTGGACGCTGTGGTTGGTTTCCATCTCAGCGTTGGACTCCGCATACTTGAACCCGCCGTTAATGAGGCAGGGGATAATCTCATTGAACAGCATGGCAATGACACCGCGGTTGCGGTATTCAGGATCCACGGCAATGAGAAGCAGTTCCAGTCCGTCCTCGTACTTGAGGAACATGGATTTCACAAGGCGCCACCAGCCCAGGGGGAACAGATAGCCGTTGCTCTTCTTGACAGCCTGTGCTATTGAAGGCATGCATACCGACAGCGCCACAAGCTTGCCCTCGCTGTCCTCCACAAGGGTGAGGAACTTGAGGTCAAGCAGCCCGAGGTACGTATCGACGTACTTGTCTATCACTTCCGGAGGAAGGACTGTGAAATCATAAAGGTTGCAGTAAGTACGGTTGATAAGGTCAAAGAACTTGCGGCCGTAACCGCCTTTATAAACGTCCTTCTTGGTTATCTTTTTAACCTTAAGACCATAGCGCTCACTCACCAGTGCTGCGGCGCGGGAAACCTTTTCAGGAACCTGTTCCGGCACAAAGATACGATACTCAATCCAGTCATTTGCCTTGGCAAGTCCAAGGGCCTCGAAGTGCCTGGGGTAGTAGTCGTAATTGTACTTGAGGGCAAAGGAGGAGATGTCGTCAAAGCCCTCCACGACACAGCCTTCGTTGTCAAAATCCGTGAAGCCCAGGGGACCGGAGACGGATGTCATGCCGTTCTCCTTTCCAAAGGCAATGACGGCCTCTAAGAGAGCCTTGGAGACTTCCATGTCATCTATGAAGTCTATCCAGCCAAATCGGACCTCCTGATGCTTCCAGTCACGGTTTGCAATCTCGTTTATGATAGCCATTACACGGCCGGCCACCTTCCCGTCCTTGTATGCCAGGAACTTTTTGCTCTTGGAATACTTGCCCATGGGGTTCTTTGCGGGATCAAGGGTGGACAGTTCGTCAAGGTAAAGATTGGGCACGTAATACGGACAGCCCTTATAAAGACGCAAAGGGAACTTCACGAAAGCGCGAAGTTCCTTTGCGGTCTCTACTGTCTTAATAGTAACAGACATATAGGTTTGGTTTAGTACACGTCAGTGCGGAATCAGAGGTTGGGGAACTCGAAAATGGTGGGAGCCACGGGTGCGGGTGCCTCTTCTTTAGGCTCCTCGGCCTTGGGTTCCTCTGCCTTGGGCTCCTCTGCAGGTGCTACAGGGGCGGGTTCCTCGGTCTTTTTCTCCAGGACGTTCTCAAGCAGGGACTCTGCTGCGGTTGCCTCGGTTTCAACAGGTGCGTTGGCAGCAGCCTCAGCGGCAGCCTTGGCAGCCTTTTCAGCCTCCATCTTGGCGGTAGCAGCCTCAAGCTCTGCATTCTTGGCAGCAGCCTTTTCAGCGGCCTTGGCAGCCTTCTCCTGAGCCTTGGCGGCCTTTTCGGCTTCCTTGGCGGCCTTGGCATCGGCCTTGGCCTTTTCGGCGGCTTCCTTGGCGGCCTTTGCCTCAGCGGCGGCCTGCTCCTTGGCTTCCTTCTCTGCTATCTTGGCAGCCTTGGCATCCTCTGCAGCCTTCTTGGCGGCTTCCTTCTCTGCTATCTTGGCAGCCTTGGCATCTTCCTTGGCCTGCTTTTCAGCAGCCTTGGCTTCTTCTGCCTGCATCTTCTCGTACTCCTTCAGTTCCTGCTCCTTGGCCTTTGCCTCTTCCTTCTCCTTCTTCTCCTGAGCCTTGGCAGCTTCCTTCTCCTTCTGCTCCTTGATAATCTGACGGCTGTACTTGCGGTAATCAACCTGGCGCTTTCCAAGAGCGAAGGACAGACCTACATAAGCGTTGAGATTAAGGTCATCGGCAGGCATAAGCGCATACTGCTTTACAACTGCGGGAACGGCATCCGGGAGGAGTGCGCCGATGTTGATGAGGTTAAGAGGGAGGGATACGGCATCCACACCTACAAAGAGATTGAACAGGGTAGGGTGCAGGTTGATGGCGGCACCGACAACCTTGAATTTGTCTCCGAGCCTGGAGCTTACTGATGCACTCAGGAAATTGATGGGTGTCCAGTTTGCAGAGAGGAGGACGTCGTTGGAGTTGAAAGAGAAGTCACCATTGTACATGGTATAGAGGGCACCAACAGAAAGGCGCTTGTAGAAAGGAACTCTGACTTCCACACCGCCATTGATGCGATAAGGCATCTGCTCCCAGGCGCCGCCAAGGGTCTTGGCAGTAGTCTCCTGAGGCTGGAATTTCATCATCCTGGGCAGGGACTTCACGAAATCGGTAATCTGGTCTCCGCCTTCTTCTGCAGAGGGGGTAATGCTGTCATTGTAGTTGGAGACAGCGCTGATTTCGTTGGTCCAGTTGACATAACCGAAATCCAGGATAGCAGCAGAAACAGTGATCCAGGAGAGGAGGTTGATGCTGAGACCGAAATCCAGGGCACCACCCAGGCCGATGTTCTTGGTTACCTTCGTAGGGGTGATGCTGGGATGGGTAAGATCAAGATATCCATCACTGTCGGTAGTGAAATCTGCAAATGGAACAGATCCAGTGAGGCTTCCCTTGCTATGGATGGTCCATGCCGTGTTGGTCATATTGACATTGAACTCGTCCATGGTCATGCTTGCGTTTGCAAGGCCTACAAGACCCTTGAGACGGATGCCGTAGGCGAACGCATTCTTGACTATCTTGCTTTTACCGTATGCAAGTTCAAGATAATTACGGGTAGAGAGTCCCAGACCGGAGAAATCAAAGCTGGGATTGTCTGAAGTGCCGTTTTTCAGGAAACGGAAGATATCCTTGGGAAGGCCCATACGGTCCGTTGTCTTGATAGAGACATCGAATGTGGAGAAGGACACTTTCTCTTTGTTCCAGCGACCGCGGGAAATGAGGTTCACATTGGAAGACAGTTCAAACTTGTTGAGACCGTCTGCAAATCCGCCCAGAAATTCATCCGAAGAGATAGAATTGTTAAGTGCAAGGACATACTGACCGGAAGCATCCTTCTTGACGAAATCGGAGAAACCGAAGTCGCTCTGGATGTTGGCTCCGAACTGACCCAATCCCACGGATAGGAAATTGTGCTCGCTGACAAAAGCCGGATTCATGCGATAGGCGTACTGGTAGCCGCCCAGAAAGTAACCGGTCCTGAAATCTTGGGCGCTGGCGGTTAAGGTACCCAGTACCAGAAGGGTGGTTACTGCTAATAGCTTGACAGTTTTCATAATATAAATAATTGATTTTAATTTACTTAATTATGTCCTTAAGGTCAGTAGTAATGCCCTTGGGGAGTTTGAGGGTGACACCCTTGACGGTGACGCTCTGATTCTGGTTGAGCCTTTCACCGGCGCAGGAATCGTCACTGTAGGCATTCATCTTGAGGCCGATGCCCTTGATGATTTTGCTGTCAGAAGGAAGGGTGAAGGAAATGGAAACCTCTGTAGTGGCGGGATTCTTGAGGCTGCCGGCGGCAACTTTGTCGAACTTGCCGGTAACGCCGGGGATTGCCTTCTTGGATGCATCCAGAGCCTCAACCTCGATGCCGAAGTTAAGAGGAATTGAGTTGATTGCAGTAAATCTGATCTCAACGGGGGTTTCTCCCTTGATGATATCGCCGGTCTTGCCAAGATCTACATCGAAGCTTTCATCAATGCCCAGAGACAGACGGGTGTTGGCAGTAAAGGAGATAGGAGCCTCGAAACCAACAGCGAAAGTGCCGCTGTAATTCTTTCCGGCCTCTGCGGTAATCCACTGGCTGTCATCAAAGACGATGTCAAAATTCCTGGCCTCTATGCGGGTAGGG
>Ga0310690_10013266_pt1 | contig 10040 bp, 12 predicted proteins | sample AusTroGonzalo_MG_2_FD_207661 | JGI IMG/M metagenome (GOLD analysis project Ga0310690, IMG submission 207661) | Bovine rumen microbial communities from tropical cattle in Woodstock, Queensland, Australia - Gonzalo_04 (v2) (version 2) | ecosystem: Host-associated > Mammals > Digestive system >...
CCACCTCGCTGTGGATCATCTCCGGCGTCATCTCGATGAAGCTGTGCACCTGGCTCACCACGCTGGCCATCTCGATCCGGATCGCCGTGCTGGTCTGCTCGATCAGGCTGAACGCCGTCACGATGTCGTCCTTCGCCTCCTGCACCCGCTGGTGGATCCCGTTTCCGTCCACCACCAGCTCCACCACCCGGCTCCAGTCCTGGCTCGCGCCTTCCCCGGCGATCGCCTCGGCCACCATCGCCACATGGTCTGTCGTGTCCACGAACCAGGCGTGGTCCTCTTCCGCGTTCTTGGCTGCCGCCCGGCCGCCGCCCCCGCTTTTCGCGTTCTGGCTGTTGATGATGCTGGCCACGTCCTCGAGGAGGTTCGCCAGCGTCACCGTCACCTTTTCCTTTTCCTTGATCTTGTCGGCCCACTGCAGTTTCGTCACCTTTTCGGTGATCGTCGTGCCGTAGTCCGGCAGCGGCACCCGGCATTTTTTGTTGATCGTGAAGTGGTCCAGCGGCTCTCCCGTCGCCTCGCTCAGTTCCAGCCCGGCGATGGTCACCGTTACTGACGGCTCGCAGTGCCGCGCGATCCGCTCGTTCGCCCACCGCTCGAGCTCCGCTTTCGTCGCCTTGCTCTGGTCGGTCTCCACCTTGCTGATCGTGCCGTAGATCTCCTCGTTCCGGCTCACGTAGTCGCCGTCGATATGCAGGTTGTTCTTGCCGATGGGGTAAAACCGCGTGTACATCCGGCTCCGGTCCACCGTGTAGCGCAGGGTCTGGATGTTCCGGCTGGCCCGCATCTCGCTGTCCACCGTGCTGTCCAGCTTTTTGATGCTCAGCACAAACGGGAACGTGTCAAAGCTGTATTCCCAGTAGGCGTCCTCCAGGCTCGCCGTCACGCTCTCCAGCGCGGCGAATAGGCTCTCCCCGTTAAAGCTGTAGGGGTTGCTCACGCCGCTGTAGGCGCTGTCGATGCTCCCCAGGGTCCAGATGCTCTGCTGCCCCAGGATGTAGGCGATGGCTTCCGCCGCCGTGCAGTTCACGGCGCTGTTGTTCCCGGTGATCGTCTTCGGCGTCACCTCGCCGAACATCAGCTCATCCTTCAGCGTGTTGATCAGGTGCTCCAGCTGCACCGTCCGGCTCTCCAGCAGCGGCTGCTTTTCCACCGTCTTCACGCGCCACACGATGCCCTCGCCCGGCTCATCCATGTCCTGCAGCCAGTCGCCCACGATGATCTCCGGCACTTCCGGGCCGATGGCAATGCTGGCCTGGCTCTGCCGCTCGCACAGCGTCAGGGGCATGCTCTCCGGGCTGAACCGTCCCGCCTCCTGCAGGCTGTGCCCGTTCAGTCTCCTGATCATTCCCACCGCTCCTTCGCGCTCACTGTCACGATCACGTCCCCGCCGGCTTCATAGCTGATGGAGTTGCTCCCGGGCTCCAGGATGAACTCGTCCGCGCCTTCCAGTTTGTCCAGCACGCTCGACTGCCCGATTCTCGCCCGTTTAACCAGCCTTCCGCCCGCCTGCACGTGGTCAATGACTAAATATCCGTTGTTGGCCAGCCCCAGGCCCGTGAAGGCCATTTCCCGGCCGTTCACGGTGATGGCCAGGGTCTGCAGCGTGTCGCCGCTCTTGTTCTGCACCGTCACCTCGCCGATGGTCTTCGCGCTGCCATTCAGGCTCAGGGCGCCCTCGCCCTCGTCGTCCTGCGTCAGGGTCACGCTTTTCGCCTGGGTGGCTTCCCAGTAGGGCACCGCCAGCGCCCGCAGCGTGATGGTGTAGCCGCCCCGGCTGGCCAGGTCGCCTTCCGCCGGCTGCTGCGCGCAGATCACACTCAGCTGCTTCCCTTCCTTGTAGTTCACCGTCAGGACGCCGCCCTTCGCGGCCCAGGCCCTCACCTTGTCCAGCACCGCATCCCGCTGCGCCGGGTGGTAGCTCTTTTCGTTGATCGTGATTTTGATGTTCACGTCCAGCCAGTCCCTGTGCTTTCCGGTCAGCCGGCTGCCGTCCGCCCCGCCCAGGCTCACCGCGTTCAGCGTATCCTTGCCCGCCGCCGGTTCGATGCTCTGGATAATGATCCTCTCGTCCAGGCTGTCCAGCTGCACCCCGTCCAGCGCCGCCCGCCGCATCAGCTGCATCTTCTTCACTCCTTCGTTTGTCCTGGTCAGCTGCCGGCTCTCCGGCCGGCGCACGAAAATCCGGAAGCCTTATATTTCAAAGGCTTCCGGCTCTCAAAAGTAACTTTAATTGTTCATTTTTAATTGTTAATTGTTCATTGTCAGCACCATCGCCGTGACATCAAACGATGTCGCGTGCGATGATCGTGCTGACGTATGGCGCCACCATCTCGCCCACGGCCCGGCCGTCCAGTCTCACCTGGATCCCCGCCACGCCGGCCGCCGCGCCCTTCTGCACCGCGCTCGCCATGCTCGCCGGCAGTCCCCGGAAGGTCCGCAGGTCGCTGCCGGTGATGTTGTCCCCGGTGTCGGTCCCGCCCGCCGGCGTCTTCCACCAGCTGGCCGGGATGTCCATCCAGTTCGCCGGGTTGAAGTCCTTGTCCGTCTCCGCGCTGTTGTATTCCTCCATCAGCCGGTCCAGCCAGCCGTCCAGCCGCTCCAGGGTTGCCTCGTTCCCCTCGAAGGCCGCCTGCAGGTTGTCCCATGCCACGTCGAAGCCGTCCATGTCGCCGCTGCGCCACACGTCCCACAGGGCCTCTGCCGCTGCCTGCTGCGCCGCCGTCGCGTCCATCCGCGCCGTGCGCACCGGGCTGCTGGGGCCGCTGCCGCCCACGTTCACCGTCGGCACGCCCGCCAGGGCGTCAATGGCTTCCTCCACCGTTTCGCCGCTGGTCTTGTACTTGTCCGCGCTCGGCGTTTTCCCGGTGAAGATGTATTCCAGCACCGCCCGCCCGGCATCCCGGGTCTGTTCAGCGGTCGGTGTCACGCCAGCGTCCCGAAGCGCGTTGCCCACCTCGTTGATCTTCTTCGCGTCGGCTTCCGCCTTTTCGCGTTTCGCCTTCCCGTTGATCAGCTCGTCCAGGATCGGGTAGCACAGGATCGCCGCCAGGCTCACCGGCAGCACCACGTTTGTCAGCGCGCTTGCGATGCTCGCCCCCAGGCCGCTGGCGATGCCGCTTGCCCCGCCTGCCGCGCTGGCCGCAGCTCCCGCCGCGTTGAAGCCCTGCATCACCTTCAGGTTCGCCGCAAATTCGGCGATCTTGCCGATCAGGCTCGCGCCCTTGCCCATCAGCCAGAAGGCCGCCAGCACCTCAAATCCGGCGATTACCTTGTCGATGTTCCCTTCCTCGCTGATCCACTGCAGCGCAGCGGCCAGGTCCTGCATCGCCTTCCCGATGGTCCTCACGATGCCGTTGTCGCTCTGCTCCAGCTTTTTCCCGGCCTCGTCCAGCTTCGCCGCCGCGCCCTCGATCGCCGCCACAATCCGGTCGAAGAAGGCGTCGATGTCCTTTTCCAGCTGTTCCAGGTCCGCGTCGTCCCCGCTGTCCAGGTATTTGATCAGGTCCTCCAGGATCGTCTGCGCCCCGCCAACCAGGTCCAGGCTCAGTCGTCCCATGTGGGTCGCCTCAAAGCTGTCCAGGAACGCCCGCCAGGTTTCGTGCAGCAGGTCGATCCTCTCGGCCAGGCTGCTCATCTCGCCGATCTGCTCTTCCGTCATCCCCAGCCCTTCAAAGTGGGCCAGGTTGTCCCGGATCGTGCCCCAGTCGTTCAGAAGGTCCATCACCTTCGTGGCCCGCTTCTCGCCGAAGACCTCGCCCGCCGCGTTCAGCCGGTCTTCGTAGTTCATGGCGGCCATGCTGTCCATCACCGCCATGGCGTATTTCCACTTATCGCTGAATTCTTCGCCGGAAACCAGCGTCGCCGCGGCGATCTTCTTCTGGTCGCCCATGTTGATCCGGGTCACCGCGTTGTTCAGGTCTTCGAAGCTGTTGTGGGCGCCCTCCACCGCGTGGGTCCATTTCTGGATCGTCGCGGCGTCCGTGTTCCAGAAGCCAGCCAGGTCCACCCAGCTGTTGGCCCGTCCGGCCAGGTCCACCATGTCGGCCCATACTTCGGAGATGGCGCCGCGCACCGTGTCCACCATGCCCCGGAAAAGACTTTCGATCCCGGAACTCACAGCCTCGCCCGCGTCCGCGATCTTCCCGATACTGTCGGCGAAGCTCTTCGCTGCCACGGTGCCCATCTGGGCGTCCCGTTCCGCCTTCTTGAAGCCTTCCCCCAGTCCGTCCAGGTCGTTTTTCATGCCGGCCAGCGTAGCCCGGGCGTTGTTCAGCTTCTGTTCCCACTTCTGAACCTCGTCCTCGTTGTCGCCGTACTTCTCCCGGACCTCTTCCAGGGCCTTCGTGTAGGTCTTGACGATCTTCTCCTGCTCCTTGATGCTCTTCTGCAGGTTCTTCCGCCTCGTCTCGGCCTTCTGCTGCTCCGTGGCGTTCCGCCCCAGCTCCGCGGTCTCCGCCTTCAGCTCACTCTTCAGGGTCTTCAGGTTACGCTGCGCTTCTTTGATCGCCGCGTTGTATTCCTTCTCGCCCTCCAGCGTGATCTTCTGCTTGATCTCTTTCGCCACGTTCCATCACTTCCTTTTCCGGTTACACAAAAATCAGCTGATCCGGATCACGCAATGTAACCCGGATCAGGTCATCTTCCGGATGCTCTTTCCCCAGTTGATCTGCAGGTCGTAGTCCATCCGGATCTTATACATGTCGCGGATCCAGCCCGGCGTCATCCGCCTGGCTTCCCGTGCCTGTACCCCGGCGATCAGCGCGTACCCGTAATACTCCCGGGCCCGCGTCGGCCGCCGGTTTACCCGTTTTTTTCGTCATATATCTCGGCCAGGGCGTCGTGCTCTTCGTCGTCCGCCTCCCCGCCGTTCGTCTCGCTTTCCATGCCCTTCTCCACTGCTGCCTGGATCGCTGCGCTGATCTCCACCAGCTTTCCCATCCCGGTGTGCCGGCCGACCGTGTCTTCCGTCACGTCCATGGGCTTGTCCTCGTAGTCCTTCTGGCTGTTCGCCAGGATCGCGAACAGCTTCCTCACGGCCTTCACCATTCCGCCGCCACGCAGCGCCTGGAAGGCTTCCTTCAGCCCGCCGAAGCTTTCCTCAATCTGCTCCAGCGCCTGCAGGTCAAACCGCAGCCTGTAGGTTACCCCGTTCAGCTCCACTTCCGGCTTTCCCGCCTGCGCGCCCGGCTTTTTCATCATGTCTTCATACTTGGTCATTTTCCGGATCCTCCTGTCCTTTACTCATTATTCACGGCCCAAAACCAACAAAAGCGGCCGGAAGGCCGAAGCCCTCCGGCCTGCTTTCATCAGGTGCCGCTGGTTGTTTCCGTCGCCGCGCTTGTGGTCTCTTCCGCCGGGCTGCTGTCGCTGATTCCGGCGTGTGCCTTCAGCCACGCGGTGGCAGCCGTTTCGGTCATGCCGTCCTTGTGGGCGAAGTAGCTCACGTCCGTCTCGCCGGGCAGCTTGATCGCCACGGTGTCGCCGTTGATCGTGTCATGCTGCCAGTTGGTCCGGTCGCGCCGGGTCTCGGCGCTCACGCCCTGGTGGGCAAACTGGGTCTTGTACAGCCAGAAGCCTTCCCAGGTGATCACACCCTTGAACCGGTTGGCCATCAGCACGCCGGCGCCCACAAAGGGCGGGTCATTCTGGCCCTGCAGCAGATCGCCGCTGCCGCCGGAAGCCTCCGTCATGCCCAGCACGTTCTTCTTAATCTGGGCGTTGTTGTTCACCAGCTCCATCACCATGTGGGCGGCGGTGGCGATCTTCTCGCTGTCGATCAGGTGGCCGTCCGCGTATTCCTTCTCATCCGTCCGGTCAACGGTGATCTCCGCCTTGGCCAGGTAGTCCTCCAGCATCACGCCGCCGGTGTAGCTCGGCGCGCTGGAACCGTCGCCGCCGCTGACAAAGGTCGCGTAGGTGAACTTCGCGCAGGTTGTCTTTGCCATTTTTCGCTTTTCCTCCTTTTCAGATTTCCGCGAGCAGCCGGTCGCTTTCGGCCTGCATGGCTTCCATGACAGCCTGCTCCGTCTTGCCCTCGTTTCCTGTGATAAATTTGTCCCCGGTCTTGTTGATCCTGGGTCTCTTCTTCGGCCATCTGGTCAGGGGCCGCTGCCCCTTGCCGTAGTTGATCACGTAGGCCTTCGTGGCGTTCCTCACGCCCTTCCGGTCGTCTCCCTGGGGATAGACCTCGGTGCTGGCCCCGCCGTAATACTCCCGGATCCCGTTGTTCCCGATCGCGTCGATCATGTCCCGGTTCCGGGTGTGCCCGTACTGGTTTGTGGAGGTTTCCATCACCTTTTCCGCGGCCTTCGCCCCGGCCTCGATGATCTGCCGCATCATCGGCCTCCCCAGCTTGTTCAGGCGCTGCTCCTGCAGCTCAAACCCGTCCACGCTGAATCGTGCCATGCCTTATTCCTCCGATTCGTCCATTCCCGGCCATTCCGGATCCTCCAGCGTCTCCGCTTCGGATTCGGCTGCCGGCACTGCCGGCTCGTCCTCATCCTCCGGATCCTCGCCCAGCGGGCAGAACATCCACAATGTCCACTGGTACATCACCTTGTCCAGGTCATACAGGTAGTTCCGCCGCTTGAACCGCCAGCCGATGTCGTATTCGGCTGCGAATTCCTTCAGCACCTTCTGCACCCGGCGCTTGATCTGGCTTCCCCGGTCCGGCGTGCAGACCCACAGGTCCGCGCTCACTTCCTGGTCCACCACGCTTCCGTCGCCCCAGTCCGGGTTGTCGTCTCCCGTCAGCTCCACCGCGCCCCAGGCTTCCGGCCGGTTGGTTTCCAGTACGTCCCTCGAGAAGGTGACGTCTGTCACCCCCGCGTTCAGGGCGTCGATCAGGGTGTCGATCAGGTCCGCGTTATACGTTGTCGTCGCTGTTGCCGCTTCGCTCATCTCTTACACACCCCCGCCCGTCACGCTGCGGCACTTCAGCCGCAGGTAGTCGCGCATGTAGCCCAGGTGGTTCACTTCCAGGATTCCGTACACGGTGCTCCCGTGCTTCACCCGCCAGGTCACGTCGATGTCGTCCCGCCACCGGATCGTGAAGGTCACCACGTCCTCGGCGTTCACCGCGTGCGCCTGGTAGAACTCCCGGCCGCTCACGTCGCTCTTTCCGGCGTAGACCGTCGCCTGTTTGACCCAGCTGGTGGTCCGCCGGCTGTCGCTTCCGCTCACCGGCTTCAGCAGGTCAACGGGGTGCCGCAGATCTCCGGCTTTGATCGCCATCAGTCCTCACCCCCGGGCCGCCTCAGCTGGTGCACGCTCGCCACGATGAACGCCGGGATATTCGCGTTCGCGTCCGCGTTGCCGCGGTTGTCGTACATCCAGGCTGCCAGGTTGCAGACCCAGAACATCCACAGCGGGTTGTTCGGGGCCTTGTCAACCCCTGCCTGTTTGAACCACGCCACGGCCGCTTCGTAGCACATCTCCAGCACGGTGTCTTCCGCTGCCGGATCCGCTCCGGCAAACCGGCGCACCATGTCCAGGTGGCTGTTGTTGTTTTCGGCCATGGTTTTCACTCCTTACTTTCCGGTGGTTTTCTTCGCCTTGGAGGCCTCGCCGGCAGGCTTCTCCGCCTTCCCGGCCTTGTCCGCCTTCAGCGTCTTCACTTCCTTTTCGAGCTTGGCGATTCTCTTCTCCAGCTCTTCAAAGTGCTCGTTAATCCGCATCCCGGCGCCTCCTTATCAGGTACCGCTCACGGTCTCCGTCGCGGCGCTCGTGGTTTCGGCGCTGCTGTCGGCCGGCAGCTCAGCCGCGGCCCAGGCGCCGTCCACCACCATCAGCACCTTGCCGTTGTCGCTGGCGCTCACGGCGGGCAGCTCGGTCACGCTCACGCCCACCAGCTTCTCCGCGATGGCTTCCAGGGCTTTGGTGTTATCACTCTTTGCCATTTTGATGTCCTCCTTCTTTCAAAATGTCAGCAAAGGGAAGGGGGACGGGCGAACCGTCCCCCGCTCTTCATCAGCTCAGGGCGAGCTTGCGGGCCACCACCGCGGCGGTGTCGAACTTGCTCACGCCCAGGCGGGCAATGCCGCGCACTTCGGTCAGGTCCTTCACCCAGGCGTCGCCGCCGACGTCTGTGCTGGCGACCTCGAAGGTGCCCTTGTGGAACAGGGTCGCGAACTCCTTCATGTCGCCGATGTAGAACGGCGCGTAGGTGTTCGTGGAGAGGTTCGGCAGCTGCGCGTCAGACATCACACGGATGTTGCGGCCGAAGATCTTCTTCTGGGTCGCGTTGGTGGGATCGGGCTGCAGCAGGCCGCGGCCGGTATCGTCCACCAGCTGGTCCAGGCAGTCGAAGCCGGTCTGGTTGGTAATAACCACAGCGGCAGCGCTGATCGCGGGATCCAGGCTCTTGTTCAGGATCGTCTTGATCGCGCCTTCGGCGGTGATGGATCCGCTGGTCAGGGCGGTGCTGGGGGTGCCCAGCGCTGCCAGCAGCAGATAGTTCTCGGTGATCACCAGTTTCTTGGCGAACCAGCGGCCGAGGTATTCCATCAGGTTGGCATCCTCGTCGGCCATCAGTTCGTTGGAAATCGGGATCCGCAGGCCGCGCTTGGCCAGGGCGTAGTTCACCTTGCCAAAGGCGGGCTGGTCGCTGTTGTTCGGCACCGTGCCCATTTCGTCGATCTCCGGCATGGGAGTGCTGGGCGCGGTATCGATCGGGCGCCATCCGGTGGGAGCGCTGACGCTCTCCACGTTGAACAGATCGCTCAGCGGGAGCAGCTCACGCTTGATCTCATGGATGGTGTTGTCGATGTCAACAGGCACCAGGAAGCCGCCGTCGGGACCGACGGGATCGCCGCCGCCCTCGCTCAGGGCGTCGAACAGGATCTTCACGTGCTCGTTGCCCCGGCCGTTCTTCCGGGTCACGCCGTTGCGGATGGCGTAGCAGAAGGCGCGGGCGTACTCGTTGGACGCCAGCATGTCCTTCTTGCTCTTGGGCATCTCAGGCTGCGCCACCGGCTGCAGGCCGGGCACCTGGCTGTCCTTCAGGGCGTTGTAGCTCTCCTGCAGCACGCCCATGCGCTTCTGCATCTCGGAGATCTGGTTCTGCTGCGCTTCGATGTCACTCATCGGCACAGCGGAGTTGGCGGCGTCCGTGGCCAGCTTGGCGTTGGCGCTGCGGATCTGTCCGCCCAGGGTGGTGATCTGGTTCATGATTTCCTGCAGAGTCATTTGTGTTTTCCTCCTTATTCGTTTTTCGTCTGCATTTTCGGTAACAAAAAAAGCGACATCGTCGTCGCTTTTGTCATGGGTTTCCTGTCCTGCCTGCCGGCCTTACTGGATGATTGCCTCGACCGCCCGGTTGGCGATCATCACCCGCTTTACGATCTCGGCCCGCTTGTCCAGCTCTTCCTCGCTGATCTGCGGCTCCTGGGGTTCGTCGGGCATCCTCGCGGTGATCTCCTGCAGGCCGTGGGCTTTCATGCTCATCATGGTCGGCCGCACAGCGCTGGCCGCCGCATTACTGCCCACCCCGTAGATTTCATCCGCGAAGCCTTCCTCCACGCAGGTGGCGGCGCTCATCCAGGTCTCGTTCGCCAGCATCTTTTCCAGCTCTTCCTTGTCCTTGCCGGTCCGCGCCTGGTACGTACTCACCAGGCCCTCGGCGATCACGTCCAGCACCTTCGCGGCCTTCCGCAGTTCCTTCGCGTCCCCCATGGCCACCGTCCACGGATTGTGGATCATCATGTAGGCCACCGGGTGCATCAGGATCCTGTCTCCGGCCATGGCGATGATGCTCGCCGCGCTGGCGGCGATGCCGGTCACGATCACGGTCACGGATCCTTCGCCGTTCATAGAGTGCTCCCGCAGCGCGCTGTAGATCTCCGCGCCGGCGATCACGTCCCCGCCGGGGCTGTTGATGTGCACCGTCACGTTCTTCACGCCCTTCAGGGCCTTCCGGAAGTCGCTGGCGATGCAGGCGTCCGGGCCGGTAAACCATCCGGGCTCCGCCACGATCTCGCCGTCAATGTCCAGCACGCCGTCCTCCGGGATCTCGGCGTCATTCTTCAGGTTCCAGAATG
>Ga0310690_10013267_pt1 | contig 10040 bp, 9 predicted proteins | sample AusTroGonzalo_MG_2_FD_207661 | JGI IMG/M metagenome (GOLD analysis project Ga0310690, IMG submission 207661) | Bovine rumen microbial communities from tropical cattle in Woodstock, Queensland, Australia - Gonzalo_04 (v2) (version 2) | ecosystem: Host-associated > Mammals > Digestive system >...
ATATACTTATCAGAAATAATGGGAGATGAGAGAATGAAGCGGTTTGTTTGTGCTTTTCTGTCCTTTTTCCTGCTTTTCCTTTCTGTTGCCGCAGCAGATCCGCTTGCGCTGACAGATGATTTTACGGATACTGTAACTGTATACTACAACAGTGAAGATGCTTCAGACGGCTCGTATATTTATTCCTACAAATTCCCTCATGCTTTTGTTCCTGAAAGCAATACAGAAGAAACTGACCTTTCAGCTGCCAGTGTAAATCGTTATTATGAAAAACGCATCCAGGAATATACTGTTGATTATATACCCAATCAGGCGGATTACTTTGCATCCCAGTATCAAAGTGTGTCGGTAAATGTCACATATCAGATTATGTGTAACAACGATGATTTTTTTTCCGTCCTGCTGCATAAAACGGAAGAAGTAGACGGGGAAACAGAGGAAACATGGGAAGGAAATACATTTTCCCGCGCCAGTGAGATGGTCGGTCAGCTGACATCCCTTCCAAAGCTGCTTGGCGTTCTGGACGCCGGTGAAAGCGATGAATGGATGGAAGACCGGCAGTCAAACCGTATCTGGGAAGTTATCTGTACCATTGTATGGAATACTATTCAGAAAAACCCGGATAATCTTGAGTTTGATCCCGCCCTGACAAGAGAAGATGTTGAGTCCATCATCACGCCGGAATATTCATTGGATCAGGATTTCTTTATTGATGAAAACGGTGATATAGTATTCTTTATTCTCTCCCGTTTTATCCTCTCAGAAGAAGCTGCTGAAAAAAACGGAATCGTTCCTTTCCGAATGACCCTGGAAGAAATTGATGACGAAATGTGATACAGCAAAAAGACAGGATTTCCATATTTTTTAAGCGTATAATATATAATCATTGAAACAGAAAGAAGGGTTCTTTATGTTGGATATCAGTGTAACACGCTCAACGAATCTGAAACAGAAGCCTGCAGATGAATCTGCTCTTGGATTTGGCCGGATCTTTACCGATCATATGTTCATGATGGATTACGATTTAGGCCTTGGCTGGCACAATGCCCGTATTGTTCCGTATGACAGTTTTGCAATGGATCCTGCCGCAATGGTACTTCATTACGGTCAGGCCATTTTTGAAGGCTGCAAGTGTTACCGCCGCGCAGACGGCGGGCTGCAGCTCTTCCGTGCGAAGGACAACCTTGCACGAATGACCCGCAGCGCCCAGCGGATGTGCATGCCCGCGCTGGATGAAGAAACAGCGCTGGAAGGCCTGAAGCAGCTTATCAGAATCGATGCGGACTGGGTTCCCCACAAGGACGGAACTTCCCTCTACATCCGCCCGACCATGATTTCAATGGATATCGGTCTGGGCGTCCACGCTTCCAAAAAATACTGTTTCTTTATCATACTCTCCCCTGTCGGCGCCTACTATAAGGAAGGACTTAAACCTGTCAGTATTTATGTTGAAGATGAATATGTACGTGCTGTACGCGGAGGTGTCGGTTTTACAAAATGCGCCGGTAACTATGCTGCGTCCATTCTGGCTGGCGACGTTGCTGAAAAGAAAGGTTATTCACAGGTGCTGTGGCTTGATGGTGTGGAGCAGAAATATATCGAGGAAGTTGGCTCCATGAATATGATGTTTGCCTACGGCAAAAGAATTGTTACGCCCCGGCTGAATGGCTCCATCCTGCCCGGAATCACCCGTGACAGTGTTCTTAAACTCGCTGGCCAGCTCGGGTTTGAGGCTGAAGAAGCCCGTCTTGATGTTCATGAGATCTTTGCGGATGCCAAATCCGGAAAGCTGACAGAAGCCTTTGGCACTGGCACGGCTGCTGTCATCAGTCCCGTCGGTATTCTCGCACTGGACGATGAAAGAATTACTTTGGGAGACGGCGGAATCGGCCCGGTTGCCCAGAAACTGTATGATACACTGACCGGCATTCAATATGGCCGCCTGGAGGATGTCAACGGCTGGATTACCCGGCTTTAATCTTTCAAAACTTATCCTGAAAGGATCTGTACATGCTCAGACAAGGTAACACTTATCCCTATCATTGGGCCGACAAGACCATGAGTGTCCTGCGGGCCAATCAGCTGGAGGCTTGCGAGAAAGATCTTGCAAGCCTTCCTTTCCGTTGCCTTTTTGACGCAGATTGCACGGATGCCGACGCAGAATCATTTTATCAGCTTTCCTTTTTCCCTTATGAAGACCGCAATACCCATTCCGTCATGCTTCATACCGTCGAGCAGCTACGAGTCCGTGTGCTCTCCTCTTTTGCTCCGGAACTGGCGCTGCTTTCCCCGGAGGAACACGATCTGTTGGTACGCCTTGTGCTCTTCGGCGGCAGACTGACCCTTCAGGACTGGGAAGACCTTATTCCGGCACGTTCCCTCGTTCGTCGTCTTTGGTGCCGTACAACAACGGAAAATGGTATCCGTATCCTTTGTATGCCTCACCAGCTTTGTGCATCTGCATTACTGCTCCTTGCCGGCGAAGGACACAAAAAAATCCGCGATGCTGTGGAAACCGTACAGGAAAGCATCGACCAGTCCCTCTATCTGATGGGAATGGTGCAGGCGTCCGGTCCACAGCTGCATCTGCAGTCTTTACTGAAGAATACTTATGCCGAAAACCGTCCGGAACTGATTGAGCGGATGCTGTTTTCCGGATGGGATTACATTTTTGATCCACAGGGACACCTGATCCTTATTCATCCCGGTCTGGCCGATCCTGATGGTATGCTTTCCCGTATGCCTGCGGCTTCCGGCTCCTGCCGTGAAATGAGTCCCTCCTCCATCCAGCTTGCATCTGATTCCATCAATGATCTGGAATCTCCTCTTTATGAGCAAATGCTCTTTTCCATTGCTGATGCTGTCCGTCCTGAACTTACCCCTGAGGATGCAGTAGAGGATCTGATCATTCTTGCCAAACAAAATGTTTCCTTCTCCGATATGAAAGAGGTTCTTTCTTCCCTTCTTGTTTCCATTCCGACAGAAGACATGACGAAAGCGTTGCAGGATCTGAGTGAACGGATTCCCCGCTGGATCTGGTTCTCTTCTTCCCGTGTTCAGTAAGGAGTGCGAAGGATGGCTGTCCAGACTGTCATAATTCCGCCTGAAGCGGAAGGCATGAAAGCAGAATTATTTCTGCGCCGGTTTTTACCGGATCTCCCGGAGAGTACGATTCGTAAAGTCTTTTCTGCCCGGGATGTAAAGCTGGATGGTATTCGTGTTTTGAGAGATACCCCTGTCCGGACCGGACAAACACTCACAGTTTTTCTTCCTGCAGCTGCAAACGATCTCGGATGTCTTCGTGTAGTCTGGGAAGACGAAAATATCCTCCTTGTAAACAAGCCGGCAGGCATCAGCGTGGAAGCTGATGATCCGGGAAGTCTCTCGCTCACAGATCTATGTCGCATACACACCGAATCACGCTCATCTTCTTCGCTGTTTACTCCTGCCGCCTGTCACCGCCTGGACAACAAAACCTCCGGTCTTTGTCTGTTTGCAAAAAATGAGCCGACACTGCGTATTCTTCAGGATGCTTTTAAAAACAGGGATTTGGAAAAATACTATACCTGCCTGGTCAGGGGCATGATGAAACCGCCTTCTGCCGTATGCACTGCGTGGCTCCTGAAAGATGCCTCCAAAGGTAAAGTACAAATCCTGGATCATGCCGTACCCGGCGCCAGGCAGATTGCAACCGGATATGAAACTTTACAATCCGGTGCGGTATCCCGCTTGCGTATTCATCTGATTACCGGGCGGACACATCAGATCCGCGCACATCTTGCTGCTCTCGGCCATCCGATCCTCGGTGATGATCTGTACGGAGACAGGTCATTCAATCATCAGCAGAAAGTTCGGGCACTTCGTCTCTGTGCTACTGAACTTACGCTTCATACCAACGGGAAGCTGCCCGGACTAGATAACAAAACTTTCATCATTGATCCGCCATTTTAATGAAAAGGAGAAAAACAACCTATGATTGCCAAACTCCCCCCGCTCGGCTGGAATTCCTGGAATACTTTCGGAGAAAAGATCTCGGATCAGCTTATCCGTGAAATGGCAGACTGGATGGTTGACAGGGGTTACCTTGCGGCCGGTTATGAATACCTTGTAATCGATGACTGCTGGTCACTTCGCGACCGCGATGAATCCGGCCGGCTCGTTCCTGATCCCGAAAAATTCCCTTTCGGCATGAAAGCGCTTGCTGATTATGTGCATTCCAAAGGTCTGAAATTCGGCATGTATTCATGCGCCGGTGTCATGACCTGCGCCGGTTATCCTTCCTCATATGATCATGAATACACGGATGCAGAAACCTTTGCATCCTGGGGTGTTGATTTTCTCAAATACGATTTTTGCAATTTCCCGGAAACAGGCGACTGTCGCACGCGGTACCAGACAATGTCCATGGCGCTTAAATCCACCGGGAGGGAGATCCTTTTTTCTGCCTGTAACTGGGGCCGGGAAAATCCATGGAAATGGATGCGTAGTGTCGGTGCACATATGTACCGTTCAACCGGCGACATTATGGACAATTACCGTTCTTTTACAGATATTTTCAGATCCCAGCTTGACAATTTTTCCATGAGTGCAACCGGTTGCTTCAATGATATGGATATGCTTACGGTCGGCATGGGAGGAAAAGGGAATGTCGGTTTCGGAAAAGTCTGCACTTATGAAGAATACCGGATGCAGTTTTCCCTCTGGTGCCTTAGCGGCGTTCCCCTGATGATGGGAGCCGATCTACGCACTGTTTCTCCTGAATATGAAGCCTTGATGAAAAATCAGGACCTGCTTCGGATCGACCAGGACGAAGAGTGCCGTTCGCCGTATCTGATTCGCCGCGGTTCTGTCTTTACTGGCAATCCCGAGCCAAAAGATGGCGAAATGCCCTGGCGTGAAATCCCGGATTCTTCCTATACGATCTTCCGTCATCTCTCCGACAATGAATTTGCCCTCGCTTTCATCAACTTTTCCGATACGGAAAGCACTATCCACTGTGAACTGGTGGATTTAGGTCTGCCTGTATCTTCCGGTTTTGCCCTGAATGTAAAAGATGTTTTCACCGGTGAACATCTTGGAAAAAAGAGCGATTATTTCAACCAAACAATCCCCGGTCATGATATGAAACTGTATCTGTGTCGCCTGGCAAAGAAAAATGGATAAATCACTGAAGAATCCGTCCTGTTTTCAATGCGGACGGCCGCTTGTGCCCGATGAAATCAGCCTGACAAGGAAAATGGTCAACCGCGGCGCAGAACGATATTTCTGTCTTTCCTGCCTGGCCCGTCATTTTGATGTTTCTGAAGAAATCCTGCATCAAAAAATATCTGAATTCCGTGAGATGGGCTGTACCCTGTTCCAGTAAACTGCCTTATGGAATATATTTCATACTGATATTGATTACTTTACCGGACGTGTCCACAAGATACTCAAGCTGTACCCAATGGGATTCGGTCGGATAGCGGTAACGAATAATCTTTTTCCCGTCTTCCTGCAACCAGATTTTTCCTGTTGATCCATTGTCTGTTGCATATAGTCCGCGGTTTCCGCTTTTGCTCTCCACTTGCAGCATATCCCGGAATTTGTCCACTACATATTCTTCCGTATCCCCGATTTGTGTCCCGCGCGGGCCGCTGAGTTTTCCGGCGTTTTTGAAACTGACTTCAGTGAGTACCCAATTTCTCTTTGAAAGCGTCATCATAGCATAGCCCCAGGGATAATCATAGCGACGGCATTCATTATCGAATCCTTCAATAATAAAGGAGCCTGCAGCAGTGCCTTCTCCGTAGGCGGAAAAGAATTCTGACTGCGTTGTTTTGAACATTTTCAGTTCGTCGATCATGTCTTCCTGGCTGAAAGCAGATTTGGGTTTCGGATTGGCTTCTATTTTATATTTTACTTCGAGCATATTGGAGAGTTTGCGATAACGGTTTACGGCATATGCCTTAAGAGTAACCCAGCCATTCGGAAGCCGGATGGGTTCTCCGTCAAAAATCGGACTGTCTGAATCCGGAATAGATCCGTCAATTGTATAGTAAATCACAATGCTTGTATCTTTTTCATCATCAACGCCAGGTTTAAGCGATACACGCTGGCTCTTTTTGTATGTGTTCGGCGCCAGTGTTGCACGCGGTGTCATTGGAGAAGGCATAATAATTTTATAAGTGCCTTTCAGTTCATCTGAAACCAGATCACCGTCCACACATACGGCTCGCAGATTCCATATACCTTCATCCAGCATTATTCCATCCGGTTTTGCTTTTATGCCATCCTTTGGCAGTTCGGCTTCCGGATCAAAAGTATAGTACACATCATATCCCTGGTATGAAGAAAGCACAATCGTTTTTTTCGTATAATAGTTACCCGCATCCGGCTTAACCTCCGGTGGGCTTGGAAGCAGGTCATCCCGTTGTGTCAGGAATGTCTTTTCCCCAGTTTTTTCATAAGCCTTTTTCAGGAGTTCACCGGCCAGCACAAGATCTTTTGAGTTTCCGCTGTTTTGCAGAATCCGGATATGATTGATATAAGCTTCTGATCTGGAAGGTGTTGTTTCATAAATTTCCTGATACAATGCGGCAGCTTCATCTGTTCTTCCGGCTGCTTCATATGCGCTTCCAAGTGTCAGTAGTCCATCCACATCCACAACATTCTCAGTAGCATCCATTTTGCGCGCTTTTTCGAAGCACTCAATAGCTCCGTCGATATCACCCGAATTCATTTTTTCATCACCGACAGCCCAATACGCAACTGAATTGGCTTCAAACCCAAAACGGGCCATCAGGCGTTGTCCGGCATCTGTTTTCTTGAGAAACAGCCATGATCCGGCAAGCAGAACCATTAACGCAAGTACTGCAAAAAAAGCTATTTTGACCCAATTGACCATATGCGGAACTTTTGCGCCTGTCGCATATACAGGTATATACTTTTCAGCAATTGTTTCGTCTGCTTCATTGTCATAGAAGGTATGTCTTCTGCGTTCAAAAATCTGGCTGCTCTCAGATGCTTCTTCCGGGTTTTCTGAATAGTAGTCTTCTTCTTCAGAATCTATTCTGGTATCTCTGACCGATGGCATATGCATTCCGGCGCGCGATGCGCCTGGCCTACCGCGGCGCAAAGAGGAATTCTGTTCTGTCTTTGTGTCTTTTTTGGAAACAGCTTCCCTGGCGCGTTTCCCCTGGCGGATTGCCTGAACGCCTTGCTGCATGCGCGTGGATTCATTCTGCAGAATAGCTCCGCATTCAGGACATACATTTTCATCCCGTTCAGAGTAATATCCGCATTTCTGACAGAGCATTAAAGCTTTCCCTCCTCATCAGGTCTGGTCCAGACCCCGAAGGGCTTCATATTCCGGATCGTCATCATATTCCCGTTCCGGGCACTCACCGCCAAGTATTTCAATGGCATTTCGTATCTCAATATATGTCAGATAAGGAACATTCGGAAGATCTGCAGCTTCCTTCAATGCGGGAAGCGCCCGTTCATCCCCAAGTTTTGCGAGATATCCGGCAAACAGTGCCTGTTTTTCAGGATGATTCCGGAAAGCATCCAGCATCAACCGGAAAATCTGTTCGTTTCCCGGAAAATGGCTCAGAACTTCAAGCAATGCTTCCTTGCCAGCTTCATTTGCTTTTCCAATCTGCTGCAAAATAGGCTGCACAACGCTTTCTCCCATTCCGATCAGACTTTCCACCACGTTGTCTTTCAGATCATCTTCAGCATTTCGGTCAAGTTGCCAGTTGATATACAGCATTTTGGGCTGTACACTGTCCAGATCCCGCAGCAATCCGATGGCTGTCATTTTTGCTTCATCTGATGTTTCTTCATCTTTCAGTAGCTCTACCAGCCGCTTTTCGCAAGGTTTCCCGACAAATGCAATCTGTTCCAGCAAAGGTTCCGGAACCGGTACGGCTTCATTGCAATACTGGTTCATCCAATCCACGAGTACCTTTGGATCTTCAAACTGCGTAAAATAGGATCCAGGTGTCAAACTGCCAAGCCAGGAGGCTCGTGTATTCAGAAATGACATATAAATCCGCGGTACATCCTCTTCCATGTCGTCAAAAGTCCGGTATTCCTGCCGATGTTCTTTCATCCATTCAGAAGTGAAAGCGGCAAAATGGTCATCAAAATTGATAATCGGCATCTTCATGGTTTATTTCCTGCCCTTTCCGCTGACAACCAGCAGGTCTTTCAGCTGTTCGGTCGTAAAGTTGTACTTGTTTCTGCAGAAATGGCAAATCAGTTCCGCGCCCTGATCTTCGTCAATCAGAGATTGAAGATCTTTTCTTCCGAGAGAGATCAGTGCTTTCTCCATCCGTTCCCTGCTGCAGGTGCATTGATAGCGCAAAGGCGTACGTTCCAGAATCCTGGGTTCCATTCCGCGGAACCAGTCTTCGCATAATTGTTCAATCGGAGCGAATGTCATTTCACGGCTGATATCAGCGAACATTGGGCTGCGCAGCTCAAGCTGATCGATGATCTCATCGGGGCATCCGGGCAGCGGCTGAATCAGCAGGCCCCCGGCTTTCAGCACAGCGTTGCCACTAACAAGCACCCCCAGCGCCACAAGGCTTGGCTGCTGTTCCGAAACAGTAAAATAATTGGCAAAATCCATTGCGATCTCACCGCTTACCAGTTCACTTTGTCCAATATAATTTTTCTTCAGCCCAAGATCTTTGATGACGCTCATCCGTCCTGTATGACCGACAGCTCCGCCAACATCCAGTTTTCCGTTTTCCTGCAATGGAATGTCCACTTGAGGATGATCGGCACATGCCCTTACATCTCCGTGGTCGGCAACAGCAACCAAAGAGCCCATCGGTCCATCCCCCTTCAGGGTAACTGTTACGGATTCCTCATCGCCTTTCATCATGATTCCCAGCATCAGGGTCCCCGTCATCAGGCGTCCCAGCGCAGCTGTACATACCGGCGTCGTTTCATGAATATCAGCACATTTTTGTACTGTATTCGTTGTCTCACACAACATCACGCGAACCTGACCGCCACACAGGTCAATCTGAAGCATTTCATCCCGGTTCTCCATTTTCGTCACTCCTGCTCTTCTCCGCGGGTTGCAGCGATATGCCACCGCTGATTCTGATCTCCCGCAGCTTCCAGCGTAAAATTACCGTACAGACTAACAGCCCGAAATCCTGCACGCCAAAGCGTTTCCTTCAACACCTGCTGATCCCAGGCACGTTGATGCTGACGTTCATCAATCCGCCTGTACCTGCCATCTGCATCCTTTACAAAAAATGTCAGATCCATTTCAACGGTCTGCCGTTTCTCGTGCCATGTATTCTGCCAAAGATATGTTATTTCTTCCCGGTCTTCACCAAGCAGTCCGCTGCATAGAATATGTTTCAGCTTGTAAGGTGTAGATACATCAAAAATCAAAGCACCGCCCGGCCTTATGGCACGGTATGCAGCACGGAAAAAGCTCAGCAGGTCTTCTTCTGTGGTCAGATAGTTTACACCGTCGCAGGTTGCAAGAACCGCATCCATCGGACGATGCAGATTCAGCGCGCGCATGTCCTGCCGTACAAACGGAATGGCTATCCCCATTTTTCTGGATTTCTGTGCTGCCTGCCAGAGCATTTCCTGGCTCAGATCCACTCCGGTCATCTGAAACCCATGATGGTATAACGGCATAGTAAGGGATCCCGTTCCGCAGGCACATTCGCATATTTTACCACTGCGTATGCCGTAAATCGAAAGCAGGCGGGTATAATAATCCGCCCAGCTTTCATAATCCACGTCATTCATCAGTTCATCATACAGTTCGGCAAAAGCCTGATACATGATTATTTATCCGTCTCTTCCTGATTTGGTTCTTCGTCTTCATCATCTTCGTAATCAAAATCTTCTTTTGCACGCAGGCCCTGATTGGTCTTTGCGCCTTCGATCCTTGGATTGATGAAACGGTCGAATACTGCATTCGTATAACTGGCTGTCACGAAACGGCTGAGCCCGAAGCCGATCAGCATATAATAACCGGCAAGAAGAACTATCGCCATCATCGGATCCAGGCCAAAAAACCA
>Ga0310690_10013270_pt1 | contig 10039 bp, 9 predicted proteins | sample AusTroGonzalo_MG_2_FD_207661 | JGI IMG/M metagenome (GOLD analysis project Ga0310690, IMG submission 207661) | Bovine rumen microbial communities from tropical cattle in Woodstock, Queensland, Australia - Gonzalo_04 (v2) (version 2) | ecosystem: Host-associated > Mammals > Digestive system >...
GACGACCTGCACGCATCTTGGCAATCTCCATGAAGTGGTTCATGCCGATAGCCCAGAAGAACGACAGACGGGGAGCGAAGGCATCGACGTCGATACCAGCATTGACACCAGTGCGGAGGTAGTCCATACCGTCGGCCAGGGTGTAAGCCAACTCGATGTCGGCTGTAGCACCAGCCTCCTGCATGTGATAACCCGAAATAGAGATGGAGTTGAACTTAGGCATCTTCTGTGAGGTGTACTCAAAGATGTCGGCAATGATCTTCATTGAGAATGCAGGAGGATAGATATAGGTGTTACGCACCATGAACTCCTTCAGGATGTCGTTCTGGATGGTTCCAGCCATTTCCTCCAACTGAGCGCCCTGCTCCAGACCTGCCACAATGTAGAAAGCCAGGATAGGCAGCACGGCACCGTTCATCGTCATAGAGACAGACATCTTATTAAGAGGTATACCACTGAAGAGCACCTTCATGTTCTCCTCATTGCAGATAGACACGCCAGCCTTACCTACGTCACCAACCACACGGGCGTTGTCGGGGTCATAGCCACGGTGTGTGGGCAGGTCGAAGGCAACGGAAAGACCCTTCTGACCAGAGGCGAGGTTACGGCGATAGAAAGCATTCGACTCCTCAGCCGTTGAGAATCCGGCATACTGACGGATGGTCCACGGACGGAACGGATACATCATTGAATACGGACCACGGAGATAGGGAGGAATACCTGCCGTAAAGTCGAGGTGCTCCATGCCTTCGAGGTCTTCCTTGGTATAAACGGGCTGAATGTCAATCTGCTCGGGCGTACGCCAGTTAGCGCTGATGCCATTCTCCTGCTGCCACTGCTGGCCATTCTTCTGCTGAATGCCAGCGTAGATATCGATGTTACTAAAATTCTTGCGTGCCATAATTAGATTCCGAGTTTAGCATTGTACTCTTTCAGAGTGCCGAGCTGGTTAGACTTAACATGAATGAAATTCTCGATGCCAGCGGCCTTCAGGTCTTCCGAGCAGGCAGGAGCACCAGCTACGACGAACATGGCGCGACCATTCAGATACTGGAAGGCGGGGATGGCGTACTCTGCATACTCATCGTCGCTGGAGCAGATGACTACGATGTCGGCCTTGGCCTCGAGGGCAGCGTCGACACCTTCCTCGACGGTCTTGAAGCCGAGGTTGTCCATCACCTTGTAGCCTGCAGCGGCAAGGAAGTTGCAAGAGAACTGGGCACGAGCCTGACGCATGGCGAGGTTGCCGATGGTCAGCATGAAGGCGATAGGCTGCTTCTGAGCCTTCTCGGTAGAGAGACGCAGGGTCTCGAACTCGGAAGCCAGACGCTCCTTGTTGAGGGCAGGCAGAGCGGCATCGTCTGTAGCACCACAGCAGCAAGCACAACCTACGGGCTGCTTGCCATCGCTGGTCTCAGTGAAGTTGGGGAACTGGTTGGTACCGAGGATGAACTCCTTGCGGGTAGCGGCAGCAGCGTGGCGCTTGTCGTTAGAAGCGTTCACGGCGTTGACGATGTTACCCTTCAGGACTTCAGCCAGGAAGCCACCAGCCTCCTCGACGGCAAGGAACAGCTTCCAGCCTTCCTGGGCAATGGCATCGGTGAGGTGCTCGATGGTGTAGGAACCACCAGCCACGTCGACGAGCTTGTCGAAGTGGGCCTCCTCCTTGAGCAGCAACTGCTGGTTGCGGGCAATGCGCTCGGCAAACTCAGTCGGAGTCTCGTAGGGCTTGTCGAACGGCGTCACGATGATGGAGTCGACATTGGCCAAAGCAGCCGACATCGTCTCTGTCTGAGAACGGAGCAGGTTGACATACGAGTCGAACAAGGTCTGGTTGTACTCAGAAGTGATGGCGCAGACATGCATCTGGCAAGCGCAGTCGCACTTGGGCTCAAACTGCTTCACAATCTGTGCCCACAGCAGACGGGCAGCACGGAACTTGGCAATCTCCATGAAGTAGTTCTCAGAGACACCCATGTTGAACTTGATGCGCTTGGCGGCTTCCGTAGCGTCGATGCCTGCCTCAACAGCGAGGTTCAAGTACTCTGCACCCCAAGCCAGGGCATAGCCCAGCTCCTGATAGATGTAGGCACCTGCATTGTTCAGCTGACAGGAATTGACGGAGATGCACTTGAAGCCGGGCAACTCCTTGAGGGCCTCGACAAGGGGCTTGGTGAACTCGAGCTTAGCCGAAACGTCCTTACCCTTGCACATGATCTTGCCGATGGGGTCGAAATCAATGCTACCCTTCAGCTCGGCCAGGGGGTACTGCTTCTCCTTGAAGTAAGCTACCAGAATCTCGGCCAGCTCGACACAGTGGCCCTGACAGGTCTTGAAGTTCAGCTCCACATACTGCGGCAGAATACCGTCGAGCAGGGTGGCGATGAACTCAGCGCTGACATCACTGCCGGCAATCTTGAAACCAAGCGAGTCGACGCCCTTGTTCAGGATGTCGAGTGCCTTGGCATTGGCAGCCTTGGCATCCTCAGCATTGATGTCCTGACGAACGAACCACAGGTTGTTGTCCTTCTTGTTACCGCGTACAAACGGGAACTCACCAGGAAGTGAATCTACAGCCTTGAGGTCTTTCAGGTCCTCACGACGATAGAAGGGCTGCACATTGAACCCCTCATTGGTTCTCCACACAAGTCGCTTCTGGAAGTCGGCTCCTTTCAGGTCCACTTCAATCTTGTCCAGCCACTCTTGGGTGGTTGGCGCCTGGAACTCGGTGAAGAGTTTCTCTTTAATGTTTGACATAATTACGTTATTAATTATTATATAAGTTGTGTGATTGTCATGAATCGACGTGCAAAGATACAAACTTTTTCTGAACAAAAGAAGATTTTAGTAAATATTATAGTTTTATACAAAGATTATTCGTATCTTTGCAGCTGAAATGAAAAAAATAGTCTGTTTTATCCTTTGGGTCGTTACGCTTTCTGCGAACGGCCAGACATTCACCATCGACACCATCAGCGACGCTGTGTTCCAGCGGATGCAAGGGAAGTCGTATAAGAAAAATTGTACAGTCGACCGTTCTGAGCTGTGCTATTTAAGGCTTTCTCACTACGATGCAAACGGCAAAGAGCACGTTGGAGAGTTGGTTTGTAATAAGAAGATTGCCAGCGATTTAAAGGAAATCTTTCAAGAACTTCATAAACACAAATATCCCATCGAGCGAATGCGCCTGATAGACGAATACGACGCCGATGACGAACGCTCGATGCAGGCCAACAACACCAGCTGCTTCAACTACCGCACCATTGCCGGCTCCCAGAAGCTGTCGAAGCATTCCTTAGGGATGGCCATCGATATCAATCCTTTGTACAATCCGTATGTAAAGCGTAGGAAGGACGGCACCCTTATCGTCCAACCCGCCAACGCCCGAAAATTTGCCAACCGTGCAAAGAGATGGCCCTACAAGATTGAGAAGGACGACTTGTGCTACCAACTGTTTATCAAACACGGCTTCAAATGGGGTGGTTCGTGGTCCAGCAGCAAAGACTATCAGCACTTTGAACGTTAAAGAAGTTAAAAGACCAAAAATACTTGCACAAGAATGGTGATTTTGCGCAATTTCTTACTAACTTTGCGCAAAATTTTAAGATTTGCATTATATGGCATCATTTCAATGGCTGATAAACTTGTTCACGGCAACCGATTCGGTGGCCCACATAGCACTGTTATATGCTGTGGTAATCGCTATTGGTGTCTACCTGGGTAAAATCAAGTTTTTCGGGATTTCACTCGGTGTCACTTTCGTGCTCTTTGCAGGTATCGTAGCGGGGCATATTGGTTTCACGGCTCCTAATGACATCCTGACTTTCGTCCAGGATTTCGGACTCATTCTGTTCGTCTTCATGATTGGTCTGCAGGTAGGTCCAGGTTTCTTCGAAAGTTTCGGTACTACGGGTATCAAGTTGAATGGTTTGGCAATGACGGCTATTATTCTGAACATTGTAGTGATGTTTGCCTGCTACTACATCTTCTTTGACACCTCAGACAGGATGGCATTGCCCATGATGGTCGGTACCCTGTACGGTGCCGTCACCAACACGCCTGGTCTTGGTGCCGCCAACGAGGCATTAAGCACTGTATTCGGCGACTCGGCTCCCCCCATCGCTTCGGCCTATGCCTGCGCCTATCCACTTGGTGTACTGGGCATCATCGGTGCCACCATCCTTGTCAGATATATATGTAAGGTGAAACTGGAGAACGAGGAAGACCAGCTGAAGGCAATGGACGAGACCAACGCCAACAAGAAGCCTTACAAGATGCACTTGGAGGTGACCAACCAATACCTGGAAGGCAAGACATTGCTGCAGGTTCACGATTTCCTGAACCGTGACTTCGTGGTGTCGCGCATTGTACACAACGGTGAGCTGTCGATTCCTAACCGCGACACGATATTCCATTTAGGCGACCAGATGCTGATAGTCTGTGCTGAAGCCGACCATGAGGCCATCACAGCCTTCATCGGCCCGAAGCTCGACATCGACTTCGAGCAGCAGGATCAGCCGCTGGTGTCGAAGCGCATCCTCGTCACCAACCCTGCCGTCAATGGCAAGACACTGGCATCGCTGCACTTCTCCAGCGTCCACGGCGTGAACGTCACCCGACTGACGCGTCACGGAATGGACCTCTTTGCATCTGCATCGCTGCCCTTGCAGGTAGGCGACAGAATCATGGTGGTAGGTCCTGAAGATGCTGTCGACCGCGTGGCCAGCAAGATGGGAAATAGCTTGCGCCGACTGAATGCGCCCAACATCGCCACCATCTTCGTAGGCATCTTCCTCGGACTGATTTTCGGTTCCTACCCGCTGGCTATTCCCGGCATGCCCGTTCCCCTGAAACTCGGTCTGGCCGGTGGTCCGCTGATCATCGCTATCCTGATAGGTCGCTACGGCTACAAGATCAAGCTCGTCACCTATACCTCGACGTCGGCCAACATGATGCTACGCGAGATTGGACTGGTGCTGTTCCTGGCGTCGGTAGGCATCAAGGCCGGAGCCTCGTTCTTCGAGACGGTGTTTGAGGGCAATGGCCTCTACTACGTATTGACAGGTTTCATCATAACCATCATCCCGATTCTGATCGTAGGAACGATAGCACGCCTGCGATTCAAGTTCAACTACTTCACCATCGCCGGTATGCTGGCAGGTACCTATACCGACCCGCCTGCACTGGCCTACGCCAACAGCATCTGCTCGAAGGATGCCCCTGCACTTGGCTACTCGACGGTCTACCCGCTCGCTATGTTCCTGCGAATCCTGACGGCCCAGATGGTGGTGTTGTTCTTTTGCGGCTAAAATCAACTTAATATAATACACGACAAAAAGAAATGAATAAATTCGGATTACTTTGCGGCGCATTATTGCTGACAGGCACTTCCGCGATGTTCGGCCAGGGAGCCAAGAACATCGTCATCAACGAAGTGCTGACCAATAACACGGCCAGCATTCAGGACGAATTTGGAGCACGTGAGGCATGGATTGAGCTGGAAAACACCTCATTCACAACCTACAACATCCGCGGTATGTATCTCACTACCGACCGTAGCGTGCTCGACTCCAAGATGAGCGTGCCCGAACGCATCAAGCGAATGAGTGTCATCCCTTCAGGTGACACCCGTACGAACTTAGGCGGCCGTCAGCACATCGTCTTCTACGGCAACTCCAACCCTGCCCAGGGCAAGTTGCACCTCTCGCTGAAGATTCCCATGTCGGAGCCTGTGTGGATTGCGCTCTACAACGGCAATGCTGTGGAACTGATTGACTCCGTTACCATCCCTGCCCTTTCTGCCGACCAGTCGTATGCCCGCCAGGGACAGTCCTGGAAGGTGAAGTCAGCCCAGAATGTAACACCAAGTACCGAGAACTTCATCAAGACCGATGAAACCAAGGACGCCAAGCTGAAGCGCGAAGACCCTCACGGCATCGGCATCACCCTGCTGGCCATGGGTATCGTCTTTACCTGTCTGGCAGTTCTGTTCATCTTCTTCTCGCTCTTCGGACTGCTGATGCGCCACATGGAGACTGCCAAGAAGGTGGCTAACACCCAGCCTATCAAGCCCATCACCAAGACCGTTGAGAAGACGGCTGAGATTGGCCACAAGACGGGTATCATCCTGCAGGAGGGTCTGAAGACCAAGGGTATCGACAAGGAGGTCTATATTGCCGTCATCGGTATGGCCCTGAAACAGTATGAGGACGATGTCCACGATGTGGAGTCGGGTATCATCACCATCAAGCAGAAGACCTCATCGCCCTGGAACGACGAGTTCCACCAGATGACACAGTTCCACCAATAAATCGAAAATCAATTAATCGAAAATAAACGAGATGAATAAGTATCAATATAAAGTACAGGGTGTCGACTACGAAGTAGAAATTGAAGAAGTAGAAGGCAACATCGCAAAGGTAAATGTGAACGGAATACCGTTTGAGGTAGAGCTGCAGAAACCCATCAATGCGGCCAAGCATCCAACAATGACCCGTCCAAAGGTAGAGGCTCCGAAGGCCGCTACCCCTACCCCGCCGCCAGCAGCTCCCGCAGCTGCGCCAGCACAGGCCGCAGCTCCTGCCGGAGCAGGCTCTCCCATCAAGGCTCCGCTGCCCGGCACCATCACCGAGGTGAAGGTTCAGGTAGGCCAGCAGGTCAACGTTGGCGACGTCGTGCTCGTGCTCGAAGCCATGAAGATGCAGAACAACATCGAGGCTGAATATGCCGGCACTGTCACATCGATTACCGTCAAGCAGGGCGATACCGTCATGGAAGGTTCCGTACTGCTCACTATTGGAAATTGAGAAAATGAGAGATTGAGAAATTGAGACTATGGATTTAGGACAGTTTATCATACAGAACTTCAATGAGTTCCTGACCTACACGGCGTTTGCCAACGCTACTGTGGGCAACCTCATTATGATTGCCGTCGGTGCCTTCTTCATCTGGCTCGCCATCAAAAAGGACTTCGAACCGCTGCTGCTCGTCCCCATCGGACTGGGCATCATCCTGGGAAACATTCCCTTCCGCGCTGACGCAGGACTGGAGATTGGCCTCTACGAGGACAACTCCGTGCTCAATATCTTCTATCAGGGTGTGCGACAGGGCTGGTACCCGCCGCTCATCTTCCTCGGCATTGGTGCCATGACCGACTTCACGGCCCTGCTGGCTAATCCGAAGCTGATGCTCATCGGTGCTGCTGCCCAGTTTGGCATCTTCGGTGCCTACATGGTGGCGCTGGCCTTAGGCTTTGAGCCTTCGCAGGCTGCAGGTATCGCCATCATCGGTGGTGCCGACGGCCCCACTGCCATCTTCCTGTCATCGAAGCTCGCCCCGAACCTGATGGGTGCCATCGCCGTCTGTGCCTACTCATACATGGCACTGGTGCCGCTGATCCAGCCACCACTCATGCGACTGCTCACCACTGAGAAGGAGCGCACCATCAAGATGAAGCCCGCCCGCAATGTGTCGCAGACGGAGCGCATCCTTTTCCCCATCATTGGACTGCTGCTCACCACCTTCATCGTGCCCTCGGGCCTTCCCCTGTTGGGTATGCTGTTCTTCGGCAACCTGCTGAAGGAGAGTGGCAAGACCACCCGTCTGGCCAAGACTGCCGGCGCTGCCCTGAACGACATCGTCGTCATGCTGCTCGGCCTCACCGTGGGTTGCTCTACTCAGGCCTCTGAGTTCCTGACGCTCAACACCGTGTTCATCTTCATCATCGGTGCCTTCGCCTTCGCCATTGCTACGGCTTCGGGCGTATGCTTCGTGAAGGTGATGAACCTGTTCCTGCCGAAGGACAAGAAGCTGAATCCGCTGATTGGTAATGCTGGTGTGTCAGCCGTTCCGATGGCTGCCCGCATCTCAAACAACCTCGGCTTGGAATACGATCGCCACAACTTCCTGCTCATGCACGCCATGGGTCCCAACGTGGCTGGTGTCATCGGCTCTGCCGTTGCCGCAGGTGCCCTGCTCGGATTCCTGTCATAAATACTTACGCCTATGGATGCTACACAACAACGCCACCTGACGCTCCCCAACGACATCAACACAGTGCCGCAGCTCAACGAGTTTGTCGACTGTGTGTGCGAGGAGGCTGGGATTGATATGGCCACCACCATGAGTCTGAACCTTGCCTTAGAGGAGGCCGTCGTCAATGTGATGAGTTACGCCTACCCTCAAGGAACGGAAGGCATGATTGATATTGATGCTGTTGCCGGCAACGGCTACATTGACTTCACTATCAGCGACAGTGGACAGCCGTTTGACCCTACCGTCAAGGACGAGGTTGATACGACGCTCTCTGCCGAAGATCGTCCGATAGGTGGACTTGGCATTCATTTGATTCGTCAGATCATGGATGACATTGTATACGAATATCGTGATGGTAAGAACAATCTTACCCTAAAGAAGCACATATAATAATAAGGTATAATTAAAAAAGAAAACATTATGGAAATTAAGATTAAAGAAGAGAATGGCAGCTATGTTGCTGAATTCAATGGTCGTCTTGACACTCCTGCCGCAATCTCGGCACAGCAGAACATGGCTCCCCTGATGGAAAATGCCGAAAAGGAGATTACGCTCGACTGCTCGAATCTGGAGTATATCAGCAGCTCCGGTTTACGTCTGTTCCTCGCCCTGCGCAAGGAAACCTCATTGAAGGGTGGCAAGGTTATCATCAAGAACATCAACGACGAAATCAAGAAGGTGTTCATGATGACGGGCTTCTTCAATCTGTTCGAGATTGTATAACTACTAAAACTTATGGAAGACTACGGTCTTGACCTTCACGCAAGCATGCTGCTTCAGGAATACCGGGAGAGATACCCGGAATTCCTGAAACTGCGTGAAGTGGCCATGCAGAAACTCTCGGAAATCGTCAACAACAGCGATATCGAGCTCAACAGCATGGAGTCGCGAATCAAGTCAGAGAAAAGCCTGGTCGGAAAACTCCAGCGCAAGGGACATAAGTATAACACCATTACTGACATCACCGACATCTTTGGCGCACGCATCATCGCCTTCTACAACGAAGACGTCGACCGCATTGCCGCCATTACCGAGACACTGTTCGAGGTGGACTGGGACAATTCCGTCGACAAGCGGAAGATGCACCAGTTCGACAGCTTCGGCTACAACTCCCTGCACTACATCTGCCGTATTCCGAAGTCACTCTATTACGACCCAGAATACCCCGAGCTCAATCAGATTCCCTTTGAGTTCCAGATGCGCACAGCCCTGCAGCATGTCTGGTCTGCTATCCAGCACGACATCGGCTACAAGTCAGAAATCGAGAGTCCCATGGAGTATCACCGCAACCTCAGCCGACTGGCAGGCATGCTCGAACTCGCCGACAACGAATTCAGCCGCATCCGCAACTCCATCAACGAATATCGCCGACGCGTACAGAGTCTGCTGAAAAAGGGCAAGCTTGAAGAAGTACCCCTCGACGGCGACACCTTCCAGTCTTACCTGAGCCGTCATCCGTTCATGGAACTCAACTGTAGGATAGCAGCCATCAATCAGGCAGAGCTGCACCCAGCTTCCTACCGACCCTATCTGTCCGTGCTTCGGCAAATGGGCATGAAAACGTTGGCCGACGTGGAACGACTCATCAGAGACCAGCACGACAACGCCTACAAATTGGCACTCTTCCAGATAGGCTCCACCGACATCGACATCCTGGCCGAGACCATCGGCATACAGAACATCTGCATCGTACAGATCCTAAAGACCGGAGGTGGTTTGGCTGGCCTGCACAATATGTTCGAGACCATCGACGGCCCTTCGCCCAACAACGAAATCATGGCAAAAATCACGATGGAACAAGCTCGACGCTTGCCTTTCTTGAAGGAAAAGGGGTAAAATACACTTTTTTCGGAAAATAATTCCCAAAAAGTTTGCAGAATACAAAAAAAAGTCGTACCTTTGCACCCGCAAACGAAAGGAATGCAGTGACACAATGGTGCCTTAGCTCAGTTGGTAGAGCATCGGACTGAAAATCCGTGTGTCCCCGGTTCGATTCCTGGAGGTA
>Ga0310690_10013271_pt1 | contig 10038 bp, 8 predicted proteins | sample AusTroGonzalo_MG_2_FD_207661 | JGI IMG/M metagenome (GOLD analysis project Ga0310690, IMG submission 207661) | Bovine rumen microbial communities from tropical cattle in Woodstock, Queensland, Australia - Gonzalo_04 (v2) (version 2) | ecosystem: Host-associated > Mammals > Digestive system >...
CCTGGGCATCGCAGAAAGCCTGAATATCCCGGTCATCGCAGAAGGCGTCGAGACCGAGGCACAGATCCGCCTGCTGAAAAATCTCGGATGCGCTTATGTACAGGGATTCTGCTTCTCCCGTCCCCTGCATCCGTCCGACTTTGAAGCAAAGTATCTGAACAACAAGTGAAAGAATTCTCAGTAAATAACGATGAGGTGATGCAGCCATGCGTTCCCTGCGAACAAGAATAACGCTGATGACGGTTTTGGTCCTGATCGTGACCGTTATCTCCATGTCTGTACTAAGCGTGGTGTTCATCAGAAATAATGATAATAAAAAGTCCTCCCAGATGCTCCTGCTGCTGTGTGAGACGGGAGTATCCAACCTGGATTTCTATTTTAACGGCGCCCAGAAGTCAGTCGAAAAGGTCGCGTCCTTTGTACAGACAGATATAACCGGACTGGACGATGAGGAGCTCAACGCCCATGTCGACCGCGTGCGGGATTATTTTGACGACGTCGCGAATAAGACCAGCGGCGTCCTGACCTACTATTACCGTATCGACCCGCAGGTATCGCAGCAGGTCAAGGGATTCTGGTACACTGACCTTGATCACGAAGGCTTTACGGAGCATGAGGTGACCGACATCACGCAGTATGATACGTCTGACACTTCCAAGCTCGTATGGTTCACCGTCCCGAAGTATGAAGGAAAGGCGATCTGGCTGCCGCCGTATATCACCGATAACCTGTATAAGCGGGTCATCTCCTATAATGTCCCGGTCTATTACGAGGGACAGTTCATCGGCGTAGTGGGCATCGAGATCGACTATTCCACGATGGCGGAACAGGTCGACAGCATCAAGCTGTTCAGTAACGGCTACGCCTTCCTGAGCGATGCCGAGGGCAACCTCTTCTATCATCCGCGTATCGACGTGACGCAGCTCACCGACGAGACCATGCCCGAGATCCCTCAGGGAGTCGTTGACGACAGCACCTTTTTCCGTTACACCTTTGACGGCGTAGAGAAGGAGGGCGTCTGGTTGGAGCTGAGGAACGGAATGCGCATGAACGTGGTCGCCCCGGTCTACGAGTTGGAGACCGATTGGAAAAAGCTGATCTGGATCATTATTATCTTTGCCGTCGTGATCGTGGCTGCGGCGTTCGCGTTTACCATGTTCTATACCAAGCGTATCGTAAGCCCCCTCGAGCGTCTGACCGCGGCAGCGGAACAGGTGTCCAGAGGCAACTATGAGTTCACGCTCGACTATGACTATGACGACGAGGTCGGCAAGCTCACAAAGACCTTCAAGCTGCTCACGAGCCATATGAAGGAAAATATCCGGGATCTGAACAAGCGCGTGTTCGTAGACGCGCTGACCAAGGTCAAGAACAAGGGCGCTTTCTCTGCCGATCTGGTGAATCTGCAGACGCAGGCGGATGCGGAAGGCTCGCATATGCAGTTTGCGATCGGCGTATTCGACTGTGATAATCTTAAGTGGATCAACGACAGATACGGTCACGATAAGGGCGACGAGTATCTTAAGTCGGCGTGCCGCCTGATCTGCAACACCTTCCGCCACAGCCCGGTATACAGGATCGGCGGAGACGAGTTCTCGGTCATTCTCCGCAACGAGGATTATGAGAACAAAGAAGAGCTGATCCGGCATTATGAGGTCATGGCAGCGTCGATCAACTCCACCGCCATGAACCCATGGGAGCAGGTGCATATCTCGATGGGCTTTGCAGAATACGATCCGCAGCACGACAGCGCCGTCACCGACGTGATGCGCCGCGCCGATAGGATCATGTACGATCATAAGCGCATGCGCAAGAGAACCCAATATTGATGAATCGTATCCGTCACCGCATGGGCAGGCTCAAACAGCTCGTCCATGCGGATTTTTTGTTGACATTCATCCCGTTTTCCTGTTATGATAAGTTCGGGACAGAAGATGACCGCAGAAGCGGCAAATGAATCACAGAAGCTTTTGCAGATAGATAAACAGTCATTAAGGAGATAATCAATGTCAGCTTTTGAGAACACAGTCAAAAAACTCGGATTCGGTCTGATGCGCCTGCCGCAGAACGATCCCGATGACCCCGCTAACATCGACATCGAACAACTGAAGCAGATGGTCGACCTGTTCATGGAGAAGGGCTTTACCTACTTCGACACCGCCTGGATGTACAACGGCTTTGCCAGCCAGCGTGCGATAAAGCCTGCGCTGGTAGATCGGTACCCGCGAGAGAGCTTCACCCTCGCGACCAAGCTCCACGCAGGATTCTTCGACACCTTGGAGGGGCGGGATGAGATCTTCAACGCCCAGCTGGAACAGACGGGCGTGAGCTTCTTCGACTACTATCTGATCCATGCGATCGATAAAGCCTTCCTGCCGAAGTATGAAGAGCTGGACTGCTTCAACTGGCTGGTCGATAAAAGAGAAAAGGGCTTGGTGAAGCATATCGGCTTCTCGTTCCACGATTCGCCCGAGCTGCTCGACGAGGTGCTGACCGGGCATCCGGAGATGGAGTTCGTGCAGCTGCAGATCAATTACCTCGACTGGGAGAGCGAGTGGATCCGGTCGCGCAGGTGCTATGAGGTCGCCGAAAAGCATCATAAGCCCGTGATCGTCATGGAGCCCGTCAAGGGCGGGACGCTCGCAAAGGTCCCCGAGGCGGCGGAAAGGCTGATGAAGGCTCACGACGCCGACCTCTCCGTGCCGAGCTGGGCGATCCGCTTCGCGGCGAGCCTGCCGAACGTGAAGATGGTGCTGTCGGGGATGAGCACTCTCGACCAGATGCGGGATAACCTCAGCTACATGGAGAACTTCACTCCCCTGACACAGGAGGAACGGGATATGTGCTTTGCGGTCGCGGACATCATCAACGGTCAGGTCGCGATCCCCTGCACGGGCTGTTCATACTGCACCGAGGGCTGTCCGATGAAGATCGCCATCCCGCAGTATTTCTCCATCTACAACGAGGATATGCGCGAGAATCTGGAGGAAAAGGGCTGGACGGTCAATTTCTCCAACTACGATATGCTGACGCGCAGATTCGGCAAGGCGAGCGACTGTATCGCCTGCGGTCAGTGCGAGGGCGCGTGTCCCCAGCATCTGACGATCATCGAATATCTGAAAGACGCTGCCGCTCACTATGAGAGCGAATCATAAGAGAGGAGATCCGCTATGTTAGAAAATGTATTCGTACGAAGAAATACCGCGCTGAAAAGCAGAATCACCGTCAAGACGCTGACCTCCGCCGGGCTGATCGCGCTGGCGGTCATCCTGCCGCAGATCGTCCACCTCGCGCTCGGAAGTCAGGGAGGCGTTCTGCTCCTGCCGATGTATCTGCCGGTGCTGATCGGCGGATGCCTGCTCGGATGGCGTTGGGCGATCATTGTAGGCGCGCTGTCGCCTGTCGTGAGCTTTGCGATCACCTCGATGATCGGCGAGGCGATGCCCGCCCTGCCTCGACTGCCGTTCATGGTGGCGGAACTGACAGTATTTGCGATCATATCGGGTCTGTTCGGCAAGAAAATTGACGAGAACGGCTTGTGGGCTTTCCCCGCCGTGATCCTTGCTCAGCTTGCGGGACGCGCCGTGTTCCTCGGCCTGGTCGCGATCTTCCAAGGCGTCGTTCCGTTCACGGTAGAGATGATCCGGTCGCAGATCCTCACCGGCTGGGTAGGTCTTCTGATCCAGGCGGTACTTGTGCCGTTGCTCATCATCGGCATCAGGGCGATACTTCTGAAAGACAATGACTGATATAGAAGTCGCAAAAGCGAATCTTGAGGGGCACAGCATCTGCCTGTGCAAAAACGGCGGGATCATCACCGACGACGGCAGAGGGATCTCGCCGATGATGCGCTTCATCGCCGAGGGACGCGACCTGAGCGGCTGCTCCGCCGCGGACGTCATCGTCGGCAAAGCCGCGGCGATGCTGTTCGTCAAGGCCGGTGTCGCCGAGGTCTACGGCAGGGTGATGTCCGCCGCCGGTCGGGATTTTCTGAGCCGGCATCACATTCCCTGTTCATGGGATACGCTGACAGAGGCGATCATCAACCGCAGGGGCGACGATATATGCCCGATGGAAAAGGCCGTCGCGGATATTTACACCGCCGAAGAAGGCTATGAAGCCCTCAAAGCGAAGCTGATCGCTCTGCAAAAACGCACTGCAAAATAAGCAAAACACATCCTCCGTTTGGACTGCTATGCTCCCTTGTGCCGGAAAGTGAAATAAAAAACCGTCACCATGAAGGAAGCGTGACATGCAGGCATGGAAGAGCGTCACACCCGCTTTCCAAACCCTTCACTGCTCATGTCCGGATATATGAAATAAGGGTACCCGCATCGGGTACCCTTTATTGCAATGTCAGGAAATATTATTGACGGTCCACCCCGTCGATCGGATCCTCTGTTCCTATCGTATCAATCACGAAAAGTCTATCGGCTTTCCTAACCTTTTATACATCGTTTTCTTAACCGCGCGGAAGATATTCTCATAGCCCGTGCAGCGGCACAGATGACCCGAGAGGAGCTTGCGCAGTTCATCGTCGGTATACAGCTTGTTCGCTTCCAGGATCTCGACGGCTGTCATGATGAATCCGGGGGTACAGAAGCCGCACTGGATCGCGGTCTCGTCGATGAACGCCTGCTGAATGTCCGACAGCTCTCCTTTGGGTCCCGTCAGGCCCTCCAGGGTTCGGATATGCTTTCCTTCCGCCCAGACAGCGAGGTAGATGCAGGAATTGAACGCTTCGCCGTCGATCAGGACGTTGCACGCGCCGCACTCGCCGACCTCGCAGCCCTTCTTGACGGAGGTCAGGTGATACTCGTTGCGCAGCATATCGGTGAGCGACGCGCGGACGTCGACCGTCCTCTCGACGTCTTTTCCGTTGATATTACAGTGTACAACCTTATACTGACTCATGACAGTACGCCTCCCGCCTTCTTGACCGACTCTATGAGACAGCGCTTCGCCATTTCGACTGCGATATGCAATCTGAAATCTTTGCTGGCTCTCCATGAGTTGCGCGGATGGATGTCGTTGAGCACGGCGAGAGCGAATTCATCCGCAAGGGCGGCTGAAATGACGCTTCCGTTCGCGACCGCCTCGGCGCTCGGCGCACGCATCGGCACGGGACCGGCTACGCCGTATGCGATACGGCAGCGATCGATCGTCTTCTGATCGCTGCTGAGCCGCACATTGACGCTGCAGCCCAGAGAGGCGATCTCCATCGCGTTGCGCAGACCGTATTTGATATAGTGACCGTAGGTGTTCTCATAACTCTCTTTCGGGATCAGGATCGCCGTCTGGATCTCGCCTTCGTCCGCGCGAATATCGACGGTACCGGCTTTGATGTAAAAATCCTTGATCGGGATGCGTCTGACGCCGTTCTTGCCGGTCAGTTCGACGATCGCTTCCCACGCGTGCAGGGTGGAGGCGGAGTCCGCCGAGGTGACGCCGTTGCAGGTGTTGCCGCCGATGGTGCCGATATTCCTGATCTGAGGAGAGCCGACCTGATCGACCGCCTCGCCTAAAACGCCGCAATACTTTTGGATGATCGGATCACGGGTAATATGAGAGAAGCTCGTGAGGGAGCCGATGCGGATATTCTCGTCCTCATCGATGCTGACGCCGCGCATATCGTCGATCATATAGATAGAGATCAGCTCTTTACCGGCGCGTCTGCCCTCGCGCATCTGTACCAGCACGTCCGAACCGCCCGCGATGATCTGGGCTTCGGGATGCTCCAGGCGCAGAGCGATCGCGTGCGCGACGCTCTCGGCTTCATACAGCGCTTTCATATCATACATGAGGTTCATCCTCCTTCCACGGGTCACGGATCAATCCGGCCTTGCTGAATTCTGCGAACAGGACATGGGGATTGATCGGGTTTCGGTTGATAGCGACGCCTGTTGCGTTCAGGATCGCGTTGCGGATCGCGGGAGCTCCCGAGCATGCCGGCGGCTCTCCCAGCGCCTTTGTGCCGAAGGGTGAGGTGGGCTCGGGATTCTCGATGAAGTACGCTTCCAGATGCGGGTGATCCATAAAGGTCGATAGCTTATAGTCCAGCAGGTTGTTATTCAGCGGTCTGCCGGTCTTTTCGTCAAAAATGAGCTGCTCGCTCAGACCGTATCCGATCGCCATGGACATACCGCCGTGCACCTGCGCTTCTGCGAGAGCGGGGTTGATCAGTTTGCCGCAGTCGTGCACATTGACGATCCTCAGGAGCTTTGTCCTGCACATTTCGACGTCGACCTCGACCTCCGCAAAGGTACAGCCGAAGGAATAGGCGTTATTTCTGATCGTATAGGTGGACTCGGCGGTGAGGTGTTCGCTGTGGACCGGATTATACTGGGCCGTCATCGCGAGCTCTTTCAGGCTCATCAGGATCTGTCCGTCGGCTCTTCTGATAATACAGCCGTCCTCAATATCCATATCCGCAGCCGCCTGCTGCGTCATCTCGCTCGCGTAGTTCAGGATCTTTTCTTTTAACAGTCCGGCGGTCTGCTTTATCGAGAAGCCGGCGACGTATGTCTGGCGGGACGCGTATGCGCCGAGACCGGTGGGCGTAATATCGGTATCCTGACAGGATACGACATGAACGTCCCTGCAGCTCTTCAGTCCCAGCGCCTCTGCGGTCATCTGGGCATAGACCGTGTCGGCGCCCTGACCGATCTCGGTCTCGCCGCACTGCATGGTGACCGTGCCGTCGAGATTGAGCAGCATACGGTTGGAGGAGGTCTCGAGAGAGATCGGATATACGGCGGTGTTATACCAGAAGGTCGCTACGCCGATACCGCGGCGGATGGGGCCGCTGTCGCCGGCGTATTCCTTCATCTTGCGCTCATAATCGATGATCGCGGCGCCCTTGCTCATACACGCCCTGAAGGAGTCAAAATAATTGACGTTGCCGGTGAAGTTATCCTTATAGCCGTCGGGCATGATGTTCAGGCGTCTGAATTCCATCGGGTCCATCCCGATGGCGCGGGCGCAGTCGTCTATATTGGATTCGTCCGCAAAGGACGCCTGCGGCATGCCGTAGCCGCGCATCGCGCCGGAGGCAGGCTTATTAGTGAACACCGTATAGCTGTCGCACTCCATGTTGGGACAGGGATAATGCTGATGGAAGGATCCCATCGCCTTTGCGACGATGGAATGTCCGTGAGAGGCATAGGCGCCCTGGTTGGAGAAGAGCTCTACCTTGCGGGCGGCGAAGGTTCCGTCTTTTTTCAGCCACGAAACGATGTGGAAACGGATCGCATGACGCACACGGTTGGAGATGAAGGTCTCTTCTCTGGAGCAGTCAATGCGGACACAGCGTCCGCCCACCTGCGTGGAGCACCAGGCGCAGAGAGGCTCATACAGGGCGTCCTGCTTGTTGCCGAAGCCGCCGCCGATATATGGCTTGATGATGCGAATATCGCCCCACGGTCTGCCTAATGCCTGACCGACGATGCGGCGCACGATATGGGGGATCTGCGTCGACGAAACCACGACGATGCGTCCGTTCTCTTCATAGGCATAACAGCCGTGGTTCTCAATATGACAGTGCTGGACGGTAGGCGTCTCATACCAGCCCTCGACCTTGATCAGACCGGCTTCCTGAATCGCGCTCCGGTAGTCGCCGAAGCGGTTTTGTGTATGCTTGAGGATATTATTCGGATATGCTTCATGCAGTTGAGGCGCGCCGTCCTCCATCGCCTTTTGGACATCGAGGACAAAGGGAAGCTCCTCATATTCGACCTTGATCGCTCGAACGCCCTGTACGGCGGCGATCTCGTTATCGGCGATCACGACGGCTATATCGTCGCCCCAATAGCGGACGTGGGTATTCAGGAGCTTTCGGTCCGCTACGTCCTGATGTCCCGGATCCATGGACCACGGATGTCCCGCGGTGGGGAAGGGGATGTCCGGCACATCAAAGCACGTGAGCACCTTGACGACGCCGGGGATCGCGGCTGCCGCTTCGGTGTGGATGGATTTGACGATGGCGTGCGCTTTTTCGGCGTGCTTGATGCGCACATACAGCGCGTCGGCCGGCATGCGATCCTCATAGTATTTGGTTCTGCCCGAAGCCTTATCGTAGCCGTCTACTCTGGCTTCGCTGATTCCGACTTTATTCATGAAGGCGTCCCTCCCCGGAAGGAATGAATGTATGATGTATCCGATGACCCATCCGCCTTGACACCGGCAGGATGAAGCTGTAAAATGATAGATAATAAGGATGTGGTGACTTGAAAACCTCTGATCAACTCTCGGTCGGCTGTGTGATACTGGCCGCCGGAAGCTCGGTTCGCTACGGAAAGAATAAGCTGTTCGAAAAAATTGACGGAAAGACCATGATAGAGCGCGCCTTTGCGTCTGTCCCCTCAAGCAGGCTGTGCGCCGCAGCGGTCGTCACACAGTATGAAAGCGTCAGAGAGCTCGCCGAGGGCTATGGCTTTCGGTGTCTCATCAACCGTCACCCCGAGCGGGGGCAAAGTCACAGCGTGGCGCTCGGCACGGCGGCGCTGAAGGATCAGTGCAGCGGGATCCTGTATCTGGTGGCCGATCAGCCATGGCTGAAGCGTGAAAGTATAGCGCAGATGCTGGATGTTTTCTGCGACAATCCCGACTGCATCGTCAGCATGAGCAGCGGCGGGAGAAGAGGCAGCCCCTGCATCTTTCCGCGGGCGTACTTTGATGAGCTGTGCCGTCTGACGGGTGATGTAGGCGGCAGGGCTGTCATCGAACGGCACAGCGATCGCCTGATCCTGTTCGAGGTCGATGAAGCCGAGCTGAGGGACGTCGACACGCCGGAGGATATGGTGACGGATGATGGATGAATGATGATGGATGAAATCTACAGGCTCCCTTTATGGGGGCTTTTATTTTTGCGTGAATAGGGGGTGTTCGAGAGCGGGAGCGAAAAGCGCCGCTGTCCGTCCAGTTGATAATATGCTTCGGCTATCGCGGGAGCGGTAGGGATCGAGGTGATCTCTCCGATGCCGATCGCGCCGTTGGCGAGGTCGAGTCCGGGCTTTTCTACCACGATCGCCTTGATCTCGGGCGGAATCTGATTCGCCCTGAACAGTCCGAGGGTGCCGTATCTCGCGGTCGGTCTGCAGTTCTCGTCGATCGGATATTGCTCGGTCAGCGCAAAGCCCATCGACATCACCATGCCGCCTTCGATCTGTCCCTCGCAGGACAGGGGGTTCACCGCCTTGCCGACGTCATGCGCGGCGACCAGCTTTTTGATGCGGCCGGTTTCTTTGTCCAGAATACACATCTGGGTCGCGTATCCGTAAGCCACGTGCGATACCGGGTTGGGCACATCTGCGCCGAGAGGGTCAGTCTTGGCGAGATACTCTCCGTAGAACTGCTGTCCGATGAGGTCTTTCAGCGTCTTGCCGTTTAATGCCTCAACCAGCTTTTCGCAGGCTCTGCGGCATGCTTCGCCGGTGATCAGCGTTTGGCGGGAGCCGGAGGTATCGCCCGAATCGGGAGCGATCCATGTGTTGCTCCTTTCATAGACGATGTCGTCGGGTGACAGTCCTGCGTTCGTCACGACCATCTGCGTCAGCACCGTGCCGAGTCCTTGTCCGATACACGAGGCGCCCGAGTAGATATGTACCTTCGCGTCCTCTTCGATGATGAGCTTCGCTCTGCCCCAATCGGGAAGTCCGACGCCGACGCCCGCGTTCTTCATCGCGCAGGCGAGCCCGACGGGATCGCCGTTCTTCAGCGCTTCGTCATAATAGGGTCTGATCGCTTCTAAGGTCTCGACTAAGCCGGTCTCCGCGCCGACGATCTGGCCGTTCGGCAGTACGCCGCCGGGACGGATCGCGTTGCGGTATCTGATCTCCCACGGTGAAATGCCGACGAGCTCAGCCATCTCGTTGAGCAGCGACTCGGTCGCAAAGCAGGTCTGCGTCACGCCGAAGCCGCGAAAGGCGCCGGCAGGGGGGTTGTTGGTATAATAGGCTCTGCCTTCTATTTCAAAATTCTCATATGCGTACGGACCGGCGGCATGGGTACATGCGCGCTCCAGGACAGGCCCGCCGAGGG
>Ga0310690_10013273_pt1 | contig 10036 bp, 6 predicted proteins | sample AusTroGonzalo_MG_2_FD_207661 | JGI IMG/M metagenome (GOLD analysis project Ga0310690, IMG submission 207661) | Bovine rumen microbial communities from tropical cattle in Woodstock, Queensland, Australia - Gonzalo_04 (v2) (version 2) | ecosystem: Host-associated > Mammals > Digestive system >...
CCAGCCGTTGTCGGGGGTGTTCTCCGGGATGATCGGCGCGACCGTCAGCGTCAGGCTGCCGTCCGTCACGCCGACCGAGTACCATTTTTTCCGGATCTTCACCGGGTCGTCGCCGACCGTGAGATAGCCGAGTTCACTGCCGGACGTGCTCTTGACCGTGATGGTCTTGTCGAATCCCGCCGCGCCGTCGGCGAGCCTGTACTCGCCGGTCGACTGGGTATCGTTGACCGTGAGCCAGTAAGTCGGATTCCCCTGAATGATCGTGAGATCGTTCACCAGCGCTTCCGTCCCGGCAGCGACGCCGACCAGGCTGAAGTCGAGGATGGAACCGGATTCCGCGGAAACATAAGCACCTTGTTCCATCGTCAACCGTCCCGCGTGTCTGCAGCCGGACGACAGGCATAAGTTGCCGCCGGATTCCACGGTCGTATCGTTCACCGCGCCGCTGTAGACGTAGAGGTTGCCTCGGGAGTGAACGGTGTTATGATCCGCCGTGCCGCCGAAAACATAAAGACATCCTCCGGATTCAACGCTTGTACTGTCTGCCCTGCCGCCGGATGAAACACGCAGATAGCTATCTCTTTTCAACGTGATGTTGCTGGCGATGCCGCCGCTGTGGACATTCATCTCAACATAGTAGTCGGAATAATCGCTGCCGTAGTAGAGCGTGACGTCCTCGGCGATGCCGCCGCTGGAAACATGGATTTCGCCGTAGCTGCCCATCGTGCCGCCGGACATGACTCCGTCCGCGATTTCGAAAGCGTTTTCGCCGCAGGTCCCCTGAATATATGTGCCGGGGGCAATGCACAGCTCGTAACGATAGCCTACAGTAAGGTTGGTCGCGGTCCCGCCGGAGTGGACTATGACGGTTCCGTAGCCATTGGCTTTCAGATCGTCCGCGGACCCGCCGCTGAAAATATAAGCCGTGGTATGTGCATTGATCACAGTGGAACTTGCGGTTCCTCCGTCGAAAATCCAGAGCGCGGCGCCGGACCCGACCGTGGTGTTTTTCGCCAGACCGCCGGACATGACATAGATATCGTTGTACCAGCCGTACAGATTCTTGTTTTCAATGACGTCGGCCTGCGATACCAGCACATTGCCCTCGCCGTAGTACGCGCCAGTACACTTGGACGCAAAAGTAACATAAGCGCCCATGCTGACGCTGAGCATACCGGAGAAAGGAGTCCACTCCACATTCGTTGCAGTTCCCCCCGAGTAGACGTAGAGCGTGCCGCCGGAAAGTATGGGACGGTCCGCGCTGCCGCCGCTCCCAACGTTCATCCAGCCGCCATTGCTGATCGTCGTAAGGTCCGCCGAACCGCCGGAAAGGACATTGACCTGGCAGTGGGAGCTGACGGTCGTATTGGTCGCGGTCCCGCCGCTGCTGACATACATCCGCCCGTCGTTTTCGAGAACGACTCCGCTGCTGACCTGACCGCTGAAAACGTAAACATCCCAACTCATACCGCAAGACTCCTTTTCCGTTTTGTTTGTGATTGAAGAAAGACGTTTGTTGTCAATATAAGACGCATTTCGGAAAATGCAAGCCGGACAAGGTAAGATAAAGAAATATATCCTGAAAAAACATCCGCCGCCGGGGATTCGCCGGGGCTCAGGGTTTGCGATTGGGGATCGCGGAGAGCGGCACGGCGGACAACGCCGCCTGAAGTGTCGCGGGCGTGGCTTTCTGCACGGTGGGGAGCTCGGGCGACCATGCCGCGATGCGCGCCTCCTGCACCAGCAGGAAGAAGTCGAAGAACGGGCGGCATTCCTCCAGGCTGACTCCGGCATCGTAGAGCAGGTGGAATTTGTCTATAAAGGGGGTAATCGCTTCGCCTTTTGTGCGGTCGCGTCCGTAGGACTGATCGGCGCGTTCGAGCCGCACCCGGAGCGCGCGCAGATAGCGCGGATAACGCGACACGGCTTCCGGCGTCCGCAGGAACCCTTTGCGGAATAGCAGGGCGAGCTGGCGGTTCACGTCGATGTCGGTGAAGGAATCCGCCGGGACGTTCTCCAGACGGCGTTCGATGGGCTCGTATGCGGCGAACATCTGAAGCAGCGCGGAGACGTCCTCCCGCACAGCGTCGGCCAGATGGTCGCGAAGGCGGCGGCACGCATCGTCGAACGCCTCCGCGTCGCGGACGTCCTCCGGCGGGCATCCGATTGCACGTGCGACGGCGTTGTCGGTCAGGTCGCCGCGCCACTCGGGATCGTTCGGGAAAAATTCGTGTTCGAGCGTACGCCCGAGCTTGGCGTAGCTCCGCATGTGCAAGAACATCTCGGGGTAGCGCAGACGGAACAGCGTCAGCACGGCACGGCGGTGTTCTGCGCGGGCCTCGGCCTCATTCAGGAAGAGCGCGCAGCCGACGGACTGCCCGCCCTGCTCGCGGAAGAATCCGGGGTAGACCTCGCGGCCTTTGCCGCGGCTCAGGCGCACGGAAACGGGCAATTCCGGCAGGGAATCCGGCCATGACGTCTCGTCGTGCAGTTCCCATTTGCGGGCGGCGGCGTGGCGGCTGGAAACGGTCTCGGCGGAATCGTCCACGACCGGCAGGTCGCGGATCACGCGCAGGAGCTTGCCGTGTTCGTTCAGGATGGCGAATTTGAGGATGAAAAATTCGGGGAGCTCGATGCCGTCGAATGCCGCTTCGTCGATGTCGCATCCGCGGAACGACCGCAGGAAGGCGGCGAGCACGCGCGGCAGATTGCGCGCCGGGTAGATTTCGCCGTGTTTCAGCCCGTCCAGAAACGCCTCGACGCATTCGTCCAGCGGCAGCAGCTTCTTGCGCTCGGTCTTGGTCAGCGAACGGAACATGTAGTCGAGCTTCATGCGGAGGAAGCCCGGCACGAGGTATTCGGACACGGTGCGCGGGATGAGGTTCAGGTGCGATTCTGGCAGGGACATCGTGATGCCGTCGTCCTCCTCGCCCGGGTCGTACACGTAATCCAGGCGGTAGCTTTCGCCCTCGGCCTCAAGGCGGTCCGGGTAATCCGCGTCCGGCAGGGAATCGAGCGGAACAAGCGCGATCTCTTCGGGCTTCGGGTCGTAGGAACGCTTCCGGCGGGTCCAGTCCTTGCGGACGTCGGACACGCTGCACATCCACGGCGGCAGCACGCGCAGGAAGTGCTGTTCGAGCGCGTGCAGGTCCACGATGGAACCGGACCGCCGCAGTTTCGCCTCGAACGTGTGCAGATGGCGCACCAGCTCATTGCAGCGCACCAGCCACGGCGCGGCCGGGTCCGTGATCCGACACGGCACCAGCGCCTCGCGGATGAACACCGCGCGGGCGGCGTCCCGGTCGACACGCCCGTAATGGCATCGGCGGCCCGGATGGATCGGGAGCGCTCCGGCGAAGACGCGTTCGCGCGCGAACACGAATCCGCTAACCTCGTCCCACGCGATGCGGTCATAGGTTCGCGAACACAGCTCCGGCGCGATCTCCTCCAGCCACGCGCCCTCGACCGCGGCGCAGCACCGCCCGAACACGCGGCTTGTCTCCATGATGGTGAAGCACAGGAGCCATTCCGGCGATTTTTTGAGCTTGGCGAGGGCGGAACCGGGGAAGATCGCGAACTGGCGGCCAGTCCGGTCGAAATACAGTTTTTTCTCCGGATCCCAGCAGGCTAGACGGCGCGGCAGGCCGCCCATGAGCGATTTGTGGATGGCGTCGGAGTGGTCCGCGCGGAGCTCGATCTCCAGCGATTCGAGCTCGGTTTCCGGCTGGAGGTATTCGAGCAGGTCGGCGCAGAGGTTGCGCCACTCGAACATGCGGCGGAAGTTCAGGAAATTGGCGCGGCAGAACTTGCGGAACTGCGACTTGGAGACGCGGAACGCCTCGTCCGCCGCGAGCCACAGCTTGATGATGCTCAGGAAATCCGATTCCGGCACGTCGAACTGCCGCTGCGCCGTGTCCGCCTCCTTCGCCTTCTCGAAGGGGCGTTCGCGCGGGTCCTGGATCGACAGGAACGCCGCGATCGGCAGGATTTCCGGCAGGACGCCGCGGTCGACGCCGTCGAGCAGGATGCGTCCGAGGCGCGGCCCGACCGGAAGCTCGGCCAAACGCCGCCCCTCGTCCGTGAGCTCGCCCGCCGCGTCGATGGCGTGCAGGTCGGTCAGCGTGGTCAGTCCCTCGCGGATCAGCTGGGGGGAGGGCGGGTCGACGAACGGGAAATGCACGATGGGCGGGAGCTTCAGCGCGGCCATCTGCAGGATGACGCCGGCGAGGGAGGCGCGCTGGATTTCCGGCGGCGTGAACTCGGACGCGTCGGCGAGCGTCTGTTCGGAGCACAGATGCACGCACACGCCGTCCTGCTCGCGTCCGCAGCGGCCGCGGCGCTGCATGGCGCTGGCGCGGGACACGCCCTCGATGCGGAGCTCCTGAATGCCGCTTTTCGGGTTGTAGCGGGAGAGACGGACCAGGCCGGAATCGACCACGTAGCGGATGCCGGGGATCGTGATGGACGTTTCCGCCACGTTCGTCGCCAGCACGATGCGCCGGTTCGACGATTGCGGCGCGAAAATGCGTTCCTGCTCGCCCGCGCTCATGCGGCCGAAGAGCGGCAGGATCTCGGTGTGGGGGTAGTCGCGCCCGATCAGCATATCCGCGCAGTCGCGGATTTCGCGTTCGCCGGGCAGAAAGACGAGGATGCCGCCGCGTTCGCCCGCGTCCAGCAGGTACTCCACGCCGCGCGCGACGGATTCGGCCAGCTCCTCGTCCTGAAGCGGCTCGAGGTAGACGTCCTCGACCGGGTACACGCGGCCGCCGACCTCGATGACCGGGGCGTTGCCGAAGAACGCGGCGATGCGTGCGGCGTCGAGCGTGGCCGAGGAGATGATCACGCGGAACTCGGGGCGGCGTTCGAGCAGGAGCTTCATGTATCCGAGCAGGAAGTCGATGTTGAGGGAGCGTTCGTGCACCTCGTCCAGGATGATGCAGTCGTACTGGTACAGCTTCGGATCGTTCTGCGTCTCCGCCAGCAGGATGCCGTCGGTCATGAACTTGATGACGGTCGAGTCGTCCGTGCGGTCGTCGAACCGCACCTGATAGCCGATCTCGTGCCCGCAGGTGCAGCCGGTCTCGATTGAGAGGCGGCGCGCGAGCGCGGAGGCGGCGATGCGGCGCGGCTGGGTGCAGCCGATGCGTCCGGCGCGGCCGAAGCCCTCCAGCAGGGCGGCCTTCGGGAGCTGGGTGGTCTTGCCGGATCCGGTGGTGCCGCAGACCACGATGACCTGATTGGCCTTCAGCGCGGCGCGGATTTCCGGTATCTTCGCGGTGATCGGGAGGTTGTCCGGGAACTCGCAGCGGATGCGCGCGGCGCTCGGGACGAGCGAACGTTTCTGCGCGGTTTCCAGCAGACGGAAAAACTCTTCGCGCTTCGCCTCGGCGGCCTCCGGGTCGCTGTCGAGCAGGTCCAGAAACGCGCGGCGGCGTTTGCTCAGACGCGCCCGGTCGGTCAGGCGAAGGGACGACCAGATGCGCGCGGCCTGTCGCCGTATCTGCCGCGGATCGCAGCTCATGCCGGGGCTCCGGCACGGTGGGATTGCAGGAAGTTCACGAGCACGTCGGCACGGCGGTAGAAGTCGGCCGGACCGTGCGCATAGATCAGGACCTGCTGCCGCCAGTAATCGAGGCCGGCGTCGGAGATGCCCGCGAGGTAGTCGAGCTCGGCGGTCAGGGCGCCGGGGAGGAACGGCTCGTTCAGCACGTGTCCGCCGGACGCCAGCACGATGTCCTGGAATCCGCAGACCTCCGTGCAGACCACAGGCAGGCCGGACGCGATGGCCTCGATCAGGATGGAGCCGGCGGCTTCGCGGCGGGCGGGATGCACCAGGCAATCGGCGGCGCAGAGGAGTTCCGGCAGGTCGGGCCGTCCGCCGTCGAAGATCACGCGGTCGGCGATCCCGAGCTCGGCGGCGAGCTTTTCGCACTGTTCGCGTCCGAGAAATCCGGTGACGAACAGGCGCAACCGCGCGCGGCGTTCCGGCGGAAGTTCGGCATACGAGATCAGGATGCGGTCGACGCCCTTCAGCAGCATGTCGTGCGCCGCCGTGATGCCGAGGCGTTCGCCATCGTGCAATCCGAGCTCGGCGCGCTTGCGGATGCGGATGGCGTCGGGATCGGGCACGCGGCCGCAGGCGGGATTCATGCCGGGCGGCAGACGCAGGAAACGTTTCGGCTGGGTGCCGTAGACGCGGAAGAACGCGTTGATCTGCGGCGTGACGAGGTAGAAAATGTACGTGGAGGATTCGGGCGAGAAAACGGATTTTTCGCGGTCAAGCAGGCGCGGGTCGGCGGCTTCGGGATTGTCGCCGAGGCAGTCAAATCCGGCGAAATAGAAATCCACGCCCGTGATCAGCTCGAATGCCGCCGTCCGGTCGAACTTCTCCCGTTCCGTGAGCTCATGAAACGCCGTTTCGAGCGCGTCGAGGTCGTCCGTTTCGCTTGTGCCGGGCAGTTCGGTCGTGATGATTTTGAGGTTGGCCGGGCGTTCGCCCTCCCAGGATCCGACCAGGCACGTTACGTCGTGACCGCGGTCCGCGGCGGCTTCGGCGGCGCGCAGAAAATCCGTCTGCAGGCCGCTGTAGGGGAAATACCTCGCGATGATGAACAGGATTTTCATGGTTCCTGCTCGTCGTCAAGCGGGAAGTCGATTTGCGACAGGGAGTCCGCCCCGGCGAGAAGCATCACGAGGCGGTCGAACCCGAGCGCGGACCCCGCGGCGGGCGGCATCCCGCGGTCGATCGCGTCCAGGAACGCCGTCGGCTCGGGGTATTCCGTGAGGCCGAGACGCTTGCGCGTGGCGCGGGCGGCGGCGAAGCGTTCTCGCTGAACGGCCGGGTCGATGAGCTCGCTGTAGGTATTCGCCAGCTCGACGCCCGCCACATAGACCTCCCAGCGTTCGGCAAGGGTCGGGTCGGATTCCTTCGCGCGGGCGAAAGCCCCGAAGCGGACCGGATAGTCGATGAGCACGCAGGGGCGGTCCTTCGGCAGGTTCGGTTCGACCTTCTCGACCAGGATTTCTTCAAATAAAGATTCCTGCTCCGCGACCTCGTCGGCGGAGACATTCGCGTATCTGCGGAACGCTTCGCGGACGGGCAAAATGGTCCATTCGCCGCCGAGCTCGACCTCGAATCCGCGCGACTTGATCTTCGTGCCGCCCGTGCATTTCACAGCGGCTTCGACGATGATCTCGCGGATGACCGCAAGCAGCTCCAGATAGTCGGCGTGCGCCATGTAGAATTCGAGCATGTCGAACTCGGTGCGGTGCAGACGGCCGCGTTCACCCGCCCGGAAGCACGGCCCGATCTGGTAGATGCGGTCCATGCCCGCGCAGAGCAGGCGCTTCATTTCGAGCTCGGGCGACGTGCGCAAAAAGAAGGCGCCCGCCGGAGGAGCGTCGATATACTCCTCCGCCGCGGGCGCGGCGATGCGGACCGGGGTGGTGACCTCGGTGAAACCGCGCGAATCGAACCCGGCACGGACAGCGGCCAGGACGCGGGCGCGGAATTTCAGGGCCGCGACGGTCCGCTGGAGCCGGGTGAAAGGATCCACTTCAAGCCGCCTTCATCAGCCTTTGCTGACGCGTTCGGCGTATTCTCCGGTGCGGGTGTCGATGCGGATCGTGTCGCCGACGTTGATGAACAGCGGGACCATGACTTCGTAGCCGTTGTCGGTCTTGGCGGGCTTCATCACGTTGGAGCTGGCGGTGTCGCCGCGGACGCCGGGTTCGGTCTCGGCGACCACCTTCTCGATGAAGGTCGGGAGCGTGATGTCGATGAGCTTGCCGTTGAAGAAAAGACCCTGGCAGAGGGCTTCCTCGATCAGGAAGTAGGTGCGCTTGCCGAGGGCTTCCTCGTTGATGGAGATTTCCTCGTAGGTCTCGGCGTCGCTGAACACGTAGTTCTGGCCGTCGTGGTAGGAGTAGTACATGTCGCGTTCTTCGAGGTTCGGGATGCCGACCTTGTCGACAGGACGGTAGGTGCGGTCCATCGTGCTGCCGTTGATCATGCTTTTCAGCTTGCAGCGGTAGAGCGCGGTGCCTTTTCCGGGCTTGCAGAATTCAAAATCGGTGATTACGTACGGCTGGCCGTCGATTTCAACTTTGAGACCCTTCTTCAGGTCTGCGGCGTCATACATTGCCATGGTATTTTTCTCCGTTTGCTGTGGGTTGCAGATTAAAGTCAAAACTATAATATAGCATAAAAATGCACTTTTGCAAGATGTTGTGCCGGAAAAATACCCGTTCCCACGCGGAAAATGCCGCGAAAACGGACACATGGAGCGTCATGTCCGCCGCCATCCGGTGACGGGAGCGGCCGTCCGTGCGTCCCCGGATCGAAGGCCGTGCCGTCCGCGGATTGGCCGTTCGCGCGTCCCCGGTCCGCTTCTCCCGTCGGGGGCGTTGCTCATGCCGTACGTCGTTTTTTTGCCGGTTTTTTTTAAAAAAAAACTCCGGCGCTATTGACTTCAAGGAAGATTGTGGTATATTGCTGTTTGACTTCTTTTTTGTGAAACTCTTCGGAAAGGCCCTCTCCCATGACCAGAATATTCTCCGCCATGCTCTTTCTTTTCGTCCTCTGCGCCATGCTTCCCGCGTGCAAGCTGTCGGACGCCGAAATCGAGGAAATGCTCGGACTGAACGATCCGGGCGAGCCCGCCGACCTCACCGTCGATCAGCTCATCAAACACATGGAAGCTGCGACCGACCCGGAAGGCAAGTTCAAGAACGCCAAGTCCTATATCCTCCGTCAGGTCATCGTGGAGGAATCCCAGAAGGACGTCGACGAAAACCCGTTCAGTCAGCGCACCAAGACGACCGTCGACCAGTACGAAACCGAGATCAAGTTCCGCAAGCCCGACTTCGAGCGCCAGATCTCCTACCGCAACGGCGAACCGTTCACCTCGCTGCTGTTCAAGGAGGGGCGCGCCTGGACGATCGACCCGAAGAAGGGCAAGGCCACGGAGATCACCGGCCACCAGCTCCGTCTGTTCCATGTCTTCAACTCGTTTTCCCATCCGAACAACAATCTGGAAGACGTCTTCAGTTCCATTGAGATTTCCACCGTCTATCTCAACGCCGCCCGCCATTACCGCGTCGTCTGCCGCGCCGATGACGTCGAGATCGCCCCGTACGTGATGTACGTCAACGCCAACACCTACATCACGAGCAAGATGGAAACCATCCTCTACACCGACGACGGACAGGAGTTCCTCTACGTCGCTTATCCCGGCAAATTCGAGAAACGCAGCGGCGTCCTGATGCCGACCATCACCAAGACGATCATCGGCGAGGACCGCCATGAGGTCGTTCTCCTGAAGGAATTCGAGCTCAACGTCACGTTCAGCGAGGACGTGTTCCAGGTGCCGGAGGCCAAGATCGCCATCGGACGCAAGAAACAGCAGCAGACGGAAGAGTGATCTTTCCCGCCGCTTTTCATCTCCGCAGCCCGGAGAGGACAAGGAGATATCCATGATTTCCGTTGACATCGACTCGAAAGACATCGGCGATCTCGCGCGGAAATACACGTCGATCGCCAGGAATGATACGCTCAAAAAAATCAGCAGTGTCCGCCTGGAGAACGACGTTCTGGCGTTCGAGCAGAATTTCGTGCTGGGAACGACGATCCGGCTGGGGCTCTCCTGCGACGAGTCCGGCAAACTGCTGATCCGGATCGTGAGTCTGGCGGACAACGAGGCGGGAAACGCCGTGATCATGAAGGCTGTAAAAGCCTATTCCGCGTTGTCGGGACTTTTCGGCGGCGAAAAAGAAAAAGGCGGAGGCGGCGTGGCCGGGATCGTCGAGCAGAAGACCGGCGGGCAGTTTGTCCGGGTGGCCGACGATCTGCTGTCCCTCGATCCGCAGGACTGCGTGCCGTTCCCGTTGAAACTGCACGGCGTCTCCATTCACGACGGCAAGCTCTCCCTCCAGCTGGAACTGTTCTGAGCGCCGTCAAGCGCGGAACAGTAAGCTCGAAAACCGGGAAAAACAAGGGAAAAACGCGGGACTGTTTCGGGCTTTGTTGAAAGCAAAA
>Ga0310690_10013275_pt1 | contig 10036 bp, 7 predicted proteins | sample AusTroGonzalo_MG_2_FD_207661 | JGI IMG/M metagenome (GOLD analysis project Ga0310690, IMG submission 207661) | Bovine rumen microbial communities from tropical cattle in Woodstock, Queensland, Australia - Gonzalo_04 (v2) (version 2) | ecosystem: Host-associated > Mammals > Digestive system >...
CGCGTTATATCCCAATCAAAACGTTTTGTCCTTGATGGCCGGCACCTGCTTGGTGGCGGATTTTGTCAACGAAAAAAACGAATATTTAGGCGGCAGCATCTCCCCGGGCTTACGGATGCGCTTTCAAGCGTTGTCGCATTTCACCGCTCGTTTGCCGCTCATTGAACCTGAAAATATCGATTTTCTGACCGGCGACACCACAAAAAACTCCATTTTGTCAGGTGTTATGCACGGAATGATCCACGAAATCAACGGTATTATACGTCAATATTCTGCCCAATACAAAGGGTTAAAAGTAATTCTTTCGGGAGGCGATGCACAAATGCTTCAAAATTCCATAAAAAAACGTATATTTGCCGCCCAAAATCCGATTCTACTCGGATTGTATAAAATACTAAGACTGAATGCTTCTGAAGATTAATCATATCAAATGGATGCTTTTGTTTTGTGCCTTGTGTGCCTTTACTGCACAGGCGCAAAATGAGATCAGTACGCCCTATTCCAGCTATGGCATTGGAGTTATAAACCACTCATCCAACGGCATTTTGGATGCTATGGGTTCTGTTTCCTACGCCATGCAAGACCCCTATTACATCAATTTCAGAAATCCAGCTTCATACGCCGCATTTGATTCGCTGTCTTTTGCCGCTGATATCGCCGCTTCTATCTATTCTTCAAAACTCTCTCAAGGTCAGATGTTTCAGAAAAACACTTACGCCAAACCTGGTTACATTGCCATTGGTGTTCCTGTTACACAACATTGGCGTACCAGTATCGGCGTTATGCCATTCAGCGATGTAGGATATAATATTTCCGACGTTCAACATGTCGATAATATTGGCGATGTTACCTACACCTATTCTGGTGAAGGCGGACTCAACCAACTTTATTGGGGTAATGCATTCAAAATCTGCAAAGGATTGTCTATTGGTCTGAATATCAACTACATGTTTGGTTCCATCTTTGCTGAAAGCAACACAGAATTCGAAGCAGATAACTACTATAATTCCTACGTTTGGGATGCCTATATCGTAAACGGAATCTATCTCAACACTGGAATTCAGTACTTTTTCAATGCAGGTGAAGATCATCGTATCGGTATTGGCGCTGTTTATAGCAATACTGCCTACATCTGGGCTAACGAAAAACGTTTGGTCAACTCCTACTCAGGTCAATTTATCAGCACAACCGTGTACGACACTATTATGTATGACGAGGGAGATCGCGGCAAGTTAAGAATTCCGCAATCCTTCGGGATAGGTCTTAGCTACACTTTCAAAAATAAAATGACCATCGCCGGCGACTTCACATGGGAAAATTTGGAAAAATTCTCATTTTTGAAACCCACTTCCAACATGAAAAATGCCATGATAGGTTCTTTGGGTTTCCAATATATTCCTAATCCGCTGTCTAACAAATTTTTCCATAAAATGGCATTCCGCGTTGGTGGAAAATTTTCTACCGGAAATTTAATAATCCATAATAAACCCATCACGGAATTAGGAGTCAGTGTTGGTGTAGGTGTACCACTAACGACCTTTAATACTCACTCGTCTATTAACATCTTGTTCGAATACGGAAAAAGAGGTACACAGGCAAACGACTTGGTTCAGGAAGACTACTTCAGATTCTCATTCTGCTTCACCTTACAAGAAAAATGGTATCAAAGATTCAAAATAGATTAGAATAATAACCCTATAAAAACAACAAAAAAATGAAAAAGATTATTGTCATTATCGCTTTGGTTGTCTGCGGAAGTTTCGCTTTCGCTCAGAAACCGTGCTCCTTCAAATACGGAGCCAATGAAGCCGACTCGCTGAAATGCTTAGAGCAAATTACGAATTTCAGAACGTTCTATAACGCAAAGAATTACACTGACGCTTACGAAGCTTGGCAGTATGTGATTCAAAATTGCCCTTGCTCTTGGGATGGCATTTACACCAATGCGCAAACAATGTTCCAAAACTTAATCAAAGATGAGAAAGACTCCGCACGCCGTGAGTTGCTTATCGACTCTTTGTTCTACACTTTCGATGTCCGTAGCACCTACTTCCCTGAAAAATTCACACCGGGTTCTGGTTTGGGTTTCAAAGCCTACAACACCATGCGCTACCGCAAGAGCCAATACGAACAAGCTTTCAATTGGTTTGTGCAATCTGTGGAAATGGAGAAAGAGAACACGCAACCCGCTATTTGGGACGCTTACTATCAGCTGGCTGAAAACATCACCAAAGCTAAAAAAGATACTTCTATCGTCGTTGAAGCTTACGAGCGTGCTACCGACTACTTGGATCTTTCCATCTTGAACGCTACTAAGGCTTACGAACAAGGTACCGATGCTTTGGAAGAATTGCAAAAACAATTGGACAATGGTCAAATTGACCGTATGGCATACGACAAGCAAGCTAAAAAGCTGACCACTGACACCACTCGTCAAGCAAAGCTCATCACCAACTATCGCAAAACGTTGGCCAAAATCAACAACGCGGTGACTCCTTACGCTTCTTGCGAAGTATTGGACATGCTCTACACCAAGAAATTTGACGAAATCAAAGGTGATCTGACCGCTGTCAGCAAAATGGTCAACACGATGTTCAAGGGCGGCTGCACCAACAGCCAAGTCTTCCAAGATGGTCTGGAAATCCTGCACAAGGCTAATCCGAACCGCAACACGGCGTACATGATGGGTAACCTCACCTTCAAGAACTATGCTAAGAATCAATCCAGCGAAGAGCTCAGCAGAGCTATCGAATTCTTCAAAGAAGCTGTGAACTTGAGCGAAACCCACGAGCAGAAGGCAGATGCCAACTACATGCTGGCGCTTGCATACCGTATGAAAGGTTCCTTCTCTGAATCCCGTTCCGCTGCTTACGAAGCTTTGAAGTCAAGACCCAATATGGGTAAGGCTTACATCTTGATTGGCGATCTTTACGCTAGTTCCGGCGGCAGATGCTCCGACGATCAAGTGCCCGGCGCATACGCATGGGCAGCTGCTGACAAGTATGCCAAGGCTGTGGCCGTGGATCCCAGCTGCGCAAACGAAGCCAACGCTCAACGCGCTAAACTGAGATACCCCAGCAAGGAAGAATTATTCAAACGCGGTCTCTCCGCCGGCGCCACCGTCCACGTTGGATGCTGGATCCAAGAGAATACGACAGTGAGATAAAATCGAATGGTATTCAAACCAAAATATTACGCTCAAAGCATCATAATCGCCTCGTGCATTATGATGCTTTTTGCTGCTTGTAAATCCTCAGGCAGCAAAGCGGAACTGTTGGAATACCAAGGGAAGTTCCCTGACGAATCGGCGGAAAACATGATGATCACCGTCAGCGACTCCGGTCGTATCAACTTCATCGTCAACGCACCGAGACTCAATCGTTACAGTTCTACAGACACTTCTTATCTGGACTGCCCCGAGGGAATCAAAGTCATTTCATATAATGATTACGGGCAAAAGCAAGCAATCATCACCGCCAAATACGCCTGCCAAATCAACAACAAGCTCTTCAAAGCCACCGACAGCGTCATCATTTACGATCTGATCAATGGGGATTCTGTGATGACCAATGAAGTGATTTGGGATCAGCGTCGGCGTTCCATCTACTCCACCCAGCCGGTAAGGCAGGTAAAGAGAGACGGTTCGGTCAACTACGGCGACGGTTTCGATGCCGACGAACGGTTTACCCGTTACACGATCATTCATCCGCACGGAGAAATGGCGGGATATGATTTTTAGTGGTAGTCCCGCTGGGAATCGAACCCAAATTTAAAGTTTAGGAAACTTTCGTTCTATCCATTGAACTACAGGACCATGGAAACAGGGCGGCAAAAATAAAAATTTTTCGGATTCAACGAATAATCGTACTGCTGACAACGCCTGAAACTTCTTGCAAAAGCAGCCCGTAACTTAACGAAAAAGTGTATCTTTGCCGCCGCTAACAAAAATAAATAAATCATCTGTAATATGGAAAGAATTTCAAAAAGAGTGCTGGATATGCCAGCTTCAGAAACGTTAGCCATGACCGCATTGGCACGTGAATTAAAGGAAAAAGGTCAGGATGTCATCAGTTTGAGCATCGGGGAACCTGATTTTAATACGCCTGAAACGGTGAAAGAGTACGCCAAACAGGCTATTGATGATAATTTCACTCATTATCCGCCGGTTCCCGGTTATGCTGACCTGTTGAAAGCCATCAGCAACAAATTCAAAAGAGATAACAACCTTGACTATACCCCACAACAGATTGTGGTTTCCACTGGTGGTAAACAATCTATCTATCAAGCCGTTATGGCTTTGGTGAATCCTGGTGACGAAGTGATTATCCCCACTCCGTATTGGGTTTCTTATCGCGCCATCGCGCAAATGGCAGAGGGCACTCCCGTCTATGTGCCTTGCAAAATCGAGAACAATTTCAAGATTACCCCAGCACAACTGGAAGCCGCTATCACGCCGAAAACCAAACTGTTAATGTTCAGCAGCCCGTCAAATCCTACGGGTATGATCTACTCCAAGGAGGAACTCCGCGCCATCGCGGAAGTGGTCGCCAAACACCCGCAAATGATGATCCTCTCGGACGAAATTTACGAACATATCAACTTCGTAGGCGGTCACGAAAGCATCGCACAATTCGATTTCATTAAGGATCAAGTTGTTACAGTCAACGGCGTGGCAAAAGGATTCGCCATGACCGGCTGGCGTATCGGTTTCATCGGTGCTCCCGTGGAAGTGGCCAAAGCTTGCAACAAACTGCAAGGTCAAATCACGTCTGCCACGGGCTCCATCTCCCAACGCGCCGCGCTGAGAGCCATGGAAATGGATCCGAAAACCTCTGCAGACATCCTCTCCATGCGCGACACCTTCCTGAAACGCCGCGACTTGGTGTACGGAATGCTCAAAGAAATTCCAGGTTTTGAAGTGACCCTGCCGCAAGGTGCGTTCTACTTCTTCCCGAAAGTGAGCAGTCTTTATGGCAAACAGGTGCCCGCCGACTCCAAATTCGCTGCCGAATATAAGAAAACCGTCATCGAAAACTCCACCGACCTCGCATTCTACATCCTCTTGGATGCCAGCGTATCCACCGTGCAAGGCGCAGCCTTCGGCGACGACGACTGCATCCGCCTCTCCTACGCCACCTCCGAAGACCGCCTTATCGAAGCTTGCAAGCGCATCAAAACCGCCATCAATAATTTAAAATAATATAAAATCCTTGTGCAGTCTCGAAGAGACAAAACGCACGCAGTGCAATTAACCCCACACCAGCGACGAAGGAGCGCAGTGTGGGGTCAAAACCTAAAGATATGAACATCATCAAAAGAACGACTTTCTTCTTGGCCGTTATCCTGGGGATGGCGACGGTCGCGCAAGCACAAAACATCAGCTACACACTACTGCGTTCCAACCCAAATGAAGCAGTGGTGCGGGTGGATTTTGGCTCCTACCAGACAGAAACCGTTTCTGTCAACGGCACGGAGATGCAAAAGCTGCACATGGCAGATGCCTATCCCGTGTTGAAGGCGGGTAGCCCCGAGCTGTTGCAAACGGCTTTCTCGCTCATCGTGCCCGAAGGAAGCAGCCCCGAAACGGAAATTTTGGATGCGCAATATACTACTGTTGAGCATTTTGCACTTGCGCCGTCCAAAGGAAAACTCTACCGTAACGTGGATCCTGCTACTGTCGCCTATACAACCAATCAGGATTACCAATCTGATAGGTACTTACTAGGCAACAGCATTGTTCCAGGCGACCAATATCAGTTGCGCGACTTCCATGGCATGAATTTCAAGGTTTACCCCTTTGACTATAATCCCACGGCGCAAACCCTGAAAATTTACTCTTCCATGACGGTCAAGGTGACGTTCAATAGTCCCAAATCCGTATCCGTTCCCGCCAAGAACAATCGCACTTTTGATGCTGTTTATGCTCAACAATTTCTGAACTACAAAACGTTGCGTGGCACGTACATAGGAGAAGAAGGCGACATCCTTATCATTGCGCCCGAAAACTTCATGGCAGCGATGCAACCCTACGCCGATTGGAAAATCCGCAACGGTTTCAACACGGAAATCGTTTCTGTGGTTGCCGCCGGCGGGAATGCCAATGCCATAAAAACTTACATATCAAACTACTACGACTCTCATAATCTCGCTTTTGTCCTTATTGTGGGCGACAATGCACAGTTCCCCACCCCGACGCTCAGCGGTAACAAATCCGACAACTATTTTACGGAAATTGCGGGCAACGACTCCTATCCTGACATCATTTTGGGTAAGATTTCCGCTGAAAACGTCGCACAGGTGGAAACACAAGTGCAACGTTTCATTGAATACGAGCAGAATCCGCCTGTCACCTCGCACTTCTCGTCATTCATAGGCATCGCCTCCGACCAAGGTCCTGGCGACAATGACGAATATGACTACCAGCACATCCGCAATATTGACAACAAGCTATTGGCTTACACCTATACTTCTGGTTATGAGTTTTTTGAAGGAAGTCAAGGCGGTTTGGACAATGGTGGAAACCCATCGTCAACGATGGTGGCTAATGGGGTCAACAGTGGCGTGGGTATCATCACTTATTGCGGTCACGGCTCAACGAACAGCTGGGTCACTTCAGATTTCAACGTTTCCAATGTCAATGCTTTGACCAATGTCGGCAAATTGCCCTTCATCTTATCTGTGGCTTGCGTGAATGGCGAGTATAATGCAGGAACTTGCTTTGCAGAGGCTTGGTTACGCGCCACAAATGGGAACCAACCTACCGGTGCTGTCGGCTTCTCTGGCTCAACTATCAATCAGCCATGGAACTCGCCCATGTGTGCGCAAGACGCCATGATTGACCTGCTGGTCGGAACGACCCCATCAGAACAAAGATTCACTTTCGGCGGCATGTTCTTCAACGGATTGATCAAAATGCTCGACGTCTATAATGATGTTGATGTTTTCCGCACATGGATTATTTTTGGCGATCCCACCTTGCTCATGCGCACAACCGAACCGCAAGAATTACTGGTTTCATACAATGAAATTCTTCCCGTAGGCATTCCATCGGTAACTTTCTCATCTGCCGTTGAAAACGCAAAAATCACAGTGATAAAAGACGCTGAAATCGTCGGTACCGGAAGCATCGTCAACGGTGAGTTCAACCTTTCCTTTGAAGAAACTTACATACCCACTGACACCCTTCATGTTCTGGCTTCTTCACCCAATTACTTACCATACGAAGGCACCATCACCTTCATTCCCAACGAAGGACCCTACGTGATTGTCGGCAACCTGAATCTGACAGAACAAAACACCCCCGGAAACAATGGTATTGTCGATGGTTTGGCTGAATATGGCGAAACCCTTTTGGTAACTCCTGATATCACCAATATCGGCAGCGCTGCCGCCGATAACGTGCGTGTTGAAGTCTCTTCCGACGACCCATACGTGACGTTATTTTCCTCCTCTTTCAACGTGAATACGATTGCGGCAAATTCAACGGTTTCCAGCCAAAGCTTCTCTTTCAGAGTCTCTGAAACCGTGCCCGCGAATCACAATGCTGTCTTCCATATCCGTTTGATTTACAACAATGATACATTGAATCAAAACAAAATCATCAATCTTTATGCTCCCATTCCGAAAATTATGTCTGGCTATATTGATGATACCGCTGATGGAAACGGCAACCATAGAATCGATTTTGGTGAAACTTTCCGCTATGACATCAAACTGACCAATAAAGGAAACATGTTGGCTTTGCCCGGTATGCTGACGGTGAAAAATCCTGCCGACGAGATTATGATCTCCGGTTACACCGCCAACACCCAACAAATCAACGTGAATGAAGAAGCGGTCATCTCCTTCATGATGACAGTAAGAGATACGATTGCAGAGCCGATAATAACTTATCTGAAAGCCATTTACAATGTTGACAACTACTCCGATACTTGCTATATCCTCGTCAAAATCGGTGCCGTTATGGAAGACTGGGAAACGGACGATTTCACCTCTATGGAATGGCAGAACAACTCCTCTGTTCCTTGGACTATTACTACACAAACGCCTTACGAAGGCAGCTATTGTGCAAAATCCGGGTCCATTCCTAATAGTGCCTCCACAACGTTGAGTATCAATTACCATGCGGAAGTCAACGACACGCTTTCTTTCTATTACAAAGTGTCAAGTGAGGAAAATTACGATAAGCTGAGCTTTATGATTGACGGTATTAAAAAAGACGAATGGAGTGGTTCCATCGACTGGACCCGTGCCGCTTACCCGGTAAGTCAAGGTACGCATGTGTTCACCTGGACTTATGCCAAAGACAACTATGTGGCTGAAGGTAAGGATTGCGCTTACATTGACTTCATTTCATTCCCGTGCGGCAAATTGAATTCTGCCATGAGTGTGGATGATTTCACCCAAACAAATTCCTGGTTCTCTGTTTGGCCAAACCCAACTACAGATTACGTGCGTGTACAAATGAGTGATGACATTCAGAATTGCGCTTACCAACTGTTCAACATGAATGGCAAACTTCTTCAAGGCGGCCAACTGTTTGACAACCATTCAGAAATTGATGTAAGAAATCTGGTAACAGGCACTTATATCTTAAAAGTGGAAGACAAACAGCACCACACCCAAACCACCAAAATCATCAAACAATAACCCCAATTATGCATTATGCATTATGAATTGTAAAAAGCCTTTAATACTGGTTGTCAACGACGACGGCTACGAAGCCAAAGGTTTGGAAGCGATGGTTTCCATTGCCAAATCATTGGGTGAGGTGGCGGTGGTGGTGCCCGATCGGACGCGTTCCGGCATGGGTCACGCCATCACGATGAACGAGCCGTTGCGGTTGATCAATTACAAAAACGAAGATGGCATCGCTTATTACAAGACCAACGGCACGCCTGTGGATTGTGTGAAATTGGGCGAAAGGGTGGTGCTCCGCGACCGTAAGATCGACTTGGTACTCTCCGGCATCAACCATGGCTCCAACTCTTCGGTCAGCGTGATTTACTCTGGCACGATGGCCGCTGCCATCGAAGCCACCTTCGATAACATTCCGGCCATTGGATTATCGCTGTTAGACTACTCCCCCCACGCAGACTTCACAGCGGCAGTGCACTTTGGCCGTCCCATCGTGGAGCAGGTGCTTGAAAAGGGGCTTCCGCCGTATATCTGCCTCAATGTCAACATACCCAAAGTGCCCGTTGAGGAGATAAAAGGGGTGAAAATAACCCGCCAATGCCACGGCGTTTGGCACGAAGATTTGGTGGAGCGCACCGATCCCTTTGGCCGCAAATACTACTGGCTGACCGGTTGTCTGGACCGCCACGAGCTGGCTGAGGATACCTGCGAATGGGCATTGCAAAACCATTATGTTTCCGTGCAGCCCGTGCAATTTGACTTAACGGCACATCAGTATATTCCTAACTTAAAGTATTTAGAACAATGATGGACTTTCTTAGAAGAGATTCCTACGCTGTAGGCGTGATTATGGGGTTGGTTATCCCCGTGGTGTTGTTCGGTGTCATTTACGGCATCTTTGCGCTCATCATGCACGCGAACCCGCAAATGTTGGTGAACAGTCCCAACCTGATCAAGATCTTGGTCCCGAAATTCATCCTGATCGCGATGATTCCCAATCTGTTTATCCTGCGCTACTATCTGCTGAAGCTGAAATACGACATGACAGGCCGCGGCATTGTGATTTCCACATTCATCTGCGCCATCGGCTTCGTCGCCGCCCAATTCCTACTATAGACTACCATTCCCTCGACCCTTGACCCTCGACCCTACTCCCTAACAAAAACAGAAGAGGCGCGGAATCCCGCACCTCTTTTTGTTTGGTTAAACAAAGGGTTTAACTACTACTCTAAGCTGATAGCTTCGCAAGGACAAACGTCTGCGCATGCACCGCATTCGATGCAGAGATCAGGGTTGATAGAGTAAGCAGCGCCTTCAGAGATAGCCTCTTGAGGGCATTCGCCGATGCAAGTTCCGCAAGCGGCGCAAAGATCTTCACTAATTTTGTAAGCCATAATAC
>Ga0310690_10013276_pt1 | contig 10036 bp, 4 predicted proteins | sample AusTroGonzalo_MG_2_FD_207661 | JGI IMG/M metagenome (GOLD analysis project Ga0310690, IMG submission 207661) | Bovine rumen microbial communities from tropical cattle in Woodstock, Queensland, Australia - Gonzalo_04 (v2) (version 2) | ecosystem: Host-associated > Mammals > Digestive system >...
ATAACCCTTGTAGGCATCCTTCAGGCCGACATTCTCTCTGGGATCGACCTGACGCCACTGTGCAAATGCGGCTGTACTGCCCATCAAGAGCAATGCGAGTCCAAATAATGTTTTCTTCATCATATCTAATTCCTAATTTCTAATTCCTAATTCTTACTTAAACAGGCTCAGTGCCATCTGACGGAGCGCACGACGCCAGGTCAGGAACTCATGGGCTGTGCCCTCGGAAATATGACTCTCAGCGTTGAAGCCAGCAGCCTTCAGTGTTTCCACTGCAGACTTGATACGGTCGGGACCTTCCTTAGAACCACAACTCAGGAAGATATACTTCACCTGCTTCTTGTCCTTGATTTCCTCTGGCGTATAGACACCACCGCTGAGCAGTCCATAATAATTGAACAACTCAGGACGACTCAAGGTAATGGAATGAGTCTCCATACCACCCATCGACAGACCGGCCATAGCACGGCTTTCCTTCTTGGCGATGGTCTGGAAGTTGGCATCGACGTAAGGAATGAGTTCGTCGCAGAGCACTTTCTCGAAGTTCGAGGCAGCATTCTGACGACCACCGCCACCGAAGCCCATCTCATTCGTCATACCGTAGGTGCAAACAACGATGAACGGCTTGATCTTACCCTCAGCAATCAGGTTGTCCATGATGAGGTTGGCGTGACCCTGTGTCATCCACGCGGTCTCGTCCTCACCCCAGCCATGCTGCAGGTAAAGCACAGGATACTTAGCCTTCGGATCCTTACCGTAGGTCGGCGGAGTATAGACAAAGGCACGACGGCATGTCTGAGTGCTCTCACTCCAGAAGAGGATCTGCTGCACCTTTCCGTGAGGCACATTCTTCATGGCGTAGAAGTCCTTGTCCTTAGCAGGAATCTCGATACCACTCTCCCAACGGGTAGAACCGTAGTAGTTGCCAGTGCCAGGGTCATTGAATGTACCACCGTCGATAGTGATGTGATAATAGTGGAAACCTTCGTCCATCGGACCGGCTGTGGTGCCAACCCATGAACCGTCGTAGGTCTTCTTCAACTGAGTGCCACCCTGACCTCCAAGACCGAGACCAACCGTCACTGCCTGAGCATCGGGAGCCTCAATGCGGAAACGGGCATAACCCTGAGAATTCACCTGCGGATACTGCTGTCCGGGCTGGTTCAGTTCAGAGGGAACGAAGTCCTCCTTAACACCAGGCTGCTCGGGGAAGGCACGATTGGCATCAAACGGAGCGCGCTGCTGACCGAAGCCACCGAATCCACCAGGACCACCCTGGCCACCGCGACGACGACCCTGCTGTCCACCCTGTCCGAATCCACCAGGAGCACCCTGTCCGAAACCACCTTGTCCGAACTGTCCCTGTGGACGGGGCTGACGAGGCGGACGTGCGGGCAGATCCCACTTAGGAGCCTTCATATCCTTGATATATTCGTAAGCCATCTTGGGCTGGTAGTTCTCATCGAACGGCAACGGATAATTGCGGGCACCCAACCAAGAGTCGCGATCACCGAGATTCCAGAAGGTCACACAGTCAATGACATCCTTATGCTTACGGAACACACCGAAGACACGTGCATACTGGTCGGCCAGATGCTGCTTCACAGAGTCGCTGACGGCCACGCCCTCACGACTGAACTGCAGACCGCCACCCATCTCCTCGTTCACACGGATATCGAGTTCGGTGACGTGGATATGCTTCACAATCGTCTTGTAGAGTGTGATGGCATCATCTATCTCCTTCACAGTAGGACCATAGATGTTATAGTGGCCCTGCATACCGATACCGTCGATAGGCACACCAGCATCCTTCATCTTCTTCACCATGTTATAGATGCGCTTGCTCTTCACGGGGTCGGCCTCGTTGTAGTCGTTGTAGAAGAGCAGAGCCTTCGGATCTGCCTCACGGGCATACTGGAATGCCTTGGCGATGAACTCGTCACCGCAGAGTCTGTACATCGCACTCTGACGGTACGGATCCTCAGCATTCTTGTCGTCGGTCATGGCCTCGTTGACCACGTCCCAGCAATACACCACATCCTTGTAGCGGCTGACAACAGCCTGGATATGGTTTTTCATACGAGCATAGAACTGCTCTTTAGTGGTTCCCTCGGCAGTCATCCAACGGCCGATCTGTGAGTGCCACATCAGACAGTGTCCACGCAACTTGATGCCGTTGGCACGGGCAAAGTTGGCGATACGGTCGGCATTCTCCCAATTGAACTGTCCCTCCTGAGGCTCTGTGGGCTCAGGTTTCATGTCATTCTCAGCGGTAATGCTATTAAACTCCTTCTTGACGAGTGCCATCTGTTCAGGGTTTGTCACATTACGTCCATTCACGGCGACACCAATCATAAAGTAGTCCTTATAGGCGTCCTTTAGTCCTTGTGCAAATGTGGCTGTACTGCCCATCATGAGCAGAGCCAGTCCTAATAAAGTTTTTTTCATAAATCTATTTGTTGTTGGTGAAAAAATTATTTCTTAAAGATGTGGGGGATGAACTCATGAAGTCCACGACGCCAGGTCAGGAACTCATGAGCAGTGCCAGCCGACTCGCTGCCTTCCACCTTGATACCCATTTCCTGCAGACCCTTCACGATATCACCGCTCTTGATGAAGTCCTCAGAGCCCCAGTTCATATACATGTAATGGATCTTCTTGTTGAACTCATCGGCATTGGTGAACACACCGTTGTAAGCCGTCTTCAGGTCAAGACCGAAGATAGCGCCACTGAAGGTACCGAGCCAAGCGAACTTATCCATATTGTTGAACACGATGTCGAAGGTCTGGTGTCCACCCCAAGAGAGACCTGCCATAGCACGGTTGTCACGATCGGTCTTCGTGCGGAAGTTGGCATCGATATAAGGAATCAGGTCGTTCAACAGCACAGGATAGAACGAAGCACCATAGTCGGCCATACTCTGACCACGACCCATGCCAGCCTTGATGTCACCACTCTCCATGACCACGATCATCGGCACAGCCTCACCCTTGGCGATGGCGTTGTCCATGATGTGCTGCATCTTTCCCTGGAGCGTCCAACTGGTCTCACCCTCGCCCATGCCATGCTGCAGATAGAGCACAGGATAGCGCTTCTTGAGACCCTGCTTCTGGTCGTACTCAGCAGGTGTATAGACCATCGCGTGACGCCACTTGCTCTGTTCGTTGCTGTAGTAGTAGATGCTGCGCACGCAACCTGCGGGTACACCCTGCTGCGGACGGTAGTAGTCGCCCTCAGGACCCTCGGGCACCTCCAGACCACCAGCCTCACGGTTAGTTCCGAAGAAGGTTTCAGAGGCAGGATCGATGAAGTTCACACCGTCGATATTCATGAAGTAGTAGTGGAATCCTACGGGCAGCGGATCGGTCACAGCCATGAAACCGCCCTTGCCATCTGGCTCCATATCATATTTCTTGCTGCAGATATCCACAATCACCTTCTTGGCCTGTGGGGCATTGATGTAGAAGTAGGCACGGTTCTGCTTATCCACCTTCGGGAAGTCATTGCCAGGGATGGTATTCTCACCAGTCACGGCATCAGCAGACACATTGATCTTCTTGATAGCCACAGGCAGGTTAGCCGGACGCTTGGGCTCATAGCCGAGATGACGGGCCACAGCCTCACCATAACGGCAACCCAGTTCGCGATAACCTGCTGCATCGAAGTGCAGACGGTCAGGACCGTTGGTGCAGTTGTCAGACGAGATGACCTGACAGGTATGGATGGTCTGCGGCAGTTCGTCGATCTGCTTCTTACAGCCAATGCAGACGCCCTTACCGTCAGCCTGTACGATGTTACCCACGTAGAGGTTCACCTCTTCAGGCTTCAACTGAAGGTCGCCACAGAGGTTCTCATACACCTGCTTCACCATACCAGCCCACTGAGGATCACCCGTGTTCGTCTCGCCCTGATGCATCAGGATACCCTTGATGACACCGTCCTTCTGAGCCTTCTTAGCCAGCGTGACCAGACGCTCGTAGGGGTTGTTATCATAGGCGGCCAACATGCCCTTCATCCAACCTGGAGCCTTCTTCTCCACATAACTGGGGATACTGTCAGGCAGGAAGCCCTTGATGTCGATACCACCGATAGCCACGTGGATGACGCCGATCTTGATGTTCTCAGGCAGAGAAGCCACCAAGGTACGACCGAACCAGTCGGCTGGTGTCAGACCAGTGTTCGCACGACAGAGGGGAGCCGAAGCCTCGCACCACTCACCCATCTTACGCTCAGGACGACCATTGGCTGCGGGGAAATCCACAGCAGGCATCAACAGGAAGCGCGGACCCGGGCTGGCCAGATCAACGGCCTCAGGACGGGCATTACCCTCCATGTTTGACTGTCCGAAACACAGGAAAATGTAAAAGTTCTCATCGGCAGGCTTCACCTGTTCGGCGACAGCCTGTTTCTTGACGGCCTTACGTTTCTGGGCCGACATCGAGGTGGGCAGAAGCAGCATCGCTGCTGTTGCCAGCACCAACAAAGATTTTAAATTTGTCATACGTATGAATGTTATAAAATTAGTGCGTATCTTTTCTGCTGCAAAGATACTCACTTTTCGTCAAAGCGACATTTGCAAATGTTTCAAATCCTTTGCCGTATGTTACAAGTCCCTGTTACCCAACAATTCAACCATCATCTTATCATATTTAGGATGTTTGATGCTGGAGTTTCTTGCATTTTGATATAGGCGAATAATTTTCTACCTGCATCTTTAAGACTGGCTCCGAACAGATAGACCGCATCGTCGATAATCAGGAAACGATCGTGATTATGCTGGCAGATATTCCCTGGTTAATTAGCCTGATAATATGAGCATAAGCCTCAAATATCTGCCCGTCATAGAAGACACCTTCGACAGGTGGAATACATAATAGGCTTATCGGAATTAGGAATGTGCATTTTTTGCACATTGCTTTCCTTATCGCATTCACCTTCTTTAAAGACTTTGCATTGGAAAAATGTGTCACGATGGTCAAGGTCAAAATGGTCAAAATGAGGTTTGAACTCGGTCATTTTGCTCACTATAATAATAAATATCAATATTTATTTTTTATGGTGCAGTTTACGACATACTTGAAAAGCGATTTTGACCAAATGACCAAATGACCATGACCGCAATGTAAAAAAAATCTTAATGCAAGAAAAATACTTTGCCATATATTCGAAAACCGCATTCTGGATGTTGTACCTTTGCAGCGCGATTTTGAAAAGACCGATGCAGGGGTTGTAAAAATATGCCCGTGATTCAATTCAGACTTTTGCAGGGATTGCAAAAACATCAACGTGATTCAGTTCAGACTTTTGCAGGGATTGCAATGAGGCAAACTGGATTCACGGCAGATAATTGCAGGGTATGCATTCAGAGAATCAGCAAGGGAGCACCCACTTGCGATGCGGATGCTCCCTGTTCGTACGCCTCACAAGAGGGTTGTCTATTTGAGTGTGACGGTGAGTGCCGAGCCGTCGTAACTGACGACCTTTGTAGAGCCGTCGGGAAGGACAATCGTGAACTGGCGCGTGGCCCACATGCCAATGAAAAAGCCTTTGCGCTCACCGATGGTAAGCGTGCGGCTCTTGTCGTTCCAAGTGAACGGGATGGTGGAATAGGCACCCTTCTCGTAATTATAACTGTCGCCCTCGTCCTCATAGAGCACGAACGAGCCGTCAGCACCAGGATAGACGCGGATCTCGAGGTCGTCCCACGCCTTCTCGCCCACATACTGCATCTCAGGACCAAGGGGCAGGATGCTGCCCGCACGGACGAACATCGGTACACGGTCCAAAGAGGTCTCGAGGGTGATGTTCTGGCCACCTTTCAGGCGTTTGTTGGTCCAGAAGTCGTACCAGTCGGCACCCTTTGGCAGATACTTCACCGCCGTCTTTGTGGCCGTCCAATCCAACTTTTCACTTTTCACTCCTTCACTTTTCACTTCATTCCTATCCCAGCCCGTCATCTCGTTCGTGCGGACAATCTTCTCCTCCGTATATTGGGGATTGACGATGGGAGCAGCGAGGATGCTACGACCAAACATAAACTCATCGGTCATGTCCCACACCTTCCTGTCGCTGGCAAAATCGGCAAACAACGGACGCATGTAACTGTCGTTATTGCTCGTCACCTGCCAGGCCGTACTATATAAATAAGGTATAAGACGGTAGCGCAGACGGATGGTCTTTTCGATGGCATCATAGACAGGCTCACCTTTCTGACCAAACTGCCAGATCTCACGCGGTGCGTCGGCACCATGACTGCGGAAGACAGGACAGAACAGGCCGTACTGCATCCAGCGCACATAGAGTTCCTGGAACTGCGGGTTCTTGGGTGCCGAGCCAGGACCACGGGTGTTGTAAGAACTGCAGAAGAAACCGCCGATGTCGGTATTGAAGTTGGGATTGCCCGTGAGTGTGAAACTCAGTCCTGCGGGGACCTGCTTGCGGAGCATGTCCCACGTGGAGTTCACGTCGCCACTCCACATGTTCGAGCCGTAGTGCTGTTGGCCGGCATACGACGAGCGCGTCATAATGAACACACGTTTCGAAGCATCCGGATAATCCCTGCGCTGCGACTGATAGATGCCACGGACGGTCTCAAGGGGGAAGGCATTGCGCTGCGAACGCCATGTGCCGCCATAGACCTTGTGCTCGTAGTCGCTCTCACGCGGATTGAAGAAGTCGGGATCGGTAGAGTCCATCCACCAGGCATCGGTACCGTAGTCGTAGAGTTTCCTCAGGTACTTCCAATAGATGTCGCGGGCATCAGGACTGAAGGCGTCATAGACCTTCACACCAGAGGGATAATCCCTCATCGGTGGCCAGACATGCGAGATACCGCTCTGCGGCCACGTCTCGAAAGGCATCAGCAGACCCTTCGCATCGAGTTCGCGAAACTGCTGTGTCTGCGGTCCGAAACTCGCCCAGATGGAGATCATGAAATGGGCGTGCTTCTTGTGGACGTTGTCGATCATCTGCTTGCCATTAGAAAAATCCTCGGAGAGGAAGTCCATCGCGTTCCACAGGTAGTTAGAGCCCCAGTACTGCCAGTCCTGGATGATGCCATCAAGGGGCACCTGCAACTGACGGTACTTATCGACGATACCCTCCGTCTCAGCAGCGGTCTTATAACGCTCCTTTGACTGCCAGAAGCCGTAGGTCCAGAGTGGGAACATCGGCACGTCGCCTGTCAGCCAGCGCATCTGGGCGATGACACCGTCAGCAGAGCCACCATACATGAAGTAGTAGTCGATACCCTCGCCCACCTCAGAGGTGAACGACATGCCGTTGGCATCATCGTCGAACTGTGTCGGGGAATAGTTCTCCCAGTAGATGCCCCAGCCCTTGATGCTCTGCAGCACGTTCTGGAAGTCCTCGAGGTTCGACTGTTCCATGCGCTTATGCTCGCCACGACGGTTCATCCTACCGTTCTGGATGGTACCCAGGCCGTAGATGGCCTCATCCTTATCGAGGGTGAACACCTGCTGCACCTTATTTATATTATAACTCTTTTCGCGCAGCAACACTTTTCCCTTCGCTGTCAGGAAGGTCAGATTGCCATTGGCATCCTGCTTCACAGTCAACTCGGTGCTCTTCCACGTGTTGCCTTGTCTTGTGGCAGCCACCAATACAGGCATTGGCGTCACCACGAGACTCTTGGTGGGCTGACCCTTCACGACATGTACGATGGTGGGGGTCAGGAACTCAATCTTCAACTCCTGTGCAAAGCCTGACATACTTGCCAGCAATGCACCTAATAACCATAAATACCTTTTCATATTACTCGTTGACCAGCACCACACCACCATTGCACGGAATGGTGATAGCAACGCTCTGTTTCTTGTTTTGCTTCACCTTGTTCACACTGCCGTTGAGTTGTGCGTCGTCGCTATAGACGGAGAGCATGGTGTCCTTGACGAACATCGGGAGGGTGATGGTCTTCTTCAACGGCTCGTTCTCGGCATTGATGCCAGCCACATACCACTTGCTACCGCAACGACGGGCGATGATGACATACTTGCCAGGATAGCCGTCGATGAACTTCACCTCATCCCACGTCGTAGGCACCTGTTTCATGAAGTCGATGGCCCAGGCAGGAGCATCGGTCAGATTGTTCGGAGCCATCGCGAAGTGCTGCACGGCACTCTGGAAGAGGACGGCAGTAGCGAGGGCATAGACATCAGAGGTCTTACGGACGGTACCGCGCTTGTTGTCGGCACTATAATACTTGTTGAGGGTAGAACCGCCAAAATCCATCGAGCCGACGGTGTTGCGGATGAACGGATGGATACAACCATTACGAGCCTCCGCATCACAGGCGCCCTGTCCGAAGTGCAGGTTCTCTGAGGCCAACACAGCCTCCGAGGCGGCATAGTTGGGGTACATCTTCTCCCAACCGCGAGGCAGCGTACATCCGTGGAAGATGCAGAGCAGTCCGAAGTCGTTGGCATCAGCGAGGATATCCTCATAGAGTTGCATCGTCGGCTGCTTGTCGCCACCAAAGAAATCAACCTTGATACCACGGATACCATTGTCGTGCATCCATTTCATCTCCTCACGACGGATACGACCGTTGTTCATCTTACCGATAGGGGTCTGAGGCGCATCGTTCCACGCGCCGTTGGAGTTGTACCAGAGGAAGAGACCCACGCCCTTCGTCTTGCCATAACGGGCGAGTTCTGCAATCTTCTCGTAACCGATCTGCTTGTCCCAGAAGGCATCGATGAGCACACTCTGGTAACCCATCGCAGCGGAGAAGTCAATATAGCGTTTCTGTTCGTCGAAATTGCAACTGCCGTCCATGCCGATGATCCAACTCCACGAGCCCTTTCCATAGATATACTCCTGCGAGGCCTTGTATTTCTGCTCCACGAGGTCGAAGGGAACAGTGGTCTCCACGATATTAGCCAACGGACCCACGGTGATGGTGCGCCAAGGGGTCTCACCTGGCAGCGTGATGGCAGGCGTGACAGAGCCGACACCATTCAACTCACCCGGCTGCGGGAAACCGATACGATAGGTGCCGCCCTGTTCGTTGAGCAGACGACAACCCACATAACTGCCATCGGTACCCGTCTCGCTGATCAGCACCCAACCCTGCTCGCCAACCTTAAAGAGACAAGGGAAGGTATAGCCTTCACCCCAGCCGTTCTTGCCAACGGGATCGTCGAGGGTATAGGAAGTCTCATAACTGGGAGAGGTACGTGCGAAACCACCCATCGGCTTCGACTGCGGACAGAGGAAGGTGGTAGTACCGTCAGGCAGTGCAAAAGCACTGGCCTCGCTCTGTACCACACAGACACGGGTGTCGCGCTTGGGATAAAGTTTGTAACGGAAAGCCACGTCGCGGTTGCTGACGCGGAAGATGATATCCATCACAGGCTGACCACCCTGAGTATAGGTAGCCACAGCCTCAGTAGCCTCGTAATCAACACGGCTCTGTTTGATGTTGCGCAAAGTGTAACTCTCGCTGACCTTGTTCTGCTCGATTCCTTTCAGGGTCAATCCCTGCGTGTAGTCACCGACATTCGTTACCACACCAAGGGCGGAGGGATTCAACAATACCTGTCCCTGAAAACTGACGCTATATGTCGGTTTGCCCTCCGTCAGTTCCAACGTCACACTGACCTTTCCGTCAGGACTCTGTACACTCTGTGCCCTTACTGAGGTAAATAACAACTGACAAATAATAAATAATAAACCTATCAGCCAATTCTTTTTCATATCTTTATTCTTTGAAGATTCCTCACTATTTACTATTTCTTACTCACATCATAGCAGAACTCATCGATATCCACATAGCCACCAGCCTTCTTCGTGGTAAAGCAGAAGATACCGAATTTCGTGCCCATGAAGAAACGACGCCAGTCGAAACTCAGACGATAGTCCTTGGTGCCAATCTGTGTCCAGTTCTCTCCATCGAGGCTATAGAAGAAGTTGGCCTTGTCGGCTCCACCCATGCGCCTACCCTCACCAGGACGGAAGTCGGCATCAATGCGCAGCCATACCTTGGTGGATTTGGGCGCTACCTGTGTCAGTACA
>Ga0310690_10013277_pt1 | contig 10036 bp, 5 predicted proteins | sample AusTroGonzalo_MG_2_FD_207661 | JGI IMG/M metagenome (GOLD analysis project Ga0310690, IMG submission 207661) | Bovine rumen microbial communities from tropical cattle in Woodstock, Queensland, Australia - Gonzalo_04 (v2) (version 2) | ecosystem: Host-associated > Mammals > Digestive system >...
TCATGCCTTTTCAAATTGCCGGCATAGGCCGAATCCAATTCGCAGGAAAGGATGAATCCCGAAGAAGTGGACAACGTCCTCCTCGGTATGACAACCTTAGGCTGGAAGTATGTAGTCGTGATATGCGTTTCGACTTCGTTTTCCAAGACGTCCGTAGTAAGCAAGGCCGACGTTCCGCCATTATACAGGCCAATCTCCAATTTGTCTGCGCCTTTGACAAGCACATAGCCAAGATTCCTGGCTGCCGAAAGGTCGAGGGCCATCATCGTGCCTTCGTCCGTCCCGGTTTCCCAATAGTCGTTAAGCACGGAATTGAATATGACGTAATCCCCTTCGTTCGGCAATCCATTCGACCATTTGGCGGAGTAGTATTCACCGAAAGTGGCATAGTCTTCTCCCGTCCAGACATTGGCGTCAGATGCAAGCGCTATCCTTATGCCAGGAGTTGCAGTTGTTGTAGTTGCATCAACTATAGTCCCGTCATAAAGCACAAACTTGACTGAGCCGGAAGTATAGAGAGGAATCCACCAATCATATCCCAATATCGACTGCGCCTGGGTAAGCTGTATTTTCAGCGTTCCGCCACCGACCGACACGGTCGAGTAGTCTCCCGTTCCGGCAGGGATGGTCAACTCTCCACCGTAAAGTTTTACTGACGATGTCACAGCACCAGACAGCACACTAGATCCCGATGTGATATTTATAGTGCCGGAACCGGTTATTGTGGACGCAACAGTGGCATTGACTAGGCTGACGTTTACGCCCTCAGCCACGGTTATGGTAGCGGTAGCAGGCAAGTTATTGGAAATCGCGTAAGTCCCAGAAGTTATGTTTATGGCACCCTCGAATCCCGACATGTCGCTTGGCAGGATCACGCCAACATCGCCAGAGAACACGAGCGTTCCCTTGAAGTTGTCGAGGCTTGCGAATGTGAAGGAGCCGTTGCCAACAGAGTCCGTAAGCGTAACCTTGCCTGTGCCCTGGAAGGCGTTGACACCAAACGAAACCGCCCTTCCCTTGGCATCAATCGTCGTATCGCCGCAGAACCACACGGCGGAAATGCTGTCGCCTTCCGCTGCGTCGAAAGTTCCGTTGATCACCTGGCGCATGGAGTTGAAACGAAGCATCAGGTTCTTGTAGGCTTCCGTACCGTCTTCATTCTTCGCGACGAGCGTCAAGACCAGCATTTCGCCGGACCATTTCGGATCCATTTCCGTCGCATCGACATTGACGGTGAAGACACTTCCATTCTTGGTTACGCTCAACTGGCTATCCGGCAAAATCGTCAGGTGGCTCGAATAAGGCACAACTTCCGTCGTCGATTCAGAGCAAGTCAAATCAATCTTGTTGGTTATTCCGTATGCGCACTCAATGAAGATATCCTGCTGGAGAAGTTCAATGCCGCAGGCAACGGACGAGACTGAGAGAATCTCCGGCGCAGCCTTCGGCTCGCCAATCGTCGTCGTCACCGAGTTGGAGCGGCCTTCTCCCTCGCCTTCACTCATCACCGGCGTAACAGTGAATGTGTAGGAGCCACCGACATCAAGTCCCGTCGCAGTATAGGTCGTTGTTTCCTCGTGAGTGGAAACCGTGTCGCTTGTCGTCGCACCGCCCTCCTTGGCGATTTCGATGGTGAATCCAGTCGTGCGACTTATGTAGCATGGGGCTATGTGCCATTTGAGCGTAACATCACTCGTGCTCACTTTCGGGATAGGCTCGAACTGCACGATTTTCTGCGGGCGGAAGCCTGTCTGGAAGGATGCGAGCGTTCCTGAGTATGTGCCTTCCGTGACGGCAGTCTTGAGATTATCCCAGTATATGGCGTTGCCGTAACCAAGATTGAGGTTGATCCAGTCGACCTCGTCCTCCTCGCCATAGTTTTCGACAGCGTAGCCATCGATGACCATCTGGTGGGCGGCAGTGTTGATCTGGATCGGCGAACCCCAGTCGAGATCGGCCTTGATAGCATTCCAGAGATTCGTGTAGCCGTCGCTCCAGTAGGTCATGCCACGACCCTTTTCATACCAGTATTCTTCGGCCGTGCCCGCAAGCTGCCTTGTGCCGCCGGAGCCGCCGGGCTTGTAGCCCATGCCTGTCAAAGACTGCATCCAGAGAGAGAGCCATGCCGCGTTATATGTAGCTTGCTTGTCATTGGCCCAAGGCGTGGAGGCGTTTGCCTCGTCGGTGTAATTGGCCTTTATCTTGTCCCAATCAAACGGCACAAGCCCGTTCGGGCGAAGAACGAAATCGCTGTAGTTGAATTGCGCGTCCCTGACGCCATGGGTAGTCTGGCGGAATTTCTCGTACCTGTAGGGCCAACGCCAGTAACGGATTTCCTGGCCAGCCGCTGTTGCCATACAACCGCAGAAATAATAGTATGGGGATAGGTCGTTGTAAGGGGCTGTCTGGTGCCATGTCGCCCCCAGCATCGGCGCGACAAAGGGTGTGTAGCCTGTACCGTCTGTTCCTGTCGGCGCCGTTGCAAGCACTAGGCGCTTCTTGGCGACAGGCGCTGTGAGTTTCGCCCATTTCGAATTGACATCAACTGTCTCATCCGCCTCTTTCTTCTCGACCATCAGGTTGTCGCCTGCGAGTTTCGCGGCCAACGGCGAACCCACTTCCGGCTCGACAAAGTCATCCGTGGAAAACGAGATTACAGGATAGCACTTATCCGAGCCGGCAAGGATGATGTGTCCGGATGGCTCCAGTGCAACGATCCAAAGGTTGCCCCATGCGGTGGCGGATGCAACCGAACGACCCGGCAGAAGCCGTACACCAAACCCTCCTGGCCTGATAAAGCCATTCGCCGCTGCCAAGGCGGTCTCTTGTGAAACGGTCGCCGCGACCGCTGGAACTGCAATGGCACAAAGCCCTGCTGCAATTGCCGCAAACAATTTAGTTCTTTTCATTCTCCGTATCCTTTCTCGATAAATATTACCGCCTAAAACGTTCGTCCAGTATCTTCGACAGCTCCTTTAGACGCGGCTGCTGGGACTCGTCATCCGCGAGGTCACGTGACTGGAATGGATCTTCAACAACATTGTAGATTCTCACCTTCGCATCTTTGCCGCCTTCACGCATCCGCGTCCTAAGGGCCACGTAGTCACCTGCCCGCACTATCTGCTGGAGACCCCTAACCGCGCCCTTCCGCGCCTTGAACTCTTTGAACGCAGCCGTCCCGCCGCCCCATGGGAACTCGTACTGGGTGTAGATCAGCGACAGATTGCCCGTCTTCCCTTCCCAGCGCGGCAGAAGCGAAACGCCGTCGCAAAGCTCGGGCTTCACGGCTCCGACAATGTCCGCCAAGGTCGCCATCCAGTCGTGGGACTGCGACGGCACGGAGTCTTCGGTGCCCGGACGTATCCTCGCCGGCCAGTGCACTATCGCCGGGACACGCATTCCACCCTCAAAGACGTCGCGCTTCAGACCGTCGAAGGGTCCGTTAGAGCCGAAAAACCGCGGATCCGCGCCATATTCATCAGCAGGACCATTGTCCGAAGTGAATATGATTAGCGTATCACGATTAAGCTCGTTGCGCTCAAGATGCCGCATAATGTCGCCAATCGCGTCGTCCATGCGGGTAATCGCCGTCGCATAGCGAGCAGCAAAAGGCGGAAGATTCGTGTAGACAGGGTTTATCCACGTGTTTCGCGCGGAGACGGGCTCCTTTTCAAGCGGCCACGTCACGCCTTCTTCTGGATACGGACGCCCAGGAACATGAAGAGGCATCTTGTTCAAGAGATTGTCCCCGGACTGTCCTGACCCGTGAATCGCGTTGACGGCAAGGTAGAGGAAGAACGGCTTTTCGGGCGAACGCGCCATGTGCAAAGAAATAAGCTCCTTCGCCTTCGCGGCGAAGAGATCCGTAGAGTATATTCCCTCTGCAGACGCAGTCGCGTTCGTGCGGTTCTCGGTGATGCCCATGAATGCCTTGCGGATGTGCCCCTCGTAGTGGTAATATGTGTGCCCCGCCATATGGTCTAGGAATCCGTAAAAGTAGTCAAACCCCTTGTCTAGCGGATGGGACGATACGGGCTCGCCGGACTCCCCCCCGCCGGCGATTCCCCACTTTCCCACCGCCCATGTCTCATAGCCTGCATCCTTCATCAACGTGCCGAGTGTATCCTTCTCCTTGAACGCACGGTCAAAGCAGTTGTCGCGGAGCGAACACCGTCCCTGGACTCGCCCCGTAAGGATTGATGCTCGGCTCGGCGCGCAAACAGGCGCCGCGCAATAGTGGTTCGAAAGCACCGCTCCCTCTCGCGCAAGGCGGTCTAGGTTCGGAGTCAGAATACGCGGCATCCCAGCAGTGCGAGAGTTCTGCCACATAAAGCCCGTGTCACCCCAACCAAGGTCATCCGCAAGGATAAAAACGACATTAGGCTTACGCGCAGAAGGAGCCGCATGGGCCGCGCAGACGAGCAACAGAATCAGCAACAACAGAATTCGCCTCATTGCGCTCCTCCTTCGTGATCCCATGACGAATAGCAAAGTCCCGGAACTTCACACGGATGGTCACTGATGCCGAGAATCGGCGTGAAGGTGCCTATCCACTTCCACCCGCCCTTCTTTGGCAACGTCATCTTGACATAATTGACGCCTTTCTTGAGGTGGATTCGCGTCGGCGCACGGTACCAATAGTCTTCGTCGACAAGCGGCGTCTCCTTAGGATTGCCGCCGACTCCAGGATGCGTCCACTTCGGCGGCTCAATCTTGCAACCGTTCAGCTCCACTGTCGCACCATGCTTGTTCCACTCGCCGAGCTTCGGCGTCGGGGCATCACGGCTACGGCCGTCCGATCGCGAAAACCCAGTCATGCCAATCCACGCACCGCAGTCGATCTCTCGTTCGCTCATAATCCACGTCTCAAGCGTCACAACACCGCCATTTCCCGGCGCATACGCGCTCGCAGGAAACCAGAAATGCCGCGGATAGATCGTCGCCTGAGGAATGTCCTCGCCTAGCACAGCGCCATTTTCGTCCGTCATGCGCCAGCGCATCTGCGTCTGCGCAACGTATGGGAAAGGATGACGCAACCCCTTCAAGACCTTGTCGCGCTGTGCGAGAGTGCGCCGTTCCAGGTCCGCAGCAAGCGCAAAGCGCGGATCGTCCGGCTTGGGAAGCCGAGCGTAAAGCGCCGGTTCGTCCTTCTCACGTCCGCTCCAGAAGTTGTCCGACAGCAGCACGATTGCGGGATAGACTGCGTTCATCCGCACAACGTCTTCAGTGTCGGCTATCGCGTCGTCGTGCCATACGCCGATTATCGCGCCGAGCTTCTCGCCCTTTTCGCCCCATCGGCACGGCTGTTGATACGCTGCCACGGAAAGAAGCTCCTCTGGATCGACGTGGTTGATGTAATAGCTGTTCTGCGAATCGACATATGGAGTCTTGTCGCCGCGTGGATCCTTCGCGCCCATCCAGAGCTGCTTAATCGACTGTCCGGGCAACTTCAATCCAGGTGACCAGCCCATAAGCGTCCGCCCGTTGTCCGTCACCTTCTTCGCCCAGTAGTCGAGGTGGCTTTGCGGAACCTTCTCTCCGCGCTCGCGCGCCTCGTCCGTGCCAAGATGTATGATCGGCATGTCTGCGGCCGGCGCGAGCGAGCAGAGCTCGTCTATCAGCTCGCCAAGAATTGTCTTCGCCTCTTCGCACGCGAGGTCACCTATGCCAGTGGCCTTGCGGAACGCAAGCGTATGGCCCGGCATGTCGAGCTCTGGGATCACAGTCACCCCGCGCTTCTTCGCGAATGACAGCACGTCCCTGAACTCTGCCTGCGTGTAGAACTTCCCGACGTTGCGCGAAAACGCCTCTTTCTTCTGGAGTTCGGGATGCTTCTTGGATTCAAGCCGCCAGCCGTAGTTGTCGGTGAGATGCCAGTGAAAGACGTTCATCTTGTAGTCGGCGAGGGTCGAGATGACGTCCTTGATTGACGCGACGCTCTGGTAGTTGCGCCCGCAGTCGAGCATCAGTCCGCGGTACTTGAACTCAGGCCAGTCGTTTATGGCGCAATCCGGGATCGGCACGCCTTCGGCCTCGGCGAGTTTCCTCAACTGGCGGAAGGTCGCCAGCGCGTAGCGCCGCCCCTCGTCGTCGCCCTGCATGGCGGGCTTGCCGTTTTGCACGACAAGCTGATAGGCTCCTGGGCCGCAGGGCGCCTCCAGGCGCCCTTTGATCCCGCGCATCACCTTGCGCGGACGCGGCATAAGCTCGTCAAGGCAGTCGGCATGCACCGCGCCAACTACAAACGCCCACATGGGCGACAATAATGCCGCCAAAAACAGGGACTTGATGTAACACAAGCAGTTCACTGCAACCCCTTTGCCATTCTGGTAACGTGTATTTTACCAAAATTCTCGGCGTTTTGGGATACGGAGTTTTGGTATAATAGTGCGCAAAAGGAAAACAAGATGGACACCACCAGCAGACCATTGGCTTCTGAAATCGACGAAGCGAAAACCAAAATCGAGCTCCTCAAGAAAGAGCGCAACGCTGTCATCCTCGCTCACAACTACACCCGCGGAGATGTCCAGGACGTGGCAGACTACACGGGAGACTCGCTGGAGCTGGCCAGACGCGCAACGCAAGTCGACGCAGACGTGATAGTGTTCTGCGGGGTGTACTTCATGGCGGAGACCGCCGCGATACTCAATCCAGGCAAGACAGTCCTCATCCCGGACCCTACGGCCGGATGCCCGATGGCGGACATGATCACCGGCGAGCAGCTGCGCGCGCTCAAGGCGAAACATCCGGGCGCCGTCGCCGTATGCTACGTCAACTCGACGGCCGACGTCAAGGCCGAATGCGACCTGTGCGTCACCAGCGGAAACGCCGAAAAGGTCATGGCGACCATACCAATGGATCGCGAGATAATCTTCGTGCCGGACCAGCATCTGGGCTCGCACGTTTCCGGGCTTGAAGGCAGAAGCTACATACTCTGGCCTGGCTATTGCCCGACTCATGCCAGGCTTACGGAAAAAGCGATACTCGACGCAAAGGCCGCGCACCCCGGCGCGCCGGTCATGGTGCATCCCGAATGCCCCAAGCCTGTCAGAGACGTCGCCGACGAACGGCTTTCCACCGGCGGCATGTGCCGTTTTGCCAGAGAAAGCGAAGCCGACACGATCCTTGTCGGCACGGAAGTCGGCATACTCCACCGCCTGCGCAAGGAGAACCCGCACAAGACGTTCTTCCCTGTCTCGGACTCACTCGTGTGCCCGAACATGAAGAAGACTACACTGGAGAACCTAGCCGACTCCCTGCGTGAAATGAAGACGCGCGTGACGGTTCCTGACGACATCGCCGCGCGCGCCCGGCGAGCCATCGAGGCCATGCTCGCCGTAGTCTAATCCAGGCCTCTGGCAGGTCGCCTACCGCGTCTTGAAGCGGTACTCGGTCGTAGAGCGGAAAGTCTCGCCCGGCCTCAGCACTGTGGACGGGAAGTCCGGCCTGTTCGGAGAGTCTGGATAATGCTGCGTCTCAAGCGCAAGGCCCGCGAACTTGCACAAACGCGCATTTGCGGCCTTCGCAGGAAGCGCCTCCGTCATGTTCTGGGCGCCGTACATCTGCATGCAAGGCTCGGTCGTCCATATTTCCAAAACACGCCCGGACGCGGGATCATACAGTTCGGCGGCCTGCTTCATCTCGCCGGTCTTGCCGCGCAGGACGAAGTTATGGTCGTACCAGTTGTCCATAGCCGCCAACTCTGGCTGCGCCGCCATCCAGTCCGCCATCGACCCAACCGGACGAGACTCGGTGAAGTCGAATCCCGTGCCCTTAACCGGCGCATCCGCCGTCGGGATGAGTCCGGCATCGGTCTTCGTGTAGAAGTCGGCGAATATCCGCAGATTCTGCGCAAGCACATTGCCGCTGGACTCTCCTGCCATGTTCCAATAGGAATGGTGCGTAGGATTCAGAACCGTCGGCTTGTCGGTCGTCGCCTCGTAGTCGATGCGCCAAATGTTTCCGGGCAAGACAGAATACTTGACCTTCATCGTAACGGCTCCCGGGAAACCCATGTCGCCGTCGGGCGAGGAATAAACAAGCTCAAGGCCTCTAACATCGCCGTCATCGAACGGCGTCGCCTTCCAGACATGGGAATCCCATCCGTCCGGGCCGCCGTGCAGGTTGCAGTGGCGAGGCGCAGGCTTCTCCTCGTTGATCGGAAGCTGGTACTGGACGCCGTCAAGGGTGAACTTTCCGTCCGCTATTCGATTGCCGTAGCGTCCGATGAGGGTTCCCACCGAGAAGCCCAGGCTCTCGTACTCTTTGACGGTGTTCCATCCGAGCGTCACGTCTTCGAGCTTGCCGTCACGGTCGGGCGCAAAGCACTTGACCAGACGTCCGCCGAAGTCCGAGAAGACCATCTTCAGTCCATCCTTGCCCTCTATCGTGTAGAGTGAAGCCGCCTCGCCGAATTTGTCGGTCCCGAACGGCTCGACTGTGGTTTTGGTATCGCAGCAGCATCCGGCGATTGCGCCCGCAGCTGCACATAGAATAATCTTGTTCATGTCAATGTCCTCCTTGCTTTTGTCTTTAGATCAGCCGTTCACGGCGACTGATGCGAAGATTTCTGCGAAAATTTCTATAGTACTCCTCCCAGCCCTTCCGAGGCTCAGGTCCGTTCAGGAGCATGTTGACCTCGCGGTCGCCGACCGCCTCGCCGGACTCCGGGTCGAAGCGGAAGCCTCTGTTCAACCGCTGCGCCGCAACTCCCAGGCAGAACAACTGCGAAAGCCGCCCAGACACGCTGAACGGGCTGCGGACCTCCTCCTCGCCTAGGACCGCCAGCAGGAAATTGCGCCAATGGTCGTTGTGCGCGCGCTCGAAGTCCGTGCGCTGCTCCCTCTCTCCGACGCGCCTCAGCGTAGATGAGTGGGACAGCCCCTGCCAGATGGTTCCGTCGGCCTGGTATATCTCCTTGCCAGGCTTGAGCTTCGGATCGACGAGACCGTCGTTGGCCGCCGACGCTGGAAAGAGTCCTTCGTTGGAGTCGTAGCGGAATCCGCCCGGCGGCTTGGGCTGGTTGTGGAGGCCCTCCCACCATTCAAGCGTCACGTCACCGTGCCGCCCGTTCGTCGGGAACTTCATAGTCAACGTGTCCTGAACAGGGAACACGTAGCTGTTCCAGCCGACGACATTGGAAATCGTGACCTCCGTCGGCAGATCCCCGCCTAGCGTGAACCGGTGTATGGTGTCCAGTATGTGAGCGCCCCAGTCGCCCATGCACCCCATGCCGAAGTCGTACCAGCAGCGCCATTCTCCGCCGACGAAGTCCTTGGAATAGTCATGGTATGCGGACGACGACAGCCATGTGTTCCAGTCGAGCGTCTCCGGGACAACCTCGCCCTTCGGGAATCCGCCCACCTTGCCGTCCCACTTGTGCCAACGCCGCTCCATGTTCATGTGGGCGACCACCTTGACGACGTCCTTGATCTCCCCGCGCTCGAAGTAGTCCCGATACTGGTAGTAGTTGTCGCCGCTGTGCCCCTGGTTGCCCATCTGGCATACGACGCCGCTCCTGCGCTCCTCGTCCATAAGAAGCTTGCATTCACGGAAAGTGTGCGCCAGCGGCTTTTCCACGTACACGGCCTTGCCGAGCCGCATAGCGTGAATCGCCGCGCAGAAGTGCGAATGGTCGGGTATGCCGACTAGCACGGCGTCGATCGAGTCCGCCATCTTGTCGAACATCATCCGAAAGTCCCGGAACCGCGGCACGTTCGGATACGCCTTAATCGCCTCGACGGTATGCGGAGCCTCCATGTCGGTGTCGCAGAGCGCGACAACTTCGCAGATGTCCGTGTTCCCGGCAAGTTTCTTCAGGTCGAACCACGCCTGGGCCCCGCAGCCTATCGCCGCAAGCCGAACCTTGCTGTTGGAGAAGAACCCGCGCCCTGTCGCGCATCCCGGCAGAAACGGGACCGCCCCCGCCGCCAGCATCGACTTGAGAAAGCTCCGCCTGTTCATCCTACAGCTCCTTGACCTTGAGGTTGCAGAACGAGACGGTCGAGTCGCCGTGGTCCTGGAGGAGAAGCCGTCC
>Ga0310690_10013278_pt1 | contig 10036 bp, 7 predicted proteins | sample AusTroGonzalo_MG_2_FD_207661 | JGI IMG/M metagenome (GOLD analysis project Ga0310690, IMG submission 207661) | Bovine rumen microbial communities from tropical cattle in Woodstock, Queensland, Australia - Gonzalo_04 (v2) (version 2) | ecosystem: Host-associated > Mammals > Digestive system >...
CGGAGGACCTCCAGGGACTTTGCATCGCGGAGAACGACCAGTTCGCAACGTCCGAGAGTGCGCGCCAGTCTCCGGCGCACATCAAGGATGCGCCGTGCGGTCCAGCGTTTCTCCAAGTCGAGGCCGCAACAGGATTTGAGCGTATCCGCCAGTTTCTTTTTTTTCCCGTGAAGCGTGAAGAATGCAGGATTGAAGACGTCGTTCATGCCGACACTCCAGACGATCGTCCTGACTCGGCGGGCCTGGGCGGTTTCGAGCAGGGTGCAGGCCATTTCCGGATAATCGGACAGCCCGGTGGCGCCCGCCCAGATGTAGAAATCGACCCCGTCCAGCGCATCGCCCAGTCCTTCTGCCGGCACAGCGGGATCGAACCCGTACAGGGGGACGGTCCTCAGACCGAACTTGCGTTCCGTCCCGGCACGGTCGCCCGTGCTTACCACGAGCTCCGCTTCCGGGCAGATCCTGTGCAGAAGGCCGATCACGGAGGCAAGGATCGCCTCGTCGCCGATGTTGTCGCAGCCGAACGGCACGCCGCCCAGAAGAATTCTCATGACGGAAACTCCTTTCCCTCCATTGCTCCCGAAGAACGCATTTTTTTCATTTCCTGTTCAGTCCCAACGCATTGGCGACAGCCCGTTTGAAAGATCGCAGAGTCCGGCGGAGCGGCGACGCTTTCCCGTAATTGATCCGGGGCGCGATCGTTTCCCAATCCATTTGATAGAAGTCATTCCGCATCGGCGGTCTCTGCGCGGGACTGCGCAGCTGGCCGTTTCCCAGCCGGGCTTCTTCGATCGTCCGTTCCTCCAGGAACAGCTTGTCCCGGACCTTCTGAAGCAGCTGTGCGCCTTTTTCCGTATTGACGAGGATCAGCGAACACCCATGCGAAGCGTCGCCGCCGAACGGGGCTGCCTTGCCGAGCCCCCAGAAATCCGCGAGCGTCAGGTCGCCGACCCGTTCCATGCAGGCGTACGGGCAGGAATAGCAGGCCTCGTTGTAGTCGTATCCGGAGAGGAAAGCCCGGATAAACTCGTTGGTGTCGTCGTCGGCTTCCCATTCAGTTCCGTCCTGTCCGGCGATCCTGACATAGAAGTCGCCCCAGCCTTTCAGGTCGCGGAACGCGATGACGGACTGGCCAGGATCCGGGGAAAGATGGTGCCGCGCCAGATAGCTTCGGAATATCTTCTGGCTGGGGATGCCGTGGCAAACCACGTCACAGACGATCAGGTTTTCATACGGTTTCCCCAGATAAGCCAGCAGTCCCGCGGCCTGGCAGGGGGTTGCCGTAAAGAGGACTGTTCTGCCGTTTTGCAGTTCATCCCTGATTTTGCGGTAGATGCCGTCCGTGAAGCTCTGCACGTACTTGGAGCCGCGGAAACGCGCTGTGCCGCCGGGTATGCCGCAGAGTTCGTGCTTCAGAATCAAGCTCCGGTCGAACCGGCATCCGCTGACAAGCCCCCCGTTTCGAAGGATATGCTCCCCCAGCACGGAATAAACGCCGCCCGACGAGCTGGTCGTACGGACGGAATCGTCCAGCGCCCATGAGGCGAAAGCTTTTTCCGGCATTCGTTTCTCGGGCGGATTCAGCGCGTGGCAAGCCTTGCCGCAGATCCCGCATCCTGTACAGCGGGATTCATCCACGGCGGGAAAAAGGAACCCCTCCTCCGACGTCTCCATCGAAATGCATCCGGCAGGACAGGCGTCCGCACATGCCCCGCATCCTGTACAGAGGTCCCTTGCGGCAGTCCTCATTGCCCGGTCTCCTCCGGCATGGTATCGGACGGAGCTTCATCTTGTACATCGGAAACATTGGCGATGGCGGGAGCTGGAACGGGAGCCGCGGGGGCGAGGGCCGGAACGGGAGCGGGACCGGGAACGCGGAGGGGCTTCTTGTGTTTACGTCTCGTTGCTTCCAGAGCCAGGCTCCGCTTGTACGCCGTCTTGATGCTTTTCCGGTGGACGGCAATGACACCGATCAGAGCGTAAAGGATCATCAGCTCCGCGAAATTGTTGTACTGCTTCAGGCTCCATTCCAATGTAGAATGCCAGTAAATGCAGGTCAATCCCCCGAAGGTTCCGATCATGAAGCCGTTGCACGGCATCTTCCTGAGGACGAACATGCTTAGGATAGAGGAGAAGTAGTAATACAGGAACCACAGGATCAGGGAAGCCATTCCCCACCATCCGCATTCGGCAGCTACCAGAAGGTAAATGGTTTCCACGATTCCGCCAGTCGGTCCGGGAGGATAATAGTTTTCCTGAATGGCATATTGGTAATTGTAACCGGAATACTCGGAATAATTGTTTGCGCCGACCCCGAGACGGAAATCGTTAGCCATTTCCCGGGATGCGATGGCAAGCGCGATTCGTGTGTTTTTGGACGCTTCGGGCGCCTTTGTGAACCGCTGGATGATACGGGGCAAAGCGTATCCGACAATGGTCAGCATGACGAACAGTCCGATCAGCATGAGGGTCAGCCGCCTGATCGAAAAACCGTTCAGAAGGAGGGAAAACGCGCAGACGATCGCTATTCCTCCGAAATAAATCACGAGAGCGCCGCGGGAGTAGGTGAAGATGATCAAAAGGACTGAGCCGCCGAATGCGGCAAGCAGCAGAATGAACAACAACCGGCCCATTTGTTCGTTCATCAGAATGCCGAGCGAGAGAAGTCCGAGCAGCTCCAGGTACAATGCCAGAGAATTCTGGTGCGGGAATGTAGACCGTATCTGGTATACCCCGCCTCTGTATTTTTGATTGAGCCCGACAAGGAACAGGACAAGCAGAATGAAACAGAGGACATAAACGAAGAATGAAAGGTTTTTGCAGTGGTTCAGGTAATTAAACGCCGCCAGAAACGTGATGTACATCCAGAACATCTTGTAGACTTCAAATCCCCATTGATGCATTCGGACAGCGTTTATGCCGGAAAGCAGGATGAAGAGAAAATACAAGAAGTAAAAAAAGGAACCCGGAGGAAACAGCCTGACTTTGTACTTGAAGCTGAAGATCATGCTCAACAGGAGCGGAACGGCGAAAAGCGAGACCAGAGAGAACGCGTACCCGCGCGCCGTGCCGCGCCAGTCTGGTATCGGTACTAAATTGATGGAATATTCATTGGACGTGAAGTAGAACATTCCAAAGAAGAAGACATGTCTGAGAACGGGGAAATAGCAGCAGATTGCCGTCATGAAAGGCAGCAAGTACAGAAAAATGAAAAGGAATGCCACTATTTTGGTCAGAGACATATGCTTTTCCCTGTTTAGCCGGAAACGGAAGATGACTCAGAGATCGAAATAGCCGCGGATCGTCGATCCGAACGGTCCCGCCAGCAGATTGAGGAACTGCAGGGTCGGCAGAAGTTTCCGGATGTTCTTGTTCCATTTCGACAGATCGTCCTGCGGGACGAAGATGATGTCGTTGGCGCGAAGATCGAAATCTTTCATCTTGCCATTGAGGATCAAATCGATGTCGATGGTGTAGACCACCGTATTCTCCAAGCCGCCGCGGATGATCCGGATGTAGCGGCTGTACGAGTCCATCTTCAATCCGCCGACATAAGCCAGGCCTTCCAAGAGAGTCATTCCTTCGTTGAACCCGACATAGGTGTTGGAGTTGACTTCACCGAGGTAGATGACGGAGCCGCTGATCGTAGACGGGACATAAATGTAATCTCCGTTCAGAACGGGGATATTATGCAGGTCGTCGCCTTCATAGACAAGTTTCTTGAAGTTCACCGGGAGCTTTCTCCCGTTGCGTTTGATGTAGGCGTTATCCAGGTCGGCGAGTTCGATCGTGTCACCGCGGAACGTTCCGGTCTGGAATCCGCCGGAAAGGGCGATTGCGTCAAGCAGTTTTGTCTGCCCGATGGAAACCGAGAAGTTGCCGGGGTTCTTGACGCGTCCTGCAATCGTAAAATAAAAGCCGCTTACGGAGACCGGGGACAGAGTGACCAGCGGGGACCTGAAAAATCTGGAAAGTTTCTGTTCGATCAGGTCTGTGGCGTCATCCAAATTCATTCCGGAGAGTTTCAGGATGCCGATCAGGGGCAGGCTTGCGGTTCCGTCAGGAGTGATCAGCATGTTCATCGTAAGGGATGGTTGGTTGTAGACGGAGAGCTGGAAGGTGTCGCCGGGGTGAATCACATACGGAGTCGGATTGACCACATGAAGGGCTTTCAGTTCTTCCTGGATGGCGTCGAGGTCCGCTTCTTCCTGTGGTACGACAGCCGTCATGCCAGGCACGGCGATCCCCCCGAAGGGGGTGGTGTTGCAGGCAGATATGAGAAGCGAAACAGCAGGCAAAAGGATTCGCAGCATCCGGCGCAGTTTGAGAATCATAATGTCACCTTGTTGTAATGCTTGTTGTTGACGTTGTAGAGGAGCCCAACGATGTTCTGAACATGGAAAGACTTCAGGAACTGGAGAATTCTGTATATGTTCAGTTTCGATGTCTGGGCATATTTCATCGGAATGATAGTCAGGTCCGCATTGCGGGCGATCGCGGCGAAAAGCTGCCTGTGCAGTTCGAAATCGAACAGTTCCCAAACGATGACGGACGTGGATTTGTAGGCGTTCTTGATGCGCAGGATCTGATCGTCCGCCAACGGAGAGATGAACGACAGGTCATCCAGTTTGAAATAAACGGTACGGTCTTTCCCGAGCTTTGGAGATTCGTCCGTGAACTGATACAGGTAATCGTTGATCAGGACTGGCGTCTTTTTTGCCGAAATATCCGAGTCGTCCGTGAGGGGCGAGACTACGACGTACTTGCATCCCAGGCGAATCTTCAGGGTTTCGCAGAATTCCTCCTTCACCTTGTCATCCAGATCCGATTGTTTGTTCGGGGCGAAAACGATCAGCAGAGGATGTTCCGGGGAAGCCTTGGAAAAGAACGGTTCCCCATTGCTGACCATAGTCTGGAGGGCGCTGTAATAATTCGCGCGATGAGGCTGGTCCAGAACGGGGATCATTCCCAGCATTTTGATTCGGAGAGCTTGCTCGATGTCGATGTTGGAGCGGACGGTCAGGTTGAAGACTTCGTAGGCGAGGATGATTGCCAGCGAGGTAAATGTGCCCAGGACGAAGCCGATGATCGCCCAGACCCCGCGTTTCCGGCCCAGCGGCTTATAGGAAGGCTTGGCGAGTTCCTGGATCGAGATGTCGGAAAAAGACCGGTCGAGGAAGTTCTGGATGTTCACGATCTGCAATTTCGTTTTGTTGATCTGGTCCTTGCACTGTTCGATGTCGGCTTCGATCTGGCGGATGGTCGGTTGAAGCATTGCAAGGAGCTCGCGGCGCGCCCGCAGCTGGACCGCGATTTCCTCGTTGAGCTTGATGTCATTCGTCAGAGCCGAGATTTCGGCTCTCTTCGAGGCAATGTTGACTTGGATTTGCGTATATGCGGGGTTGCGGGAGACAACGATCTTTTTATTGATCTCATTGTTTTCGTCAGATTCCTCCTCCCTGGATTTCTCAAGGTCGGCCTTAAGTTTCTCGACGAACTCGCGCTGCTGTATCAGAAGCGGATTGTTCTTTGCATAAACCTGTTCATAAGCCTTCAGCTGTGCCTCCGCATGCATGAGCTCATCCTCTGCCACGGTGCTTTTTTCCCGATGGGTCACGACTTCTTCAGGGGTGTTGGCAAGTTCCCCCTGGTATTCGTACAGCGCCTGTTTCGAGGAATCGAGCGTGGAAGAGGCGCGCGTCAGAAGGTCCTCGACCTGAAGAAGCCGCTGGTTGTTGAACCCGATGTCGTATTCAATCGAGGTCAGGTTGTTTTCGGCGCTTATCTTCTTGAGTTTTTCGCTCTGTTCTGCTAGCTGTTTCTCAAGTTCGTTCTGCGTCCGCACATAGCTGTCGTTCAGGTCTTCCAGATTTTTCCGGATCAGCTTCTTGTACTCTTCGATGAACACGTCGGCCAGCGTGTTTGCCAGGGCGGCGGCGATCGTCGGATCCTTCGACGAAGCGGATACGTAGTAATAGTCTGAGTTTTTCTCCGATTTGATCGAGATGTTGTTGTAAAGCTGTTCCGCCGTATAGGGCAGGCTGAGGCGCTTGACCGTTTCTTCCAGCACAGCGCGGCTCTTGAAAAGGTTAAGGATGATCGAGCGTTGAACGTTGACGTATCCAGGCGGAAGGATGCCATTTTTCGTGTCCGAGATCTGCTGGCGGATCAGTCCGCAGTTCGTCACATAGACATTCGAGGTCGTCATGGTCCTGAAAAGGAATGTGACGCTGGCAAAGAGAAGCGGGAAAATAGCGAAAAGCCACCAGAGTTTCTGCACTGCGCCGACCCAGCACCAAATGTCGCGCTTGAAGAGCCGGGTGAACTGGATGATGGCGGGTGCGTTCTCCGTTGTTTCTTGTTCCGCCCCGGTGTCGGCATGGATGGCCATGTCGCCGTTGTCTGATAAAATCATTCCATTGCTCCTTTCTACTGCAGGAAACAGTTGGCCATCCTCAGATTGCGCCGCAGAGTCCCCGTCAAAATCTTGAAGTTGAACCAGCAGTTCATGGCATGGGCATAATACTGCTCGTCGAGTTCCATTTGGTAAGGTTCGTTTTCGTGCCCGAGATATTCGCTGTAAGAGAATATTCCGGGCGCATAACCGGGCAGATCCCGGATAAACCGTTCATTGTGTTCGGTCGCCTCCAGCAGATAATTTCCCACCAGGCGCATCTTCCCCGCTGCCGCATAAGGCAGCAAATGATACTTGTTCAGTGACAGCCTGCGGAAAAGTTTTCCCGCATGGCTTTCTGCGGGCAGCGTGTAGCCGTGCAGAAGCATGGTGCGTTTTTCCCCGCATCCCGTGAAGCATTCCGCAAGCGTCGCATGAAATTCCAGGAATGGCCTCAGCAGGATATACGGCAGAGTCTGGAGCAGGAGCAGCAGAAACGCCATGACCCTTTGGAAAAACGGGCATTTGCTGTACTCGTCCGGTTCCAGGCTGGAGACGGTGGATTCGTTGGCGATGTCAAGGAGGATTCCCGATTCCGGGTCGATGATGCGGTTCCCGCAGCAGATCTTTCCGCTGATCTCCAGGTTGCGGCCGACGTAGGTGTTGCCGAGGACGATCGAGTCCCGGATCGTCGTTCCGTCGTCGATCATGCAATTGTCGCCCACGACGATGCCGGGTCCGGCGAAAACCCTGCGCCCGAATTCGATCCCGTTTCCCAGGATCACGGGCGGCTTCACCCGGGCCGATCCCGGGATCCGGACGTTCCGCCCCACCAGGCTGTTCTTTCCTTCGCTGAACCCGGGCAGGTTGTACTTCTCAAAGTCACTGTTCGCCATGCTCATGTTGTGCCGGTAGTAGTCGAGGATAGCCAGCACCGGTTCTCCGCTGATGGGTGCTTCGTCGTGGAATCCGCTCCAGTCGTCCGGCAGGTGGTCCAGCATGCCGCGTCCGATCAGATGCCAGGACGTAATGCCATCGCCATAGACGCATCCCTTCATTTCATTTTCGCCGATGCTCAGTTCATGCGGGGTCCGCTTGTCGTATTCCGGCAGGAAGATCCCGGAAAAGACCAGCAGGTCGCTATCCTTGCAGAATGCCATGTTCTGTTGAATGACGCGCTTCGGCGATTTCGCCTGGATCATGCCCGCGCTGCCAAAGCTGATGTCCATTCCCAGCATTTCCCCGTGCCAGTACTGCGCGCGGAGGACGGCGGATTCCTCGTTGGAGATGATCCTGACTTCGTGGATCCCGCTCAGGAAGCAGAAGTCCAGGGCAAATTCAATTGCCGGTTTGTTTGCAATCGGCAGCAGATAAACCGGATGGTTCGGGAAATATTTCTTTGCCCACGAATTGCCTCGGACCGGGCAGAACAGAATCGCCTTCATCATTTCAGTACGCTCCTTTCCCCGTGAGCACGGCAGGAATCGTCTTGAACAGGATCAGCACATCTTTCCAGAATCCCTGTCCCCGGATGTATTCCCTGTCAAGCACGACTTGCTCCCGGAACGGAATGTCGCTGCGCCCGGAAATCTGCCAGATGCAGGTGATTCCCGGCTGGATCTCGAGCCGTTTCCGGTCATTGAGGGAATACTGGGCAACCTCCGAAGGGAGAGGCGGACGCGGTCCGACGAGGCTCATGTCCCCGAGGAGCACGTTGAAAAATTGCGGCGTCTCGTCGATGCTGTATTTCCTGATGAACCTGCCGCATCTCGTAATCCGCGGATCGTTCTTCATCTTGAAAAGCACGCCGTCTTTCGATTCGTTGTCTTTTTCCAGTGTGCTTCGGCGGGCGTCGGAATCGATGAACATGGACCGGAATTTATAAAAATAAAACGGGCGTCCATACAGCCCGATCCGAACCTGGCGGTAAAACAGAGGTCCGGGAGAATCAAGCTTGATCCAGACGGCTGTTACGATGAAGAGGGGCATCAGCAGTATGATCGCACACAGGCTGCCGCAAATGTCCATCCCGCGCTTGAAGAACTGGTTGCAGTTCAGGGAAAGGAGCCTGAAGCTTTTTTTCCAGCGGGTCCGCATTTTTGCGAAGAACTTGGAACGGCCGGACAGCGTTTCGGACAGAAAAAGCGCATTGAATTGTGCGCCGGACAAATCCAGCCCGGATGCCTTTCTGCCTGGCATCGGGAGATTGGCCTCGTTTTTCCGATTCGTAGGTCGAGGTCTGTTCAGCCTCATTTCTGCATCCACAGTCGAATCTCCGCCGTTTCGGGCAATGGACGTTTGTCAGGCCTCGCGTGCAGCCTTGATCGCTTCGTCCAGTTCGTCGTAAATATCAAAAATGCGATATGCCTTCGTGATTTCAAAAATCATCCTTGCACGCTGCGTCAAATTCGCAAGGATCAGGGTCCCGTTGAATTCCGTGCAGCTCTTCAGGCAGAAAACCAGGGCTCCCAGGCCCGTGCTGTCGAGGTTTTCCATTTCGGAAAGGTCAAATACGAATCTCCGCTGAGTGGCAAACAGCTCAAGAAACTTTGACCGGAGCGTTTCCGCGTTCTCAGCAGAAAGATGTCCTTTGATCTGGATGACTTCTATCCCGTCATTTTCAAAGTTGGAAATTTCCATGGACCAATTCTCTTCCGTTTCGCAGTTTTTTCTTTGGCTAAAACGCCGACGTTAGTTATAATATATATCACACACGAGAAAAATCAACCGTTTTTTTTTCGTTTCCCGCTTTTTCGTCTCTTTTTTGCTTTATTTTCCATGACTGTATGAGGGACCTATGTGTTTGATTGATATTTCTGATGGAATTAATTTGATAAATGTTAAAGAACATCTTTTGATATTTTTGTGCAACTTAAACAAATAAATGCTGTTATGAATATTTTAAGTGTGTTTGTTTGTATATTGTTTGTCAATTCTGATACAATAAAAAAGCCGCCGGATTGATATCCGGCAGCTTCCTTGATACGGTGTTTTTTCGATCAGGCGTTGACTTCTTCCTTCAACGCGATGACGACGGAACGGTTTTCGCCGTCGCCGATGCTGTTTGTGGTCAAGGCTGCATCGCCTTCCAGGGTGATGTGAACGATCCTGCGGTCATGGGAGTTCATCGGAGGCAGTGTTTTCGGTGTGCCCCACTGGTGAACTTCCTTGGCGGCATCAAGAGCCTGCTGGCGCAGGACTTCGTCGCGGGAGAACGACGATCTGCGTCCGCCGGAACGTTCCCTGCGGTCGCGGTCGCCGTGGTCGCGGAATTCCCTGCGTGCAGGACGGTCTCCGCGCTCCATATGATGCTCGGCGCGTTCGGGGCGTTCGGCCCGTTCCTGGCGGCGTTCGCGGCTGCCTTCCATGTCGATGTAGAGTTTCGGGAATTCCGAGTCGGTCTTCTGCATGATGCGGTTTACGATCAGCTGCAGGTTTTCAAGCGTCTTGCCGTGGTGGCCGATGACGCGTCCCGGTTCTTCCGTGGAGACGAAGAGGTTTACGGAGCGGGGCTTGTTTTCGACGCGGATGTCGGCGTCAATGCCGAGGAAGTCGAACATATGCGCGAGGACGCTCCTTGCTTCCTCCATGGATTCCTGCGAAGCAGGCTTGACCGGCGGCGGAGTCCTGCGGGGGCGTTCG
>Ga0310690_10013279_pt1 | contig 10035 bp, 8 predicted proteins | sample AusTroGonzalo_MG_2_FD_207661 | JGI IMG/M metagenome (GOLD analysis project Ga0310690, IMG submission 207661) | Bovine rumen microbial communities from tropical cattle in Woodstock, Queensland, Australia - Gonzalo_04 (v2) (version 2) | ecosystem: Host-associated > Mammals > Digestive system >...
GCCGTAGCCGATTCCGTGTTCATGGATGACGGCATGCAGGTTGCTTCAGAGGCCGCCGAAGGCGAGGGCGAAGAAGAGATGATGCTCACCGATCTGCCGATCGACGAGGCTCTGATCGAGAAGCTCCACTACTATGACATCTGGACCGTCGAGGAGTTCATCAACCTCACGGATGCGGATTTCGCCAACATGCATGATGAATCCCATGACCTCAGTGCTGATGAGATTGCAAAGATCAACGAGGTCATCAGGGAGAACGTCGATATTATCGAGGACGAGGTTGAGGCCGAGGAGGGCGAGGAGACGTTCGCCTGTCCTGAGTGCGGATATCCTCTCACAATCGGCATGACGGAGTGCCCGCACTGCCACGTCGGAATCAGTTTCGAGTGATACGAGGAGTAGGTTTATTTGATGCCAGAAGACAACAAGCCAAAGGCTACATTAATCAAACAGAGCAGAAACGTTGAGCAGACAGCCGCGGTACAGGCAAAACCCGAGGTCGCACAGCCCGAGAAGAAGAAGGTTGTCGTGATCAAGAAGAAGCCTGTCGTGGTCGTCAAGACACAGACTCCGGCTCCGGCAGTCGAGCAGAAGGCTCCCGAGACACCTGCACCGCAGGTCGAGGAAAGGGAGACTGCCCCCGCTGTTGACGTCCAGGCTGCTCCGGCTCCGGCCGCTGCTCCCTCAGCTCCTGCAGCTCCTGCCGCACCTGTCAGTGCAGCATCGGAAACATACAGACGTCCGGTCATCGGCGGAGCTCCGGTACAGAAGAAAGTCATAAAGAAGTCCAACGTTCCGCAGAGCACCATCAACATGGGTCCCGTCATCATCTCAGGTGACAACCTGCCGCCGATCATGCCCAAGTCGGAATCAAGGCCTGCAGGCACTTCAAGACCCGTAGGTTCTGTCGGTGGCGTGACTTACGGCCGCGACGGACAGAGGATCCAGACCCGCCAGGGCGGATACCAGCGCCAGGGTCAGGGTGTTCCGGGACAGGGTGGTTTCAACCGCGGTCAGGGACTCCAGGGCTATACTCCGCGTTCTGCACAGCAGGGCGGACGTCAGGGCGGTTTCCAGCGCCAGGGCGGCTTCAACCGTGACGGTCAGAGACCCGGATTCGGTCAGAAGCCCGGTTTCGGTGCCAAGGGCCCGATGAAGAAGGGCGGTTTCTCCGCTCCGGCCGAGGCTCTTCCCGTGGACGGAAAGAACCGCAGGGTCTACAACAAGGGCAAGGACAAGGACCGCAGGGACGAAAGGACCGACGACGAGCTCGAGCTCAAGTCATACGGCAAGAAGAAGTCTTCGGATGCTTCCGCCGCAGTACCCAAGTCAATAGATATCCTTGCTTCCATCACGGTAAGTGATCTTGCAAGGAAGATGAACATAAAGGCTTCCGAGATCATCTCCAAGCTGTTCGGCATGGGAATGATGGTCAGTATGAACGAGAGCATCGACAGCGACACGGCAACGATCATTGCCGAGGAGTACGGATGTTCGGTCCATTTGGTCAACCTGTACGACGAGACGGTCATTGCGCGTGAGGAGGATGCCGAGGAGGATCTGATTCCCAGAGCTCCCATCGTCACGGTCATGGGTCACGTCGACCACGGTAAGACCAAGCTCCTTGATGCCATCAGGTCCGCAAACGTCACCGCCGGCGAGTTCGGCGGAATCACGCAGCATATCGGTGCCTACAAGGTCAACATCCCCGACAAGGGAGACATCGTCTTCCTGGATACCCCGGGTCATGCCGCATTCACCATGATGCGTGCCCGCGGAGCCCAGCTGACGGATATCGTAGTCCTTGTTGTCGCGGCAAACGACGGAGTCATGCCCCAGACACTCGAGGCCATTGACCATGCCAACGCCGCCAAGGTTCCCATCATTGTTGCCATCAACAAGATAGATCTTCCGGATGCAAAGCCGGAGCGTGTCATGCAGCAGCTTTCCGACAAGGGTCTCATCCCCGAGGCCTGGGGCGGACAGACGCTGTACTGCGAGATTTCCGCTTTGCAGAAGATCGGTATCGAGGATCTTCTGGACACCATCCTGCTTCAGGCTGAGATGATGGACCTCAGGGCCAATCCCAACTGCAGGGCAGAAGGTAAGGTCCTTGAGGCAAGGATAGACCAGGGCCGCGGTATCGTGGCTTCCGTGATTGTCCAGAGAGGAACACTCAAGCAGGGCGACTACTATGTTTCCGGTATCTATCCGGGACGTGTCAGGGCCATGTACGACGACAAGGGCAAGAAGATCCAGAGCGCCGGTCCTTCCACACCTGTTGAGGTCATCGGTCTTTCCGATGTCCCGTCTGCAGGTGATCCGTTCCAGGTCTGTGAGAACGAGAAGCAGGCCCGTCAGATCGGTACCAAGAGACAGGAGCTTGAGCGCCTGAACCAGGCAAGCAAGTTCAAGAAGGTCACGCTTGAGACACTCAACGCAGCAATCCAGGAAGGCGAGGTGCAGGAGCTCAACATCATCATCAAGGGTGATGTGCAGGGTTCTGTAGAAGCCATACAGAGCGCTTTGGAGAAGCTCTCCACGCCTGAAATCCGCGTGCGCGTCATCCGTGCCGCTGCTGGCGCCATCATCGAGGACGACATCAACCTGGCCTCGGCTTCCGAGAATCCGGCTCTTGTCATCGGCTTCAATGTCAGGCCAACACCCAAGGCACAGGCCCGTGCGGATGCAGAGAAGATCGAAATCCGCAAGTACAACATCATCTACAATGTCGTGGACGATGTCAAAGCAGCCATGGAGGGCATGCTCAGCCCGGAGCGCACCGAGGTGGATGTCGGTACCGCAGAGGTCAGACAGGTCTTCAAGGTGCCTAAGGTCGGTCTTGTTGCAGGTTGTTACGTCACCAGCGGAAGCGTCAAGCGCAACAATTTCTGCCGCGTGATCAGGGACAACATCCAGATCAACCACGAGCTGGTCAAGATCACGTCTCTCAAGAGATTCAAGGACGATGTGCGTGAGGTGGCCATGGGATTCGAGTGCGGTATCGGCATTGCCGATTTCCAGGACCTTCAGGTAGGCGATACGTTTGAGTTCGTCGAGATCCAGGAGAAGGCCCGCAAGCTCGAGGATACGGGAGAGTACATCTGATGGCAGATTACATCCAGAGCAGGAACGAAGCCCGCATAATGGAGGTGGTGAACACCCTCATTGTCAGCGGAGAGATCAAGAATCCCAAGCTGAGCCGTTTTGCAAGCGTGAACGACATTTCCCTGTCAAAGGACAATGCCTACGCAACGCTTTACGTATCATGCCTTGAGGACAGACAGCTTCAGAACTCCGTCACGGCTCTTCAGAGCGCTGCGGGCTTCATCCAGGCCCGCATCGCCAGGGTGCTCAAGACCAAGAACACTCCCAAGCTCAACTTCGTGGCAGACACCACCGAGCGTGACGCCGCAAGGATCGATGCCTTGTTGGAGAGCATCAGGCAGTGAGAATGGCCAGAAGCGCGATCATTCTTGTGGACAAGGGCGAGGGGATAACCTCGTTCGACTGTCTCGGACGGATAAAACGTACCGTAAACAGGAAGACCGGCCACTGCGGGACTCTTGATAAGTTCGCGCACGGGCTGATGATCGTGCTCTGCGGCAGCTATACACATCTGGTGCCGGCATTCATGGGTCTGGACAAGACCTACGAGGCCGTCATCGAATTCGGTAAAATGACAGATACTCTTGATCCGGAGGGAGAGGTTGTAGAGGCCTCTCCCGTGCCGTCTGAAGAGGTGGTCATGTCTGCGCTCAGAAGACTTGAAGGAGTCCAGTACCAGGTTCCGCCTGTCTACAGCGCAATACATGTGGACGGAAAGCGCAGCTATCAGATGGCACGCAGCGGTGACCGGGACATAGACCTCAAGCCGCGTCTCATAGACGTGAAATCCATTGAGATGCTGTCATGGGATGCGCCGTTTCTTACCGTGCGTCTTGATGTCTCCAAAGGTACTTACGTGCGTGCTTTTGCAAGGGATCTCGGGCATATGTGCCGTTCTTCGGCATATGTGAAATCCCTCTACAGGACAAAGATCGGCCCGTTCGATGTCCGTGATGCCGTGCGTCATGACAATCAGGCTGCGCTTGAGTCAGTGGATGAAGGCAGACAGTTTCTTGAGATGCTTCCCGGATGCATGAACGTGGAGGTCGACGATACGGAGGCATTCAAGGCCTCCAACGGCTATGTGAAGAATTCGGTGAGGGAAAGGATTCCGTCCGGTTGCAGCCTTGCAGTCCTGATGCACGGAGGAAATCCCGTCTGTGTCTATTCGGTAGGGGAAGGCAGGATAATCTGCCAGGTGCGTCATGATTCATAAGCAGTTTGCCGATTTTTCATTCAGGGATGTTCCATGCGTCATCTGCATCGGCGTGTTCGACGGCATGCACCTGGGGCATCAGGCCATAATCGATGAGACGGTGAAGCTGGCCCGGGACCTGTCTGTGCAAAGCGTGGCGGTCACGTTCTCGCGCAACCCCAAGATGGCCAAGGAATCAATGCCTTCGGCGGCAGCGATGCAGAGCAGCGGACAGTTTGAAGAAATGTTGTCGGACAGAGGAATTAATTATCACTGTGTGATTGACTTTTCCGATGATATGAGTAAACTGACGGGTGAGGAGTTCATTGCCCTCCTGTGTACGTCGTATGAGGTACGGGCAATGGTTGTTGGTGACAGCTTCAGAGCAGGTGCCAGAGCTTCCAGCGTAGGCCCGTCTGAGATAAAAGTGCTGTTGTCCAAATATACTTCATCCGCATATCTCAGGGTGATTCCTCCCGTCGTCATGGACGATGAGGTGGTAAGCAGCTCTCTGATACGCGGGTGTCTCCTAACAGGTGATTTGGACAAAGTGTCCAGGTTGCTTGGCAGAGCGTACAGTCTTGACCTCAGGGGTGCATCGTTCATCGAGGATGATGACTGCGGGGATGCGAGTCAGAAACGCCTGTTCATCGACGTCCGCACTCTTGGACTTCTCCTTCCCAAGGAAGGGAGGTACAAGGTGAGAGCGACAGCAGAGGGAAGATCGGTGGAAACCGAAGCCTTCGTTTCAGAGGACCATCTGGCTCTGGAGCTGCCTGTGCGGATGAAGCCGGATGGGATTATCTTCCTAGGAGTGTAACGGATGGTTACCAAGGAAACAAAGCAGGAGCTCATCGCAAAGTTCGGCGGTGACGCAAAGAACACGGGTGCAACAGAGGTTCAGATTGCACTTCTCACAGCAAGAATCAATGATCTTCAGGGTCACTTCAAGGCCAATCCCAAGGATCACGCCTCCAACAGAGGTCTCCTCAAGATGGTCGGACAGAGAAGGAGACTTCTCAAGTACCTCAGGAACACTGATATCGAGCGTTACAGAAAGCTTATTGCTGAGCTCGGCCTGAGAAAGTAAGACAAAGATTCAAGGCTCCGGTAACACGGAGCCTTGAGTATGTCTTGCAGACTGTTCCCGGATTCCGGTCACCACAAGTTGCTGCGGCATGCAACTTTTTGTGACGGAACAAGTTGGAACAAAGAACAAAAAAGAAGAAAAGAAAGAAAAAGGAAAGAAAATGTCAGAAGTAAAGAAAGTTTCAGTAAAGCTTGGTGACGATTATCTCGTATTCGAGACAGGAAAGATCGCCAAGCAGGCAAACGGAGCCGTCTATGCACATTATGCCGGTTCTGCTGTCGTTGCCACAGTCTGCTGCGGGGATGCACCGTCCCAGCCGCTTGATTATGTACCGGTCTCAGTCGAGTACAACGAGAAGTACTATGCCGCCGGAAAGATCCCCGGAGGCTTCCTCAAGAGAGAAGCCAAGCCGAAGGACAAGGAGATCCTCGTAAGCCGTCTCATCGACCGTCCGATGCGCCCTCTGTTCGACAAGGCCTTCAGCCGCGAGATCCAGATTGTTCCCACAGTCATCTCCACAGACCAGATCAACACACCTGATATCATCGCAATCAACGCGGCAAGTGCCGCAGTCACCATCTCCGATATTCCGTTCAACGGACCTATCGCCGGTGTCCGCGTGGCTCTTGTCGATGGTGAATATGTCATCAACCCCACATTCAAGCAGATCGAAGAGTCCGATCTCGACATCGTCGTGGCCGGAACCCGTGAGGGCATCACGATGGTCGAAGGCGGAGCCCACGAGGTTTCCGAGCAGAACATGCTCGATGCCATTGCAGCTGCCCAGCCCGTGATCACCAAGCTCTGCGATGCACAGCTCGAGCTCAGGGAGCTTGCAGGAAAGGAGAAGCTTCCCGTCCTGGAGATCACCGAAGATCTCTCATGGCTGGATCCCATCCGCGAGTATGCAAGACCGCTGGTAGAGAAGGCTAGTTTCGGAGACAGCAAGTTCTCAAGGCATGCTGCCCTCAAGGCTGCCGAGGCAGAGACCAGGGAGAAGTTCGCAGAACTCATCGTGGAGCATGAAGGCGGAGAGCAGATCTCAAAGCTCTTCGACGATCTGGCATATGAGATCCTCAGGGCCAGCATTCTCAATGACGGCAAGCGTGTCGACGGAAGAACCGTCACCCAGATCAGACCCATCACATGTGAGGTCGGAGTCCTGGCAAGGACACACGGAAGCGCACTGTTCACCAGAGGAGAGACCCAGTCTCTGGCAGTCACCACTCTCGGAACAGTCCAGGACGAGCAGCTGTTCGACGACATCGACGGAGACAAGTGCTACAGCAACTTCATGCTGCACTACAATTTCCCGCCGTATTCAGTCGGTGAGACAGGCCGTCTTACAACCGGCAGAAGAGAAATCGGACACGGTCATCTTGCACAGAGAGCCCTTCAGGCTGTCGTTCCGGCAAAGGATGAGTTCCCGTACACAGTCAGAGTCGTCTCCGAGATCATGGAGTCAAACGGTTCTTCTTCAATGGCTTCGGTCTGCGGCGGATGTCTGTCTCTGATGGATGCCGGAGTTCCCATTTCCAAGCCGGTTGCAGGTATTGCAATGGGCCTCATCACCGAGGGTGCCGATTACAGCAGGTACCAGATCCTTTCCGATATCCTCGGAGAAGAGGATCACCTTGGTGACATGGACTTCAAGGTTGCCGGAACACGCGACGGAATCACCGCTTTCCAGATGGACATCAAGATTGCCGGCGTCACGCCCGAAATCATGAGCAAGGCCCTGCAGCAGGCAAAGGAAGGCCGCTACCACATCCTGGGCATCATGGAGCAGACACTCGCAGGTCCCAGACCTGAGGTCAACCAGTATGCTCCCAAGATCCTCACCACAAAGGTCGATGAGGACAAGATCGGTGCAGTCATCGGAACCGGCGGAAAGACCATCAAGGGCATTGCCCAGGCAACAGGTGCCGAGGTCAACATCGATGATGACGGAACAGTCACCATCTACGGAAAGAACACCGCCTGCGCACAGGCTGCTCTTGAGATGGTCAAGGCCATCATCGAGGAGCCTGAGGTCGGCAAGATCTACAACGGAACGGTCAAGAGGATCATGGACTTCGGCGCATTCGTCGAGATCCTGCCCGGAAAGGAAGGCCTCTGCCACATCTCCAAGCTGGCAAGGACCAGAGTCGAGAACGTCTCCGATGTCCTTTCAGTCGGCCAGGTCATTCCCGTCAAGCTGATTGAAGTGGACCGCACCGGCGGAAGACTCAGCCTGTCCTACATCGATGCAATCGATCCCGACGGAGAGACAAAGGCCCCCGAGAGACGCCCGTCAGAGCGCAGGGACAACAGACACGGTGACCGTGACAGAAGACCGTCAAGGCCCTTCAAAGGTGAGAAGAGGGATTCAAGACCTCCCAAACACGAAGAGAACTGATGGATAAGTGTATTGTCAAAATACAGTTGAATGACGGAGCAAGACTTCCGGTCTACAGCTCCGGCCAGGCGGCAGGCGCAGATCTCTGCGCCTGTCTTGGTAATGGAGAGTCGATGACGCTGGAGCCCCACAAGTGGGCTCTGGTGCCTACCGGGCTCCGGATTGCGCTTCCTGTGGGCTATGAGGCCCAGGTGCGTCCGCGCAGCGGGCTTGCTGCCAAAGCCGGCATAACCGTCCTGAATACGCCGGGTACGGTGGATTCGGACTACAGGGGCGAGGTAAAGGTGATTCTCATCAATCACTCAGACGTTCCGTTCGTCATCAAGGACGGCGACCGCATAGCACAGTTGGTCATTGCAAGACATGAGACCGCCGGTTTTGAGGTGGTGACATCTCTTGAGGAGACCACAAGGGGAGAGGGTGGTTTCGGCTCCACGGGAGTCTGACCACGATACTGACTTACCTTCTGTCGTTGTGTTATAATAAAGCTCTATGAGAAGAAGAGGAAACTACTGGCTGCTATACAGATATGTGGGGAGAGAGTACATCTTTTCCTTCATCGTGGCTTTCATGTTCTTCTTCTTCATCTTCTTTGTGAACCAGATCCTTGTTCTTGCCCAGAAGATACTGCTGAAGAACGTCAACGTCACGGACGTGATAATGCTGGTGATCTTCTCAATCCCGCAGTTCCTGATGTACACAATGCCGTTCTCATCACTTGCATCCGCAAGCATGGTCATAGGCAATCTCTCTTCACAGAACGAGATACTCGCACTGCGTTCCAGCGGAGTCCACATCAGGAACATCTTCATGCCGATCCTGGCGATCTCGATGGTTTTCTCATTTGCTACGCTGATGATTGCCGACCGGATGATTCCTTATACCACCGAGCTGTACAAGGAGCTTTATGCCAAGATACTCCAGAGCGTGCCTACGCTGGAACTCGACAGTTACAGCTCCACCAAGTTCGGAAAACGGATAATTTCCAACGGAGTCGTGGAGGGGAACGTGCTCCACGATGTCGTGATATTCGATGACACCAACAGCCGTGACAGCCGTGTGATTTCCGCTTCAGAAGGGCGGATAACGGTTATAGACATCGACAGGTTCCTGTACAGGATAGATCTCGAGAATCCCGAGATCATGATCACTGATTCCTCATCTCTGGAAAGCTATTCCCTTGCATCTGCGTCGTCGATGTCGCTTTATCTTGACCTCAGTTCTACGGCATCCGATTTCGTTAACATAACGCCTTCACAGATGTCCATCCGTCAGCTGATGGATGCGGCCGCAGACCGTCTGGCGGAGCAGGAATCCATAGAGGCACAGAGGCTGTCGAACATCAGCTATCATGCACAGGAGATGGGAGAGCTGCTGTATGAAATGGAGCAGGGAATAGGGGGAGATGTCAGGAATGCACTGGAAGAGGCTTCCGACCTTGCTTCCGCACGTCAGGCACAGGGATTCAGTTTCTATTACCAGTACTACCGCAGTGAGCTTCAGAAGAAGATAGCGCTGTCCCTGGCGTGTACGTTCCTGGTTTTCATAGCATTCCCGATATCGTTCTTCAGGGTCCGCAACGGACGTCTTCTTGGCTTTGCGCTCTCCATGTTCGTGGCCTGCGGATACTGGTTCTTCATCTATTACATGCATGTAAGGGCAATACAGAGTCCTCTTCATCCGGCTGTCTTCATGTGGCTGCCGAATCTGGTTGTGTTTGCCGCAGGACTTGTCCTGCTCTGGAGGACCAGGAAATGAGAGCCAGGGTGATGGACAGATATACCGTTGTCTCGATACTGCGCATAGGAATGATCACATCGCTTCTGGCATCGCTGATGTTGATGGGTGTGGACCTGTTCTCTAATCTGGACAGATACATGAGTTACAACGTCACTTTCCTCCGCGCCCTGTCCATAACGCTGCTTTATTTCCCGGAGGCATTCCTGCTTGCAATGGGGCCTTCGTTCCTTTTTGCCGTGACATACCACCTGTCGATGCTTCATGCCAACAACGAAATAATGGCCGTACTGAACGCAGGCGTGAGTTTCCAGCGGATACTCAGGCCCGTGATCATACTCGCCATACTGCTGTCTGCATTGTATTTCGGCTTCAATGAACTTGTGGCCATACCGTCCACCAATGAAAAGGATCTGAAGATGCAGCTGGTCACCGATTCCACGGGCTCATCCAACAATCAGGACATAGCGCTCAGTGACATGCAGAGCGGATACATGGTCTATGCAT
>Ga0310690_10013280_pt1 | contig 10035 bp, 5 predicted proteins | sample AusTroGonzalo_MG_2_FD_207661 | JGI IMG/M metagenome (GOLD analysis project Ga0310690, IMG submission 207661) | Bovine rumen microbial communities from tropical cattle in Woodstock, Queensland, Australia - Gonzalo_04 (v2) (version 2) | ecosystem: Host-associated > Mammals > Digestive system >...
AAAGGGCGCCTTCGCCAAGAAGTCGGCCGAGGCAGCTCAGATGATTGGTACGTGGACTTTCTTGGAGCCTGCCGTGATGATAACCAGTGGGAATTTGCTGGCGAAAGCTGCGGGCAATCTGGTGGACGACAAGCTGGAGCGGATGCTCAATGAGTATTTTGAGCGTGCGAATGTGACTGCGGAAAACACCGCCTTCACCTTCCGCAAGGACGGCACGTTCGTCCGTTCGCTTGCCGGCAGGAAGAAGCAAGGCGTGTGGATGGTTGGCGGCGACAAGCTGTTGTTGGGTATCGACAACGTGCAGACGGCCGACATGACGACGCATATGGAGAACGATACGCTGACGGCGGTCGTCGATGTTTCACGCGTGATGGGTTTGTTGCAGACGGTCGGAGCGATGTCTGACAGTAAGACCAACAATGCGCTGATCAAGCTGGCGAAGAGCCTGAAGGGCGTTGGGGCTGGTTTCGTATTGGTGAAAGAGAAAAAAGATAAAGGTAAAAAAGTAAAAAGGTAAAAAAGTAAAAGGGTAAGAAAGTAAAAAGTGATAGATGAAGGAATTTGTCATCTCTGAGGCGAAGGCTGAGACTGCGGTGCTGGTGGGACTGATTACGCAGCAGCAGGACGAGGCTAAGACGAAAGAATATCTGGACGAGCTGGAATTTCTGGCCGATACCGCTGGGGCTGTCACCGTGAAGCGCTTTACGCAGAAGGTGCAGGGGCCCAGTCAGGTGACGTATGTCGGCAAGGGTAAGCTCGAAGAAATCAAGCAATATATCAAGCAGCAGGAGGATGCGTACTACGACTGGATGGACGCCGGTCAGCCCGAAATCGAGGAAGGCGAGGCGACGCCGCAACCTGTGGGAATGGTCATCTTCGACGACGAGCTGAGTGCGAAGCAGATTCGTAACATTGAACAGGAACTGAAGGTAAAGATACTGGATCGTACGTCGTTGATTCTCGACATCTTCGCCATGCGCGCACAGAGTGCCGAGGCGAAGACGCAGGTGGAACTGGCGCAGTATCGCTATATGCTGCCAAGACTGCAACGCCTGTGGACACACTTGGAACGACAGGGCGGTGGCTCCGGTTCTGGTGGCGGAAAAGGTTCCGTAGGTCTTCGCGGTCCTGGTGAGACACAGTTGGAGATGGACCAGCGCATCATCCGTCAGCGTATCTCGCTGTTGAAGGAACGCTTAGTGGAGATTGACAAACAGAAGACCACACAACGGAAAAATCGCGGACGACTGATTCGCGTGGCGTTGGTGGGCTATACGAACGTGGGTAAGAGTACGATGATGAACCTGCTGGCGAAGAGCGACGTGTTTGCCGAGAACAAGCTGTTTGCGACGCTGGACACGACGGTGAGGAAGATGGTGATAGAAAATCTGCCGTTCTTGCTGGCTGACACCGTAGGATTTATCCGCAAGTTGCCCACCGACCTCGTAGACTCGTTTAAGTCGACGCTGGACGAGGTTCGCGAGGCCGACCTGTTAGTACACGTGGTGGACATCTCACATCCCGACTTCGAGGAACAAATCAACGTGGTGGAAAAGACGCTGGCTGACTTAGGCTGTGCGGAAAAGCCATCGATGCTGGTGTTCAACAAGATAGACGCCTACACGTGGACGCCGCAGGACGAGGACGACCTGACGGAGCCAACGCGGGAAAACATCTCACTGGAGGAGTTAAAGAAGACTTGGATGGCGAAAGTCAGGGAAAAGGGTAAAGTGCAGGGTGAAGAATTTGCTACCGCCCCACTTTTCATTTCGGCGAAGAACAAAGAGAATATTGACGAGTTGCGTGAGGTACTATATAAAAAGGTACGCGAGCTGCACGTGCAGAAATATCCGTATAACGATTTTCTCTACGACGTAGAGGAGTAGAGAAAAAGGTAAAAAGGTAAAAAAGTAAGAAGGTAAAGATATTTTTGAACCAATACAATAATGATTATGAGAGATTACAGAAACTTGACACAGGACGAGATTAACGTCTTAGAGAATAACAGCTGTTGGGCTGAGAGTTGGGACAACGTGAAGGTCGCTGAGGACTTTTCACCTTACGGCTTCCACCGAGTGATATTCTACGGCGACATCCGTCTGGGTGTGTTCGAGAAGCAGGTGGAGGTGACCAAGGGCTTCACGAAGCACGCTGGTATCAACGACGCCACGCTACGCAATGTGACCGTGGGCGACAACTGTCTGATAGAGAAAATCGGCAACTTCATCAACAACTACAATATCGGTGACGACTGCTACATATCGAACGTGTCTACGATGGAAACCACCGAGGGTGCAACGTTCGGCGAGGGCCATTTGGTGAGCGTGCTGAACGAGATGGGCGACGGTAATGTGTTGTTGTTCCACGACCTGAACTCGCAGTTGGCAGCATTCATGGTGAAGCACTTCAGCGACAAGCAGTTGAAGGACAGCATCATCCGACTTATCAACGAGGAGATACGTTTCTCGCGTCCTGAGCGCGGTACGCTGGGCAACGGCGTGAAGATCATCAATTCGAAGGAGATTACGAATACGGTGGTGAAGGACGACTGCGAAATCAACGGTGCAGCACGTCTTTCAGATTGTACCATCCTGTCGTCGGGCGACGCGTCGGTATATATCGGCACGGGCGTGATTTGCGAGAACTCGATCATCTCGAACGGCTGTTCGATTACCAATTCCGTGAAGATGCAGGACTGCTTCGTAGGTGAGGCCTGCCAGATTACCAACGGATTTACGGCCGAGGCCAGCGTGTTCTTTGCCAACTCGTTTATGGCTAACGGCGAGGCCTGTGCCGCCTTCTGCGGACCGTTCTCGGCGTCGCACCACAAGAGCTCGCTGTTGATTGGTGGTGAGTTCTCGTTCTACAATGCCGGTTCGAACACCAACTTCTCGAACCACGCCTACAAGATGGGACCATTGCATTACGGAGTGCTGGAACGTGGTTCGAAGACGGCCTCTGGTGCCTACGTGCTGATGCCTGCCAAGATTGGTGCCTTCAGCGTCTGCTTCGGTAAGTTGATGAACCATCCTGACATGCGCTGTCTGCCGTTTGCCTATCTGATGGCCTACGGCGAGACGATGTATATCGTGCCTGGTCGTAACATCACTACCGTCGGTCTGTATCGTGATATCAAGAAGTGGCCGAAGCGTGACAAGCGTGCTGCCTCATGCCGCAAAAGTGTCATCAACTTCGACTGGCTGTCACCGTTTACCGTAGGTGAAATCGTGCAGGGTAAGAAGATTCTGGAGAACCTCCGTCAGGCTGGTGGTAAGAATGTGTCGAGCTACAACTTCCAGGAATATATCATCAATGCCTCGTCGCTGAAGAAGGGTATCAAGTACTACGACATTGCCCTGCGCATCTATATGGGTGCCGTGCTGAAGCGTGCTGTCAAGGAAGGTTTCCAAGGAAAGCCTGAAAGCACCATTGGCGAAGGTGAATGGATAGACCTCAGCGGACTGTTGTTGCCTGCCAGCGAGGAACAGCGACTGATCGACGACATCAAGAGTGGCAGCATTGAGAGTATTCATGACGTGCTGCAGCGCTTCTACGATATTGACGCCAACTACCGCAAGTATCAGTGGGCGTGGACGTATAAGCTCATTCTCGACTATTATGGTGTCGACGAACTGACGGAGCCGACCATGCAGCGCATTCGCGAGGACTACGTCAAGGCTCGCCGTGCGTGGATTGCCGAAATCCGCAAAGACGCCCAGAAGGAATTCGATATGGGTGACGTCGAGCAGGAGGTATTCGATGACTTCATCTCGAAGCTCGACCACGAGATTGACTACGAAGACTAATTTTCTTTAACAACGAATTATACGAATTTATGAAGCTCAAACTCATTCTGACAGGATGCCTCATTGCGCTCGGGATGAACGCACAGGCTAAGGATTACAAGTACGAGACAGTAGATGGGGATTTGACTAAGACCCGTATCTACACGTTAGACAACGGACTGAAGGTGTATCTCAGCGTAAATGCGGAGAAACCGAGGATTCAGACCTATATTGCCGTGAGGACGGGTTCGAAGAACGATCCCGCAGAGACAACGGGTCTGGCTCACTATCTGGAGCACCTGATGTTTAAGGGTACCAAGCAGTTTGGCACCATCAATCCTACCGCTGAGGCTCCCCTGCTCGACGACATAGAGCAGCGCTACGAGGCTTACCGCAAGCTGACCGACCCGGAAGCCCGCAAGCAGGCCTATCACGAGATAGACTCCGTGTCGCAGATTGCAGCCCAGTACTTCATTCCCAACGAGTACGACAAGCTGATGGCGGCTATCGGTGCAGAGGGTACCAATGCCTTTACGTCGAACGACGTGACGTGCTATACGGAGGATATCCCGTCGAACGAGGTTGAGAACTGGGCCAAGATTCAGAGTGACCGTTTCCAGCACATGGTGATTCGCGGTTTCCACACCGAGTTGGAGGCCGTATACGAGGAGTACAACCTCTATCTGACCGATGACGGCGACAAGGTGTGGAGTGCGCTGGGCAAGTTGCTGACGCCCACTCACCCCTATGGTACACAGACCACTATCGGCACGCAGGAGCACTTGAAGAACCCCTCGATTACCAATATCAAGAATTACTTCAATAAGTGGTATGTGCCTAACAATGTGGCCATTTGTATGGCTGGCGACTTCGACCCCGACAAGGTTATTGCCATCATAGACCGCTACTTCGGACTGTGGAAACCGGCAACAGATGCCAGTGGAAAACAGCTGGCAACGGTACCGCAGCCGGTATTCCCGGAGCAGAAGCCGTTGACGGCACCGAAGGATACTTCCGTCATAGGACAGCAGGCTGAGGAAGTCATTGTGGGCTGGCTTGGCAAAAAGGCCTCCGATGCCCAGTGCGACACGTTGAGCGTCATCAGTTCGATGCTTATGAACGGCAAGGCCGGACTGATTGATATCAACCTGAACCAGCAGATGAAGATTCAGGGTGCGCAGGCCTATTTGCAGGATCAGCAAGACTATTCCTCTTTTCTGCTCTTCGGCATGCCGAAGCCTGACCAGTCGTTGGAGGAGGTTCGTGCGTTGATGTTAGGCGAGGTGGAGAATCTGAAGAAGGGAAATTTCTCTGACGACCTGTTGCCGAGCATTGTGAACAATATGGAACTGCAGCGTCAGCGTTCCCTCGACAACAATATGTGGCGCGTGCGTCAGATGATGAGTTCGTTCATCGACGGTACAACATGGGAGCAGCAAACGCATCGTATGGATCGTATTGCGAAGATGACCAAAGCTGAGATCGTGGCCTTTGCCAACCGCTTCTTCACCGACGGCTATGCCACTGTCTTCAAGAAGCAGGGTACTGACACCCTACAGAAGAAGATTGACAAGCCTGCCATCACGCCCATCCCTGCCAATCGCGATTTGATGAGCCAGTTTGTGAAGGACATCCAGAATAGCAAGGTGGAGCCCATCCAGCCGAAGTTTGTCGACTATAGCAAGGACCTGACTATCGGCTCTGTGAACAAGGATTTACCCCTTCTGTATAAGCAGAATACCGACAACGACCTTTTCAATCTCGTGTTCCGCTATGAGTTCGGTCAACAAGACGACAACCGTTACGAGATTGCTGCCGACTATCTCGACTATGTGGGGACTGACAAATACACCGTAGCACAGGTCAAGCAGGAGTTCTACAAGATGGCTTGCAGCTATTCGGTGAATGTCAACCCCGATAATCTGAACATCTCGCTTTCCGGTCTTCAGTCGCAGATGCCCAAGGCGCTGAAACTGTTGGAGGAGGTGTTGCATCATGCCAAGGCCGATAAGGCATCGTACGAACAGTATGTGGATTTGGTGCTGAAAACTCGCGACGATTCCAAGAAAGACCAGCGCACCAATTTCAGCTACCTGGTAAACTACGCTACCTATGGCCCTCATAATTCCAATCGCGACGTGATGACTGCCGACGAGCTCCGTCAGGCTAATCCCCAGCAGTTGCTGGACTTGCTGGCTAATCTGTCGAACATGAAGCATACCGTGCTTTATTATGGCAAGCTGACTCCCGATGGGCTCTCAAAAGTGTTGGGCTCAACCCATAAGACTGCCAAGAAACTGGTTGATGTGCCGAAGGGAAAGCCTTATGTCCGTGAGCAGGCTACGACGAACGAGGTGCTGATTGCGCCTTATGATGCCAAGAACATCTATCTGGTCATGTATCACAACGAGAGTCGTGACTGGAATCCTGAGCAGGAGGCTGTCGTAGACCTCTTCAACGAATATTTCGGCGGAGGCATGAACGGTATCGTCTTCCAGGAAATGCGTGAGGCCCGTGGTTTGGCTTATAGTGCTGCGGCCTATTACATTACACCGCCCAAGAAAGGCGAAAAGGAGTTCTACCAGACTTACATCATTACCCAGAACGACAAGATGGCGGATGCTGTCAGTCAGTTCAACGTCATTCTGAACGAGATGCCTGCCAGCGAGACAGCCTTCCAGATTGCAAAGGATGCTGTCACGAAGCAGCTTGCCAGTGAGCGTGTTACGAAATTCGGCGTCATCAGTGACTATCTCATGGCCAAGCGCAGGGGTATCGATTACGACATTAGCGAGAAGGTTTACAACGCGCTGCCCGGCCTGAAGCTTCAGGACATCGTAGACTTCGAGAAACAGATGATGGCTAATAAGCAATATCGTTACATCATTCTCGGTGACGAGAAAGAACTTGACATGAAGGCCTTGGAGCAGCTCGGCCCCATCAAGCGTCTGACGACAGAGGAAATTTTCGGATATTAAACAAATACAGTTATGGCTAAAAACGTAGAATTCAAGTATGGCCCGATGTTTCAGGTGGGCGAGGACAAGACGGAGTACCGCTTGTTGAGTAAGGAAGGCGTGACGACCGCCGAGTTTGAAGGTAAGCAAATCGTAAAGGTCTCGAAAGAGGCACTGACGCTCTTGGCTCAGCAGGCCTTCCACGATGTGGAGTTCATGCTGCGTCGCGAGCATAACCTACAGGTGGCAAAGATTCTGAATGACCCCGAGGCCAGCGAGAATGATAAGTATGTGGCTCTGCAGTTCCTCCGCAATGCCGAGGTGGCTGCGCGTGGCATCCTGCCGTTCTGTCAGGACACGGGTACCGCTATTATCCATGGTGAGAAGGGTCAGCAGATATGGACGGGTTTCGAGGATGAAGAGGCCCTGAGCCTTGGTGTGTTCAATACCTTTACCCAGGACAACCTGCGTTATTCGCAGAATGCGCCGTTGAATATGTACGACGAAGTGAACACCCGTTGCAACCTCCCTGCCCAGATAGATATCGAGGCCTGCGAGGGTGCTGAGTATAAGTTTGTGATGGTGGCAAAGGGCGGCGGTTCGGCTAATAAGACCTACTTCTATCCGATGACCAAGGCTACCATCCAGAACGAGGGAACGCTGATTCCGTTCCTCGTTGAGAAAATGAAGTCGCTGGGTACTGCAGCCTGTCCGCCTTATCACATCGCGTTCGTCATTGGTGGTACTTCTGCTGAGAAGAACCTGCTCACGGTGAAGCTGGCCAGCATCAAGTTCTACGACGGTCTGCCCACGACGGGTGACGAGACTGGTCGTGCCTTCCGCGATGTAGACCTCGAAGAGAAGCTCCTCAAGGAGGCTCATAAGATTGGCTTGGGTGCCCAGTTTGGTGGTAAATATCTGGCTCACGATATCCGCGTCATTCGTCTGCCGCGTCACGGTGCTTCTTGTCCGATTGGTATGGGTGTCAGTTGCTCGGCCGACCGCAATATCAAGGCGAAGATCAATGCCGACGGTATCTGGTTGGAGAAGATGGACTCGAACCCCTCAGAGCTGATTCCTGCCGAGTATGCAAAGGCTGGCGAGGGTGCCAATACCATTACCATCGACCTGAACGAGGGTATCGATGCTGTTCGCAAGGAACTGTCGAAGTATCCCGTTTCTACCCGTGTGAATCTGAAGGGTACCATCATCGTGGCTCGTGATATTGCTCATGCCAAGTTGAAGGCCCGCTTGGATGCAGGTGAGGGATTGCCCGACTACTTCAAGAAATATCCCGTGCTCTATGCAGGCCCTGCCAAGACGCCGGAAGGCTATCCTTGCGGTTCGATGGGCCCGACCACGGCAAACCGTATGGATCCCTACGTGGATGAATTCCAGGCTAATGGCGCTTCGCTCGTAATGATTGCCAAGGGTAATCGTAGCGACGTTGTTACTGAGGCTTGCAAGAAGTACGGCGGTTTCTATCTGGGCAGCATCGGCGGTGTTGCTGCTGTTCTGTCGCAGAGCAGCATCAAGAGCATCGAGTGTGTGGAATATCCTGAGCTGGGCATGGAGGCCGTGTGGAAGATTGACGTTGAGGACTTCCCCGCCTTTATCCTCGTCGACGACAAGGGTAATGACTTCTTCAAGACGCTCAAGCCATGGACACCATGTAAAAAGTAAAAAAGTAAAAAGGTAAAAGGGTAAAAAGGTATGGAGAGTAGAAGATATATGACTACAATAGGCGTGGTAAGATGTTTTTTACTTTTTTACCTTTTTACTTTTTTACCTTTCTCTGTTGTCGCACAACAGCAAGGCTGCCGGCGGGGAACACCGAGGGCATTTACCCGCGGGGCTGCTGAGGGCCGGATACCGGGTGGAGATTTCTACAAGGGCGACCTCCATCAGTTGGTGGTGCTCGCTGCCTTTGCCGATCAGTCGTTCGTGGGCGACGAGTCACAGACCATGGAACAATGGGACAAGATCTTCAATACCAAGGATTTTAGCGAAGCACCCTATTTTGGCTCCGTTCGCGACTATTTCGTTGCCCAAAGCTACGATGCGTTCAGCCCTGTGTTCGACCTGCAATACGTCGTTGTCGACAGTCTCAAGAAGTATCGCAGCACTGTAATAGATGACGAGAACTCACAATACCTCGTGGAGGACATCGTTGATTCCCTACTGAAACGCGACATCGAGTGGGGCCTTTACGACTGGAACGGCGATGGCTATGTCAACCAATTGCTTATCATCTATGCAGGCAAGGGCAGTAGCTATGGCGGCTTTGGCGGGGGCTACGATGCCATCTGGCCGCATCAATGGTGGATGAGCGAGCATTTTGACTTTGAAGAGCAGCAATATCGCCAGCCCTGTGTCGTCACCGACAGCGAGGGACACACGTATCTCGTGGACTGCTACTGTGCGGTGCAGGAACTGGCCAGCCACGAAACTTGGAGTACTTTCGGCACACTATGCCACGAATACAGCCACTGCTTCGGATTTCCCGACTTCTATTATGGCAGTACGAAGATTGTTGGCAACTGGGACCTCATGGATTACGGCAACTACAACGGCAAGGGATTCCAACCCTGTGGCTATTCTGCCCACGAGCGGTGGCTGATGGACTGGCTGACGCCCGAGGAGCTCTTCGAGGCTGCGACCGTTACCGACCTGCCGTCGCTGTCGGACGAGGGTCGAGCCTACCTGTTGCGCAACGACGGTTGCGAGAGCGAATACTATATCATCGAGAACCGCCAGCAGCGCGGCTGGGACGAGTTGTTGCCGGGCAGCGGTGTTGTTGTGTTCCACGTAGACTACGACCCCTCAATCTGGACCAGCGTTACGCAATGGCCCAATGATAACAAAAAGAAGCACTACACCATCTTCCATGCCAACAACGCGGGCGACGAGGCCGGATGGGCCTATCCCTACGGCGACAATAGTAATCTGACGAACACTTCGGTGCCGGCAGCCACGCTGAACAACCCCAATGTCGACGGTACCATGCTGATGTCGAAACCCATTACCAACATGGCCGTTACCGATGGCATAGCCTCGTTCGAAGTCATGATGGACCCGTCTGCCGTCATCGCACCGACGCTCGTTTCCAATGCCGAACAGCTTTACCGCATCGGTCCTGTCACCATCGTTCGCGACGAGTCCGGCACCGTCCGCAAGGTCATCTCTTGCTCCTTGCCATAGCGAGACTAAAGTCAAATTAACTCCTTGGCGCGGGCGAGGGCGAGATCGATGTGGCTCGTGATATTCTTTTCGCCCAACAGTTTGTCGAAGTT
>Ga0310690_10013282_pt1 | contig 10033 bp, 2 predicted proteins | sample AusTroGonzalo_MG_2_FD_207661 | JGI IMG/M metagenome (GOLD analysis project Ga0310690, IMG submission 207661) | Bovine rumen microbial communities from tropical cattle in Woodstock, Queensland, Australia - Gonzalo_04 (v2) (version 2) | ecosystem: Host-associated > Mammals > Digestive system >...
TGCAGAAATTACATTACCAAATGTAAAAATTCAATCTAACTTTACATTCTCTATGGCTTCTACAGGAGATCCTTCAACATTTACATTCACAATGGATGCATTCCCTGGATATACTTATTTTGATAATAAACATAAAGTATTATGTGTATTCCAAATTGTTGATGATCCAAATGCTAGTGAAAAAGAAAATGATACAGTTATGAAACATGAAGCTGGAATTCAAATTGATCAAACAGCTTATGACTCAGTTACTACTAACGGAGAACCATACGGATCAATTTAAGATTAAAATAAAGGAGGTTTATTATTTAAATAAACCTCTTTTTTCTTTTATATAAAAAAGTAGGTGATAATATGAGTGCTACAAGTGTTTATATTCGTCAATATAAGTATGATAAGCAATCGAAAAATACTGTTTCTGATTATAGTAAAATTTTAAAAGATGTTCATAACGCTTTAGAAAATGATTTAAGGAAAAGAACGCTAAAAAATGAAGCTTTAAGATTACAGGGATATTTACAAAGAATTAAATCTGTAATTATTTATTTTTCGGAAGCATCTAGTTTAAAAAATGTAAAAAATGCTAGTGCGGGATTTATTAAACAACAGGTTAAAGAAATGGTTGAAGATGAATCTATTAATACTTATTTGACGATTGTTGAAAATGCTATGGCAGCAAGACGAGCTTCAGGTAGTCAAAAAACATCTTTAAACTTATTATTACAAAGTCATTATAAAAATGCAAAAAAAAGACAAGTAAGATCTCATTTAGAAGGAACTTCTACTATTTCTGAAGATGATTTACATTATGTTGCACAAGGTTTAGAGCAAACAATTACTAATATGCCTAGTTCAACTATTTATTATACAGGAAAGGAACAAGTTCATTTATTTAGTGATGAAAACATAGGGAAAAATCTTGTTAAAGATATTAATACAAAAGTAAATGGTGGGATACGTCAATTTCTTGAAAATGAAGCTAAGAAATATAATGAAAAATATTATTTAACAGATATTGCTTATGAGACTTCTGCAAAAGTAGATTTTTCTGGAAAACCTTTGTTAAAAGTGGTTGCAACCTATGAAATTCAAGATGAATGATTAAAAGATTTTGCAATATTAATGGGTCAAGCAACGATTTCTTTAAAAGGATATGTTGGAACTTATTATCCGCAAGGAGAAGATGTAAATTGAAAAGATCCTGGTTTACATTTAGGGAAATCTTTTATTTTAAAACCAGTTGTTGCGGTATTAGATAAATTAGGATGATCTAGTGTAGATAAGAATGCTCCAAGAGATATGTTTTATAGAGGTGCGCAAACTTTAACAAAAACAAGAAATGATAGACCTGGACATCCAACAGCAAGTCCAGATGAAGTTATTGAGCATTTTAAACATATGAGATATGTTTATGAATTAACTGGCTATGGATTATATGATAATTATAATAATAATGAATCTACATATGTAAAATATATTATTTACAATGATCCACAGTCAGAAAAAGTTTATGTTAAAGATACAGCATCTTTATTATTAGAAAAATTTAAAGATGGTTCTTCTATTTCTGATTTATATAATATTGTTAAAGTTAATGCTAGTGAAATTCAATCTTAATTTGACAAGATAAAAAATATCTTGTAAAATATATTTAGAGAAAAAAGGAGGAAATAAGTATGACAAAAGTTACTTATTCAAGTTTAAAATTAAAAATTAAAGAAGAAAATAAAAAAGTTGAAAATACTGATATTGAAGTACAACAATATTTACCAATTCAAGATAAAATAGACTTAATTGATATTACTTTACAAAAAGCAAAAGAAGGAGTCTTATATAACCCTATAAAAGTTGATATGTTTTTTCACCTTAATTTAATATATTTATATACAAATATTACTTTTACAGACAAACAAAGAGAAGATGAATATAAATTATATGATACGTTACAAAGCAATGGAATTATAAATCAAATTATTGCGGCAATGGATGAAAATGAATATAATGGACTTTTAAATATGGTTAATGAAAAAATTGAAAATGAATTAAGATATAGTACGACTACAGCTGCAATTATTAGTAAATTTATAGACGAACTTCCTGAACGAGCTGAGGCAGCAAAACAAATTGTAGATAATTTTGATCAAAATAAATATCAAGCAGTTGTTGATTTTGCTAAAGCTGCAAATGGTGGAAGAGAAATAGAATAATAAAGATTTTTGCATGGGTATTTTAGATTAATAAATCATTCCTTTTTATCATAATAGATAAAGAGGAATTTTTTATTTGGAAGAAAAGTAAAAAGGAGGCAAAAGGATATGGCAAAAGGTGGTACCATTGAATATGGCATTAAATTTAATGTTGAAAATGGTGGATTAAAAAATGTTAAAACCGAATTGAACGATTTAAAGAGTTCTTTACAAGCAATTCAAAATCAAGCAAAAAATGCAAATATGACTGGTAATATAGATATAAATTTAAAAAAAGCTGGTGAAGAAGCTCAAAAATTATTAAATATCTTAAATAATTCTTGAAATTCAAAATTAAATCAAATAAATCTTTCTAAATTTGATCAAGAAGTTCAAAAAGCTTATGGAAGCACTGAAAAATTAAGAGCAAGTTGAAATCAACTTGGCCGTGGAGGGGTTGTTAATAGTTTAGCAAATCAAGTTTTAGCAACTAATTTACAGTTAAAAACTACTAGTGCATTATTAGATAAAATGGCTGTAACTTTTGCTAATACTATAAGATATGGAATTTCTTCACGTGTTTTCAATAATGTTGTTAATTCTATTTCTAAAGCTTATGATTATACAAAAGATTTAGATAAATCTTTAAATTCTATTAGAAAAGTATCTAATGCTTCCGCAGATGATATGGAGCGTTTTGCAAAATATGCAAATAAATCTGCTCAAGCTATGGGAAAAAGTACTTTAGACTATACTAAAGGTGCTTTAATTTATTATCAACAAGGTTTAAACGAAGAAGAGGTTAAAAAAAGAACTGACATTACTATGAAAATGTCTAATGTATTAGGAGCTTCTGCAGATGAAGTTTCTAATTATATGACTGCCATTTGAAATAATTTTGATGATGGGAGTAAATCATTAGAATATTATGCAGATGTTATTACTAAATTGGGAGCTACTACAGCATCTAGTGCAGAAGAAATTTCTACAGGATTAGAAAAATTTTCTGCTATTGGTAAAACAGTTGGTTTAAGTTATGAATATGCGGCAGCTGCATTAGCAACTGTTACTGCAACAACACGTCAAAGTGCAGATACTGTTGGTACAGCGTTTAAAACATTATTCGCACGTATTCAAGGTTTAAATCTTGGAGAAACATTGGATGATGGTACAACATTAAATAAATATTCAGAAGCATTAAATAAAGTTGGTATTAGCATAAAAGACCAATCTGGTAATCTTAAAGATATGGATAAGATTCTAGATGAAATGGGTGCTAAATGACAAACTTTAGATAAAGATCAACAAACTGCGTTAGCTCAAACTGTTGCGGGTGTTCGTCAATATTCTCAATTAATGGCTTTAATGAATAATTGAGATTTCTTTAAAGAAAATTTAAATACAGCAAACAATGCAACAGGAGAGCTTCAAAGACAACAAGAAATTTATATGGAAAGTATGGAAGCTCATTTACAAAAATTAAGAACTGAAACAGAGCGTACATACGGAGCTATTTTTGATGAAAAAAGTATTTCAAAGGTTGCGGATATTGCAACTCATGCTTTAAAGCGTATAAATGATTATCTTGAAGGTATGGGTGGTGGATTAAATTCTTTAATTAATTTAGCATCACAACTTTCAATTATATTTAGTAAACAAATTGCAGATTCTTTATTAAGACAAAAAGATAATTTGATTAATTATATAAATGAAAATAAAAAAGCAGTAAAAACATTGGATGATTGAATTGATCAAGTTAATCAACAAAATGAACTTGTTGGAGTTAATGAAGATAATGGTATGAAAAGTGAGTTTGTTGAAGAGCAGGCTCAAACTTTAAAAACTATTTTTGATTATCGTAAAGGATTTACCGCAGAACAAGCTAAAGAAATCCAACAAAATGCACAATTACTAGCTCAATTAAAACAAGAAAAAGAATATAAAGAATCTATTAAAGCAAAAGCAGAGCTTGAAAAAGATGTTACAAATTCAATAACAGCTCAAAAAGATTATAATGAAGCTTTAGAAGAACAAGAGAAAATTGCTTTAAATTATAGAGAAGTTTTAAAATCTATTAATGAACTTAATTCAGAACAAGAGGTTACTGATGAACAGCTTCTTGAAACTTATTATTCAATTATGGATTTAAGAGAACAGGATTTTTTAACTGAACAACAAAAAACACAGTTAAAAGAAATTGCAAATACATTATTAGAAGATGAATATTTAACTGAAGAGCAAATAGATTTTTTAAGACAAACTAAAAATCAAAGTGAAAATTACTATAATGAAAAACTACAAGAAGATAAAGATATTTTAGATGCTATTTTAGAAGATGAAAAAGGTATTACTGAACAAAAAAATAAACAAATAAATGATCTTCAAGGAAAAATTCAAGGAGATTTAGAACAGGGTAAGAATAAATCAAAAACTATTAGTGGAGTAAGAACAGCTAGTTCTATTATTCAAGGGCTTACTGCGATAACTGGAGCAATTAGTTCTTTTGTAGATAAAAATGCTGATGGAGCTCAAAAAGCTAATGCAGCATGACAAGGTGTTTTTGGTACAGGATCTGCGATTGCCAATGCTCTTTTTCCTGGGTCTGGTTTTATTGTACAAGGGCTTGGAGCTGTTGGCAAAAGTATTTTAGAAGCAACTGGTTTATGAGAAGATTTTGAAGATTTATTTAAATCTTCAGAAGAAAAGCTAAAAGAATTAAAAGATACCATGGATGACTTGAAAAATAGTCAAAAAGAAATGATGTCTAAATATGATAGTAACCAAAGTGCAATTACATATTTAAAAAGTGTTGAAAATAGATTTAAAGATTTACAAAATTTAGCAGAAAAAGGGTTACTAACTGAAAGTTTACGAGATGAATATGAAACTTATTTAAATAAAGTTCAAAGTTATAATGATAAAGCTTTAATTTCATATGATGCACAAGGAAATAAGATTGCTGCAAATACTAGATTGATAGAAGATAGTATTAAAAAACTTCAAAAACAAAATGAATTATTATTAGAAGAAGCTTATGATGAGGATAGTTGAGAAAATTTTGCAAAGACTTATAATAAACAATATAAAGTATTGTATGAAAACAGTGATCGTGATTGGGGTCCAGCTTATAGTGCTTCTAAAATTGCTGAAAAATATTTAGATGAAAATTCTAAAAAAGAATTATCAAAAGCTTTTAGTGCTATTAATTCTGTTAAATATGCTTATGATATAGAAGGATATCGTAAACAAGTTAATAATTCTATTCAAGGACTTGTAGATGCTGTCGCAAAAGAGTTAAAACAAGGATATACTGGATCTGCTTATCAAGATTATATTTTATTTCAAGAAGAGGTTAAAACATATGAAGCAGAACTAGAAAATATAAAAGAAAAATTTGATGAAATTAGCCTTGATTCAACAGAAATATTAGATTATTTAAAATATAATAAAAATAATAAAAATATTTATAAGAAACTTTCTGAAACGGGTATTGAAAATATAGATAGTTTATTATTAAGTTATATTGATGGTATCAACATTGGTTTAGAACGATTTAGAGATAGTTATGGATTTTTAGATGTAAACAAATTAAAAGATTACTTTAAAAATATAGAACAAAATTTAATTGATTTATTTTCTAGTGCTGAGGGAGATAATTTATTATCTCTTTATCAACAGGCTATAAAAATTGATGCAGCATCAATGAGTTCTCAAGCATATGAAGCTATGTTAATTGATCTTATTGAACAATTTTTATCAAAAATTAAAGATGAAAAAACTTTTAAGAAAGTAAAAGATTTATTGCCAAAATTATTTGGAGTTAAAAATATTGGTGCACAATGAAAAGATGGAAAGGCTCAATTAGGTGCAAATGGTGGATGAGATATTGTTACAGAGGGTGAAGATATAGCTCGTAATTTTGGTAAAACAATTGCAAAACAAACTATTGAAGGAAAACAAGCTTTTAAAAGTGCAGATCAAGATACCATAGCAAATAATATTGAAAATTATTTACAAAATGGTTTAAGTGAAGTAGATTTACAAAAATTAGATACTACAAAATTACAAGAAGATTTTAATACTTTATTATATAGAGCTATTAAAAATGGTAGTTATGGAACTTCAGAAACGATAGAAAGTATCTTACAAGATGCTTTAAATTTACAAAATATAGATTTTTTAGATTCTAAAGTAGGCACTGCAGTTACTAAACGTAGTTCTAAAATTGAAAGCTTTAAATTGGATAGTAGTGAATTAAAGGAATATTCAAAACATTTAATGAATGTTTCTGACGAAGCAAAAGATTTAGCAGACAATCTTCAAGATGATGCAGATGCTGCAGTAGTTGTTGCTCAATCTGTTATTAGAATGAATCGTGGTGTCGAAACTTTATCTAAAAATTTTAAGACTTGAAATGATATTTTAAAGAAAAGTAAAAAATCAAGTAAAGAATATTCTGATGCTTTAAATAATACTAGAGATGCAGTAGCAGATGTTTTGGATGTAGATAAAAAATTTATATCAGATAATTTTGTTGAAAAACATTTAAATGAAATAAGTAAAGCTGCAACTGGAAACGCAAAAGCTATTGAAAAATTAAGAAATCAGTATGCAGATGCTTTAGTATTAGAAATTGCTGTTGAAAATAATATTGATAAAAAAACTCAAAATAAATTATCTCAACTAGTTAATGAAGTTCAAGCTGAAATTCCAAAAATAGAAGTTGGTTACGAAGTTAAACCAGATGATGAATCTTTTCAAAATTTCTTTAATAAATGTACTGATATTATAAATACTGCTGGGATGACAGCAGATCAAGCGAATGCATTTTTTGATGCAATTGGTTTTGATGCTCAGGTTGAAACTAAATATGAAAAACAACAATCAAAAGAACCAGTAACAGAAACTACTGAAATAGTAGAATGAAAACCATCTAGTATAACATATGATACTGGAGATGGAAATAAAGAAACAAGAAATGCTAGAGCTAAACATACTGTTACAAGCACTAAAACGATTGGCTATACTGAATCTGAAACAGTTGTTCCTGTCATTGCTATGGCAACAAATGGAAAAACTCCTCAAATAAAAAGCTTAACTAAAAAAGCAACCGGTGCAATGAATAATTATTCTTCTGCTAATAAAGGAGGAGGAAGTCTTGGTGGGGGCTCTAAAGGTGGAGGTGGATCATCATCTCAACCAAGGAGAGAAAAAGAAAGCAAAGATACTACAGATAGATATCATAAAATTAATACTCAAATTTCTAAAGTAGATAAACAGCTTGAAAAAGTTCAATCTAGACAGTCAAAATTAGTTGGTGCAGGATTAATTGAAAATTTAAATCAACAATGACAATTACTAAATACACAGGTTGAAAATTATAATAAAAAATTAGATATTGCAAACGAAGAACAACGACAATTAGCTGAAAAATTATCTGCAAAAGGTGTTAAATTTAATCAAGATGGAACTGTTTATAACTATGAAGAGTCTATTAAAGCTGCAGAAGAAAGATATAATAAATTAGTTCGACAATATAATAAATTAAGTGCATCACAACAAAAAAAATGAGATGATGCAGATATTTTGGCTAATGCCAAAGAAGAATATGAGCAGTTTAAATCAGATATTGATAGATATGATGAAATTGTTGTTAGCGTTAAACCAGAAATTGAACAACAAACTTTAGATGCTCTTGACAAACAAATTGAAATTAATGTTGAAAAATTTAATTTAAGATTAACTGTTATTTTAGATATGAATCAAGCAACAAGAGATTGAAATGCTTGAAAGAAAAAAGTTATTGATGGTATTAAAAAAGATGATATTTTAGGCAATGCTAGAGCTAGAGCAGAAGATTTTTCTACTTATTTTAATAAAAAAGGTAATGGAGATATTCAAGCTGGAACAGAACAAGTCAATAAAATTTTAGCTGAACTTGGTCAAATGGATCAAACAGGAAAAAGTTCTGTTTATGGTGACGATAGACAAAAAGCATTAGATGAATTAAAAGAAAAATATACTGCATTAATGGAATCTATGACTCAAGAACTTGAATTAGAAGAAGAATTATATCAAGCTATTCTTGATGAAATGGATAAAGTTCAAGAAAAATTTGATGAACAAATTGAAAGCTATGAATTCTTAAGAGACATGATTAATCATGATATTAAAGTTATTCAGATGGTATATGGTGAAAATGCTTATTCAGATTTAACAAAATTTTATGAAAAACAACAAGAAAATTATGAACAACAATTAGATTTTCAAAGACAACAAAAAGATTTTTGATATGCGGAAATGCAAGCTGCAGAAGAAGGTTCTGAGCAATGGAACAAAGCTAAAGAAAATTGAATGAATGCTGTTAATGAATTTAATACAATTCTTGAAGAAGGTTTAGATAATGCTAAAAATAAATTCCAAAATGCTATTAATGATATTTTCCAAAATTTAAATAATACTATTACAGGTGGACTTGGATTAGATTATGTTAATGAAGAATGAGAATTAATTAATAAAAATGCAGATAGATATTTAGATACTGTTAACGCAACATATGGTGTTAGAGCACTTGAAAAGAAATATACAGATGCAATAAATAAATCTAATAATTTAAATGCTCAACAAAAACTAAAAAAGATTATGGATGAGCAATTAGAGGATTTAAAACAAAAAGATAGATTAACTCAATATGATTTAGATAGAGCAAATAAATTATATGATATTGAATTAGCAAGACTTGCACTTGAAGAGGCTCAAATGAATAAATCTCAAATGAGGCTTAGAAGAGATAGTCAAGGTAATTATACATATCAATATGTTGCTAATGATGATAAAATTGCGGAAGCTGAACAAAAAATTGAAGATTTATATAATCAATTATATAATTTTGATAAAGAAAGATATAATCAAGTATTAAACGATGCTTATACTGCATGGAATGAGTATCAACAAAAAATGGCAGAAGCTGCAATGATAAATGACCCTCAAGAAAGGGCAGAAAGAGAATTATTAATTCAACAAGAATATGATGAATTAATGACTCAAATTGAACAAGATTATCAAATTGCTAGATATACCTTACAAGAATCTTTATTTACAAGTTTAGCAATATTAACAGCAGACTCTTTAGATAATTCAACTAATCAATATGGTATTGCTCTTACTGATGCTGAAGGAAAGACTAAAATTGCATTTAATGATATTTCTAATACAGTTTCAGAAGCTTTTGATGGAGCAGATAAAATTTCTAATGAAACTTTTCAAAAAATTGCAACTGCGGCAGAAGCTGCAATGAATCAAGTTGATGGATATACAAGTAAAAGTTTTCAGGCTATTAAAGATGGTTTTGATTCTTTAACTGCACATGAAAAAAATATTCTTGCTACTCAATTTATTCCAACATGAGACAATGGAGTGTCTCAAATGGTTCAACATTTCATTTATGGAAAAGATGGTGGAATGAAAGCTATTGAAGACACTTTTGCAGGAAAGATTTCTTCTATGAAAACTTTATTTGTAGGAGCAGATGGAAAAAGTGGATTTGTTGGAGTTACTAAAGACGGTTGAGATAAAATTAAAAAAGCTGAAAATGATTATCAAGTTGATCTTGGTAAACTTGAGAAGGCTTCAGGTCAAACATTTACTGCTATTAAAAATGGAGCTAATGAAGCATATAATAAAATCGCTCCTTTAATTACTAAAAATGATGAACTTATTAAAAAATATGGTGAAGAATTAGAACAAGTTAAAAAGGTTTATGATAAAGTTAAAGAACTAAAAGAAATGTTTGATAAACAAGCTACTTCAGCTAAAACTGCGGCAGAAGAAGCTTATAAATATTATAC
>Ga0310690_10013284_pt1 | contig 10033 bp, 17 predicted proteins | sample AusTroGonzalo_MG_2_FD_207661 | JGI IMG/M metagenome (GOLD analysis project Ga0310690, IMG submission 207661) | Bovine rumen microbial communities from tropical cattle in Woodstock, Queensland, Australia - Gonzalo_04 (v2) (version 2) | ecosystem: Host-associated > Mammals > Digestive system >...
GTCAGTTTACTGGAGTTATTGACAGAAACAAAAGAGAAATCTATGAGGGCGATATTGTAAAAATGAATGACAGCATCGGTTATATTGCATTTCTACCGCAAGAGTGCAAATTTGTAATCGTCTGGAAGAAATATGACAGTAGATTAGGACATAGAAGCAGAGGCGGAAGCTATAGATGTGACCCATCCCTTGAGGTGATAGGCAATGTTTACGACAACCCTGAATTGGTGAAAGGAGGAAAGGATGGAAAATAAGATGACACCAGAAGATTTGCTGCGTTCCTGCTGCAGTAAAAGCGAATACAGACCTAACCTGCAACGTCCTTTCCTGCAAGGCGATTATGTCATTGCCACCGACGCGCACGCCATCCTCGCCATTCCGAAGGAGGAGTGCGACGCCTCAAATCTTGCACCTCTCGACAAGCCAGATGTCATTCCGTACCTGAATGCGGAATGTGCTGAGTTCATGGAGCTTGACTTTGAGCATCTGAATGCTGAATACAAAAGGCTCGTCAACGAGTACGGCAAACTTGACTTCAAGTGCAAAGAATGCGGTGGAGACGGTAAGGTGGATTGGGAGTACAATGACAAAGACTGGAAGACACACAACATGCGCGGAGAGTGTCCAATCTGTCACGGAGAAGGTGTGGTCAACCCAGACAGCCAGTATTACAAAGAAGAGTACTGTCTTCGCACAGAGGTCGAGATTGGACTTCCAATACCGAGAATCATGTTCATCGTGAACGCAATGCGCACCTTCGGCAAGAGCAAGTGTATGCTGCTCCGCCAAGCCAGAGAGCACGCTCCATGCTACCACATCAGGGAAAAGGAGTTTAAGCTGGCAATCATGCCGATAATTCTCACCTAAAATACGATACCCATGTGTAATTGTTTGGAATGTGAATACTCGGAACGTGCGGCTTATGGCGGCAAGCAATGCCTTACTTGTTATAAAGAAATAAAACCAGACACTAAAAAGCTGTTCGATGAAATTGAAAAATCCATCAGGAGACAACGCTTCATCGGTAAGTTCAGAAATATCAAAGAGGCGACCAAACACAAAGACTGCGCGGACGGAGTTACCGCACTTACATCGCGGTTCTTTTATGTAAGAGTCAGCAAAACATGGGAGAAGCTATGCAGAGCAAAGGAAATAATAGAAAACGCAAAAACCAAATAATATGTATCTGAAAGTAACAAAGGATTCGCCGATTTACGGCAAGCTCTCACAAATCTTCATCGAAGAGAAGCAACGCAACGAGGGCTTCAAAAAGTGGATGACCGAGCACCTTCCGCCGTTCAACGGCGATGTCATCACCGAACGGATGGCGTGGTCGCTGTCAGTGGTGGTGGTCGGCTGGAAATTCGACGGCGAGGTTGACAGCAAGACATGGCAACCTATGAAAGAATTTCCCGACTACTACGAACCGAACAGAAGGACGAAGGCCGGCAAGCGGATGCGCGAGCGTATTTATGCCGCCATGGGTAATATGTTCAACTGCATCAATTTCTTTGAAATGTTCGGCACAAGCATTCCCTACTACGGCAAGTCGTTCACGGTCCCGAAAGGATTCCTGCATAACGACACCGTGTACATGATTTTCGACGATGCCAACTATAACGACATATCGAAGAATATGGCCGGACAGTTCACCGAGATAACCACTGGAGAGTTCAACGAGGCGTTGGACTCATATAACGAATCGCAAAAAGGCAAGGGGTTATGAGCGGAAACAAGAGAATAGTCAGACTATACGTCTGTGGACACCCAGGATTGACTTTCGCCATCGGTGCCCAAAATCCATACCACCCCGGAGTAGTCACCGACATATCCGTAGATTTTGAAGATGTCCGCGTGAACGGGAACGGAGGATGTACCGCCGGGCAGATGGTTTACCGAGTGGCACTCGACACAGGCGAGCGGATAACAATAAACGCCGAGAATCCATTGCTTGTAGTTTACGAAATGCCTAAATAACAAAAGATATGGAACTCACATTTGCAGATGCGAAAGATTTTGTCAAAGCAGGCCAACCGGTTCTCACCGTCCGTCAGCCATATGCGCTGTTTCTGGTCAACGGCTCGAAGGAATACGAGTTCAGAAGCACCGACCTTCCGCGAAAGTATTTTTTCAACGAGTGGATTCTCATTCATGCAGGTGCTCAGCTGAAAAAAGAGCTTGTCGCAGTGAACGAGGAATCCTACGACTACCAAGTACAGCTGGCCAAAGAGAATGACCTGTTTTCCTGCATCATCGGAGCGGTACAGTTCTGCGACTCGATACCAAACGGCGGAAACGGTTGTCCGGTGATCAATGCGGATTACAAATTTGCATGGCGCGTGTTCAATGCCGTCAGGTTCCGTGAGCCTATCAGAAATGTCAAAGGCCAGCTTGGAATTTGGAAATTCAAACAATCACAATAAAAAGAAAGGAGTAAATCATGTGTAAAAGAAGTAAAATTGAGGAAGATGCCTTGCGAGCCATTGAGCATAGCAATCAACCAATGACGATTGAAGAGGCAAAAGAATTTATGAGAATGCAATATGATGCGGAATGGGACCAATACCGCAGAGAGGCTGCATTGCGGTTCATGGCCATCGGCATCAAAATGGGCTGGCTTCCACCAGAAGGAAAGGATGCACTCACCTTCACGGCAGAGACCGCCGTAGAAGCTGCCGACACGCTCATTCTCCAACTGAACAAACCAATAGCCGCCAAAGAAGAAGCTGAATCGGAAAGCAATCCCAGCGAAGACAACGAACCAGACGGCATCACCCTCGTTGAGCAGGACGGCCTGAAATGGGTGCGAATCAAAATCTTTGACGAGGACTTCATGCTCTGCACCAAAAACCTTGTCGGCGAAGACGGCAAGAAGGAGTTCAAATGGCAGGAGGCTGTTGACGAGACCGAGAAGCGAGGCTGGACAATGCCCAACAAGAAGCAGTGGGATTTGGTTGACGCTTACCGAGAGCAGATTGACAAACTCATTGAGGAAGCAGGTGGTGACAGTCTCAACGACTGGTTTTGGTCTGTTGCGCGGTATAGCAGCATCAGCGCGTGGTTCTACTACGGCACCCACGGCATACTGGGCTACAACTACCTGTCTAACACGTATTCGGTTCGCCCCCTGGCTTATTTCAAATCTTAATCTTTGTTAGTTTTCCCGCCCGCCCTTTAAAAAGCGGGCGGGGATAAAACCCAATCACGATATGGAAAAAGAGAAGTTATTCAAGGACGAAAAATATTACCGCTGGAAAAAGGAAAGCATAAATGTGATTGTTTTCCACGGAGAAAACAAGTATGTCACCCATGGAGAAGTTGTAAAAGGCTCAAGGCTTAATGAAGCTATCAACGACCTTAGGTTGGGATGCAAGGTTGACTGGGAGGAACTCGATACAAAAGACCTTGATGGTGCGATTGAGAAAATAGAGAATTTGACACTCGAACGGTGTTTTGAAATCCTTCCCGATCCAAATAGCGAGAAAAACGTGAATGACTACTACCCGTATATTCAGGCTTATAGTTTTCAACGAGGGTTTGAAGGTTGGCACGTCAGTATCAGAGATTGGTGTGGAATGAGAGACCAAGCGTGTATTTACTCGGCAATCAGCAAGAATATGCTTCACGCGCTGCAGGATTGCATTGTGTTCCTTGTTGCTCGCGGTATTATCAGTAAAGAAGTTTTGTAGTGATTGGATAGCAAATGGGAATAAGAAAACGGCGTATGAAAACCGAACTCACGGAAGCCATTATACAGCAGAAGTTGTCGTATTTCCTGTCTTCCGTCAGGTACGACATAGACAACCTGTATGTGTTCAGGTGGGAGAGTGACAAACTTATCAAAACACGCTCCGGCTACTACTACGAGTTTGAGATCAAGATAAGCAAGTCGGACTTCAAAAACGACTTCAAGCATAAAAAAGACAAACACCACCTGCTAAAGGCTATGCTGACAGGAGAGAAGCACACCCTTACGTTTTACCGCGAGTGGGAGTGGAATAAAAACCGCTATATATCCTTTGAGGCTTTTGAGAGAATTAAGCAACACCCATGTTACTTTACCGATAAGCAGAAAAAGCCCAACTACTTCTACTATGCCGTGCCCGAGAACATGATAGCTGTTGAAGATGTTCCTGAATATGCCGGGCTTATATACGTCACCGAGGACGGATGGTTGAAAACAGTCAAAAAGGCTCCGCTCCTTCATAAAGAAAAGTACACTGACGACCAGCTTGGTCTTGGAGAGAAGTTCTACTACAACATGGTGCATTGGCGCAATATTTCCAACAGATACTTGAGAGACATCAAGTCGTCAAGAGACAGACTCCGCAAGGAGCTGGAAGCAAAAGGGCACGATCGGACGTGGGAGGATATGGAGCTCGACCTGAAAAAAGCTGAATCAACCATTGACAGCCAACATCAAGAATTGGCGCAGTACCGTAGAGATTTGGATTGGGACAGTATTGAGCGTCGGTTTCTTATTGATGAAATCAAAATGCACGACCCGAAGTTTAACGTGCATACCATTTGGAAAATGACAAAAGAAAGATATGACGAAATACATAATCAAAAACAAGCATAATTATGGGAAAAACAAGCATTTCATGGACGGAAAGAACGTGGAATCCTGTATCGGGTTGCACGAAGTATTCAGCAGGTTGCGCAAACTGCTATGCCGAGACAATGGCGAAAAGGCTTCAAGGCATGGGCTCGAAGCGGTATAAAAACGGTTTCAAGGTGACGCTCCACCCAGAAGCCCTAAATGAGCCGAAGAAAGTAAAGGTGCCGTCGATGTTCTTTGTCTGCTCAATGGCCGACTTATTCCACGAGGATGTGCCGTCAGCGTTCATCGATAAAGTAATGGACACCGCAAGGGAGACCCCGTGGCACACCTACCAGTTTTTGACGAAACGTCCAGACAGAATGATGGAGTACATCAACTATTCACCGCATCCGGCATCGAAGAACATGTGGATCGGGACAACGGTAGAAGCGGAGCGGTATAAGGACAGAATCGAATACTTGCGCTCAATTGGCTTGTTCAATCCTGAATGTACGACTTTCCTATCCTGCGAGCCGCTGTTATCAGACCTCGGCGAGATTGACCTCTCGGGCATAGACTTGGTGATTGTCGGCGGCGAGAGCGGACCCAATGCACGCCCGATGAAGAAGGAGTGGGTGCTGAATATCAAACGCCAGTGCGAGGAGCAAGGCGTGGCTTTCTTCTTCAAGCAGTGGGGAACATGGGGCGAGGACGGTGTGAAGCGCAACAAGAAGGCCAACGGTTGCATGCTGGACGGTAAGGAGTACAAACAAATGCCGAAAGGAGGCGAGTAATGAGCAGGCCAAAATATCGCATAAAAACAAAATTCCCATGTTACGACGGCGTGTTTCCTGTCACGGGATATTTTGTTCAAAGACTTGAAGAAGGTTTTTTCCGTGACAAGTGGGTGGATGTTAAAGGTTTCGGCAGTCGCAAGGATGCGGAAGATTTACTTAAGATTTTAGAAAAATGACGAACGAAGAAAAAGCAACAAAAATAGCAGAATCGCTTAACAAAGCAAACGGCAGTAATTGCCTATTGCCGTGTCATCAAGCAGCAATTGCTATGGCAGAGTGGAAAGATTCACAACCGCAAATTATCGAAATCTTTGGTAAAAGAGTAAAGGCGGTAGTTGGTGATGACTCGTGTGAAAATTGTGTTTTTCAAGAAAGTGTTTGCAAATACATTAGCAGAGGAAACTTGTGCCAATCAGCAGATAAAAAATTTAACCGCCATTTTGTCGAGGTTGACTATGACGGAAATGAGAAAGGAGGTCAAAATGATTAAATGCGAATCAGGAAACATGAGTAGCGACGGTACCAGTTGTGGCTACGTCATAACCGACTGCCTCACCGTAGGCCAGTTCGTAACCGAAGCGGTAGCCAAATTCAGCAAAGGCGAAATCACGTTCCAAGTTGACGATGCGACATTCACGGTGCGTGGCAAAGGAAACGAAGCGTTTCGCTACGATAGCCGGTTAAAGATCGAAAGCGTGGAATACGTAAGCGGATGGACTGACGACATCACCTTCATTGTCAAGACGAAGCCGAATACCGTAAGACGCGAGGGGTGGGTCAACGTATATAGCACCGACAGTGTAGCGCGCCCGCGTTTAGTTGGCAGAAACATATATCCAACCAAGAAAGCGGCAGATACTCCAATAGACCTTGAGAGGCGCGTAGCCGTCGCCCACATCGAATGGGAAGAGCCAGTAAAATGAACCGACAAAGACATGGGTTATCCACCACCAAGACCAAAACCGATTGTAGCCATCGAACGAAAGCCGAGTTCAGACTTTGCCTACTGCAACGGGCAGACCGGAAACATGCAGATGGCGAGTTTCCAAATCGACAACGGCTATTGTCCGAATCGAAGCAGTTGTGCGCGGTACACGCTGATGAACAAAGAGGAGTTGCAGGACCTCGGAGACATTCACCACTTCTGCTGGGTCGATGCGAGAATGTGCGCTAAGCATTTGTTCAAGCTGTACCTCAAAGGATAAATGAAACTCTCCACCATTGAACAAATTGTAAAGAATTGTAATAAACCAAAAACCGAATAGACATGAAAGAACCGATGGTCATGACAGAGAAAGAACTTGAAATCAAAGCAGAGTTGGCGAAGACCATATTCCTTGAAATCAGGAAAGAAGATGCCGAAAGCTACGTACTGATTACCGATAGTTATTACAACAGGGTTGTGGGACAAACCATCGAACTCACAAACAAGCTGTTCGACGGTATCAACCCGAAACCACAGGTGCCGGAAGTGCCCGAAGACTCCGACCGTCCATCTATTCTTGACAAGCCGCTAATCGAATGCAAAATTACTGGCAGAACGAGAAGATTGCTAAGTAGGTACGGGGTATGGACAGTCGGCCAGATGGTGCAATTCCATAAAGCGGACTTTATGAGTCTATCAGGTTTCGGCCGCGCAAGTTGTCGGGAGATTGAGCAGTGCGTGTACAACAATGGACTTGAGTTCAAAGGAGAGAAGAATCGTCGGGACCTTTACGAACAAAGAATATACTGAACAGACATGAAGAATTGCCCCCCCCCATCACAAGCGGACGGCCTCAGGTCGCGTATTTCAGCCGAATCGTTCCGACTTGAACTTGCATACCGCAAACTTGACAGAAGCACGTCAGACGCAGCCTATGCGCGTCGTTTCGCCGAAGTCGCAACCATCAGCGGAAGGCTGCACGAATTAAGAACAGAACTTAACAGAATCACCAACTAAACCACAATGAAATGGACGAAAACCGAATCACAATCAACGGAGCCACATACATGGCGGTATCGAAAACCGAAACCGTCAGAGGCGGTGTAATCCACCGCTCCTGCACCCAGTGCGCCATCATGGCATTGCGTCACTTTGGAGTTCTGAACTCCTGCGAAGGAGTGCCGTGTTTGCCGGAAGACAGAAAAGACGGAAGAAAGGTGATATTCGTATGAAGCGGGAAACAAATCGCCAAAACTGGAAATAAAACATCTGAAAAATGGAAACACAAGAGGCTTTGAAGGAAATAAATTGCAAGGCAAAGGCATTGAGACTTTTGTACATCGACCTGTTCTGCGGAGCAGGCGGAACCACCACGGGAATCGAGCAGGCGCGTGTCGGAGGCGACAAGTGCGCACACGTCATCGCCTGTGTCAACCACGATCCGAACGCCATAGCCTCGCACGCCGCCAACCACCACGGCGCGGTGCACTTCACCGAGGACATTAGGACACTCGACCTTTCGCCGCTGGTAGCCATCGCCGAAGAAAGCAGGCGTAACAATCCAGGGGCAAAACTGGTAATCCACGCCTCCCTCGAATGCACGAATTTCAGCAAGGCCAAGGGAGGCCAGCCGCGTGACGCGGACAGCAGGACGCTCGCGGAGCACCTGTACCGATACATCGAAGTACTTGATCCGGATTATATTCAGATAGAGAATGTGGAGGAGTTCATGTGCTGGGGAGACCTTGACGAGAACGGCAAGCCCGTAAGCTGGCACAAAGGAAGCTGCTATCTCCGTTGGGTGAACAGGGTATGCACTTACGGCTACACGCACTCATGGCAGCTGCTCAACGCGGCAGACTTCGGGGCATACACCAGCCGCAAGAGGTACTTCGCCATCTTCGCCAAGACGGGACTGAAAACCGCTTTCCCGACGGCGGACTATAGCCGTGACGGCGGAGACAGCCAGAACCTGTTCGGAACAGCATACAAGAAATGGAAGCCGGTGCGCGAGGTGCTTGACCTTGAAGACGAAGGCGAAAGTATTTTCACCCGCAGAAAGCCGCTTGTCGAGAACACATTGAAGCGCATTTACGCAGGCCTTGTGAAGTTCGTTGCCGGAGGCGAGAAGGCGTTTCTGGTTAAGTGGAACTCCATGGGAAGCGACGGCAGCTATGCCGCCCCGTCCGTTGACGAGCCGTGCCCGACGGTCACGGTGCAGAACCGTCTCGGAGTGGCGAAGTGCCGTTTCCTTTCCAAGCAGTTCAGCGGGGATGACAACAGCAAGAATATCTCGGTCGAAGGTCCCGCCGGCACCATCACCACCAAAGACCACCACGCGCTTGTCACCTACTACGGCAACGGACAGCCGGTTTCGATAGATAACCCCTGCCCCACTCTGACAACAAAGGACAGGATGGCCAAGGTGACTTTTATCCAGAACGAGTATTCAGGCGGCGGTCAGCTGTCGGACATCGACAGCCCGAATCCTGCTGTGATGACCACCCCGAAGCAGAAGCTCGTTAGCTGCTTTTTGATGAATCCTCAATATGCGAGTGCCGGAGGGTCGGTCAACAAGCCGTGTTTCACACTGATAGCGCGTATGGACAAAATGCCGCCGTACCTTATATCCACGGAGGAGGGGGTCGGAATCCAGATATATGACGACGATAGCCCTATGACCGTCAAAATCAAGGAGTTCATGGCCATGTACGGCATAGTTGACATTAAGATGAGGATGCTTAAAATCTCCGAGCTGAAAGCCATCATGGGCTTTCCGAAGGATTATGTGCTTGTAGGCACGCAGTCCGAGCAGAAAAAGTACATCGGCAACGCAGTGGAGGTCAACATGAGCCGCCGTCTCTGCGAGGCTCTGGCCGAGGCGAACTGATGAAAAAAAATCAAAAAAAATTGCATAAAAAATTTGGTCATTTCAAAAAAAATTTGTATCTTTGCACAAAATTTAAGTTATGGAAGAAATTCTCAAAAGCATCAAAGACGAGCTGACCAGCATTAGGCTCAAACTCGAAGACCTCTCGGCAAAAAGGGATGAAAAGGAGGCAGCTCCCGCTCTCCCTCCCGACGAGACGAAAATCACGGACTGCGGATTCTCCAACCGCACGGTGCATGCCCTCGAAAGGGTGGAAATCAACAACCTCGGACAACTCAGGAAGCTGACGGTGCGGGACATCAGGATGATCCGCAACATCGGCTCGCTGTGCATGAAGGAAATCCAAAAAGTGCTGTAGTATGAAGATTTACACAAGTTATTTCGCAAAAGCCGGAACCCTCGCAAAGAAGGGCATTGTCCCTATCAGCATAGCACGGTGGACACCCAAATGGTACGAGGGCGAGAGGGTCCTTGACGCGGCACCCACACCCGACATGCTCAAAGACGACATCACAAGGGAGCAGTATATCGAAAGGTACAACACCATCCTGCGCCGTCTTGACGTGAAGAGGTTCGTGGAAAAACTGCAGGCCATCGGGAAAGGAAAGAACGTGGCTTTGCTGTGCTATGAAAAGCCGGAGGACTTCTGCCACCGCCACCTGCTGGCCGAGCACATGAACAAACTCGGCTACGAGGTCACGGAATGGGAGGAGAAGAAACCCGAACAGATGTCGTTGTTTTAACCAGTCAGGAATCATGAGAGTAGCGGTAATAGGAGCGGGAAACGTCGGTATGGCCATAGCCGCCGACCTTTCACAGAAGGGGCACGAGGTGTGCCTCGTCAAATCCTCCACGGTCAGGTCGGAGGCGTACGAGTC
>Ga0310690_10013286_pt1 | contig 10030 bp, 12 predicted proteins | sample AusTroGonzalo_MG_2_FD_207661 | JGI IMG/M metagenome (GOLD analysis project Ga0310690, IMG submission 207661) | Bovine rumen microbial communities from tropical cattle in Woodstock, Queensland, Australia - Gonzalo_04 (v2) (version 2) | ecosystem: Host-associated > Mammals > Digestive system >...
CGGGCGAAGCGAGCACTGCGGAATGATATCATTCCGCGATGCTTGCAAAGCTTCGAGCAAGCCGGACTTTGGATGTGGGGATCCAAAGTCGTTGCTTGTGAAGGCAATGCCGTGGTGTTTTGCTCTGGTAGAGTCAAAACACGATGCTTGCCGGAACAGTGCCACATTCTTCTCCTTGCGAAGATGAGTATATCATATTTCAGCCGGTTTGTCCATAGATTTTCCATGGAATTTTCAATTTTGCCTTGAAAAATTCAATTTCGCCTCTTGCTTTTACAGCCGATATGTGGTATCATTATCATAGGTTATTATATGATTACGGAGGTAAGTCCTTTGGCTCGTTCTTATAATAAATTGTGGAAGCTTATGATCGATAAAAAAATCAACAAAACCCAGTTATGCAAGGCGGCGGGCATCACCACAAACGCCATGGCAAAACTGGGGCGTGATGAGTCTGTTCCTTTGGAAACACTGGAGAAGATTTGCGTTGTATTAGGTTGTACAATTGATGATATCGTTGAAATATCTACTGAAAACAACATGTGATAAACACTTACTGAATTTGCAGATAAACAGGGGATAATATATGTCTGAAAAGAAAGCCTTTGTATTTGATACAAACTTTATTATACAAGTCAAAAAGCTGAATGATGTTGTAACGAATCTTCAAGATTTATATTCAGTGTATGTTGCACAAATTTCCATTAATGAGCGAATTGCTCAGCAATGCAGAGAATTGAAAGATCTTTATGACGAGGCTGAGAAAAATACCGATAGATATAAGCGCTTTGCATCCATTCAATTTTCGCGAACTTTCGAGGAAACCTGCAAGGTTTATCAGGAAGGCATACAAGATACCTATAGCGCTGCATTTGGAAATAATATCATCCCTTTCAGTTTAGATTCGGAAACATTTTCAAAAGTAGTTGATCGAGCTAACCAAAAACTGCCGCCTTTTTCTTCTGCAAAAGATGCAAGTGACAAAGGATTTAAGGACTGCATTTTATGGTTCTCTCTGTTAACCTATTTCAAGGATAACGGAGAAGAAGAGGTTGTTTTTGCTACTGATGATACCGCATTTAGAAATAATGCCGATTATCTTATAAACGAGTTTCAGGAGATAACTGGAAAAGTTATATGTATCAAGCCGAACTCATTTTATAACGAAATACTCAAGGGAAAAGAACAAGAAAAGCCAGAAGATCAAACCTTTAATGTGCAAGATTTAGAGTCGATACGCGAACAGATTAATGAAACTATTGAATCTTTGCGGAATGTGTATTATGTGAACGAATACGGAGATGAGTATTGGTACGATACGTTTACAACAACTAAACTATTTGATAAGGACTATATGAGAGTTGTTTTTGAAGATTTGAGTCGTGTTATTCGCGAACATATTTTTGAAAAAACCATTTGTGCCACTGTTGTATTTGGCCTTGATGACAGAGTGAGTAACGGCGATACTGAAATACCAATTGAAAGGTTAGACAATTCACTTAAGCTCTATCAAAACATAAAAAAGAACTATCCGGATTTTATCGATCAATTCTTGGAAGCAACAGCGAAAATTCTTAATCGCAATTACAGGGAGACATCTACTTCTTCGGAAGAAGATGATTTGCCGTTTTGATTAATTTGGCATTACCTTGACAAGCAACGTATTTGGAAATCCAAATACCCGGCATTGACTCAGCAAGCATCGCCTTTGTATATACAAAGGCCGCCTGCCTCGTCAGCCGCTTGTTAGGGGGCGCCCTAATACCCCACAGGAACGGAGACATTTATGGGAAAAGAGATATTACAAAAATACACGATATTTGAAGTAAAGCGACAACTGGCTGAAATGGAAAAGCAGTACGGCAAGGAACGAGTCGCGGAAATGCTCGGCGAGGGTCGTGCGGCGGAGATCGACCGGGAGTTCAAAAAAGCGGTTGCTGAACGCTTAGAACCGTACTGGAAAGACATTCAGGCGTACGAACACGGCGGTTTCTGGGCGCGACTGCGCGTTCAAATTAAATACATCTTCCGCGACCGCAGTGCCGAATGCGACGTACCGAAATACGTCCTGCAAGCTATCGTTGACGATATGATGCCTGACATTCGAGCATTCTTTGAATCTGAAGAAGGCAAGCGCGAGTTTGAAGAGTGGAAAAAAGAACGGGATAAGGGGACCCAGAACAAAAAGGGATAAGGAACAAGAGTTATCATAAGGGGCACATAATGGAACGCGATTTTTAAGAATTAAGAAGCCAGTTGAGAGGATCAGCAACAGGGGTATATAAATGACTGAGAAGCAACAAAACATTGTGTCAGTGCTGAATAGAACAATTTGTACATTCAACAACAATGAACAGCATTTGCTGGTAAATAATCTGAGTGAGCGCTGTATATGTGCAAAATTCGCTATGTATCTTGATCGAGCTATGCGCCGATCCCCTTTTAAAGGTTATTTCGTGGACGTGGAGTATAACCGGGGTATGGGAGGCAACGATTACGCGAAGAAAATAATTAAGAATTCCCATGCCACGCTGGATCTAATTGTACATAAGCGCGGGACGGTAATCTCTAAAGACCATATGGGATATGATAACTTGTTTGCCATAGAAATGAAAAAAACGGGACGCAGTTTTTCGGCAGACAAAGAGCGCTTACAATTGCTTGTAAACAATTATTACGAGTATTGTTATAGGGCAAGTTTTGCCGTGCGCATTGTCACAAATAAGCAAAAAGGAATATACAAATTAGTCATCGAGCAAGAATATTACAATGCAGTTGATTTTTAGTTTGTATCCGTTGTAGTTTTTACTATCAAAGGTATAATTATTATTTCTCATCTTTACAGATTTGGAGGTTTGCATTGCGCCACATCATAAAAAAGCTTTTATTTGTACTGGTTTCCATATTGTTTATCTTCTTTTGCCTTTTTGCTCTTGTTTGGCAAACGGATGGTTTTGCTACTGCATGGCAACTATTCTTCATATCGGATACTGTTCCCGCCTTTTTCCAATTAGTCGGTTTTTATGACTGGCTTATTGGGATACTTGTTTCGGTGGCAATCGCAGGCATAGTTGAAATAACGATTGGGCGGCGCCTTAAAAGGAAAAGTGTCCGCCTCATAGTTGACTTCAGTACAGCGATTGTATCTTTCCTTGCGTATATGCAAATTATTACCTAATCGGCGCCCTTATCATAGTTGCAAGCTACCACACCCCTGCAAAACGGTTTCTGCCGCTCTGCAAGGGTGTGGTAGTCTCTGTTTTTCGCTCATGCAGCCCTTACCGCTCTTGTAAAGTATCACATGTTATTTTCCTCTGCAAGTTGTGCCAATAGTCGGGTCAGTTTTTCGCTCGTCAGCTTATGCTCGCTGATTTCCCTCCAAAGCCGAGCGCCTTTTACCTCGTCGCCGCCCATGACGCGCTGTGCCGCCAGCAGCAGCCGCTCCTCCGGCGGCAGCTCCCCGGTGAAACGCGACAGACGGTACACAGGGGTATAGAGGGGATCGATATATGGCCCGGCGAAAAGAAACCGGTGCTTTACCGCCCCGGTGATCCACCGCTCCGTCTTCTCCTCGCGGCACAAGGCTTGCAGGCAGCAGCAGTCCCGGTTGTCGCCCGCCTCAAAAAGCAGCGCGTGCTTGACGGGCGCGAAAGGGCGGCAGTCGATGGTGAGGATATCCCCGGGGCGAAAGGGAACCGGCAGATTCGGTTCCGGGCAATAGTCGTAAAAAGGAGAACCCTTGCCGCGCTCCATCTGGAAATACGTGGTCTGATCCCCCAGCAGCCAGTAGGTGCAAACGTGGAGCAGCTCACCGTCGCCGCCGCTCGCCCACTTTTGCACCTCGTACCACTGGCCGTCGCGCCAGTCCTCACCGTCGCCCACGTCCTCCGCCAGCTCGGCGCGGATGTGGGCAAGTACCTTTTCATAGCGCAAAAACGGCGCGTTGAACCAGTATTTTGCCTCCCGGATATCCTCGTCGTACCATGCGTCCTCCAGCGTGAACAGCTCGCCGGGGCGCGCCGTCAGCTCCGCCAGCGCCCGATCCACCGCCGCCTTGTCCTCGCCCCATGCCCACTCGGCTTTCTTTTCCAGCGATACCGGCGATCCGGCGATCAAGCCGCGGATCGTCAGCTCCGGCAGCACGGGCTGTTGCTTCAAATACGCCCGCATCTCCTCCGACGGGAGAAACGTATCCAGCAGGCGGTGATAGGTCGCCTCGTCCATGGGCGGCATCGCGCCGCGTTTTTCTTTATCCATGATTGTTTTCCTCCCATCCCGCCAGGCGCAGCTCCTCCGGCGTAATGCCCTTGGGACGAACGGGGTGTTCTTCCAAAGCGCAAAACATCCATTGCGGCAACGCCGTTCTTCTTTACTTCTTCTCTTCAAACCGCAAAAGAACTTCATTCCACCGGCAGCGCACCAGCTTTCCGTCGCTGCCGCGCGGCAGCACTGTGATCTCCGCCGCGTCGGTGTGGGGTCGCTGCTCGGGGAGGTCGTCGTCCCAGTAATAATAGTCTTCCCGGTAAAGGAGCAGCGCCGTATCCGCCGCGTCGCCCACGGGAAGGCTCGTGCGATAATCCGTCTCCGTGGGGTGCCGGTCTTTTCGCCTCTCCATCTCCCGGCGCAGCGCACCCGTGCAGATCACCGGCACGTGGAGCGCCCGGGCGAGGTGTTTCAGTTCCCGCGCCACGGCGGGAAGGGCGGTGGAAAAACAGTTATACCGCTCCGGCTGATTGGCGGCAACGTTCAAAAGTCGGTCGATCACAACGCAGCTAACGTCCGCGCCCGTCAGTTTTCGCTCGATCATGTCGGTGGACAGATGTGGGGTGTCACAGACGGTAAAAGGAGGTTGCACGCCTGAATATCTGTGATGCAGAAGATTGCCCGAGCCGCCGGTATAGAGCCAGCCCTTCTTGCCCGTGGTTTTTGCAATGCTCTTGCCGATCTGCAAAGCCAGCGACGTGCCGCCCATCCCCGGCCGCCCGGCGATCACCGTCAGCGTACCGGGGCGCAATCCGCCGCCTAAGGCGCTGTCCAGCGGGGCAAGTCCTGTGGGGATGGAATTGGTGTTTTTCATGGTAACCGCTCCTTCTCTTTTCTACCTCGGATAACTGATAATCGTTGTTCCCCGCGCAATTAGTCAACTTTTTTATTCCTTCCCCGCGTCACGCAGCATGTCCGCCAGCGCCTTATCCATCTGCCCCTGCGCCCGGGCGGCGTCCCGCGTATTGCCGGACATGGCGGCGGCCGCTTTCTGTGCGGCGCTTTGCTTGTAGCTGTCTCGAGCGGCGCTGTTACGGCTGCCTGCGATCATGTCCGCCAGCGCCTTATCCATCTGTCCCTGTGCCCGGGCGGCGTCCCGCATATTTCCGCCGGCGGCGGCGCCTGCGCGGAGCATGGCGTTTTGCTTGTAGCTGTCCCGGGCGGCGCTGCTTTGATTGCTTGCCACCAAGTCTGCAAACGCTTTGTCCATATGCCCCTTGGCGATGGCGGCGTCTCTGGCGTTGCCGCCCATCATGGCGTTGGCGTAGTCTCTCGACTTTTCCTTGTAGTACTCCGCCGCCCGCCGGCGGTTGCTCTCTTCCAGATCCCTCTGCCGTTGGGGCGACTCATGGTAAGTTGCCGCGCCCTTTAAGAACAGTCCGAGAAAGAGGATCGCCAACAATACCGGCACGCAGACGACCTTCATAGCGATCCGCAAAGGCTGTGAGCGCACAACATCCTTTAAGATCAGCGCGCCGCAGACGACGGACAAGACCAGAAGCAGTACGATCTTCAGCCAGCTGTTTGCCTCGTAACCGTCGTCGCCGTACTGATTCAGTGCTTTTACGTGGAACGTCATCTTTTCGTTGATCTCCTCCACGCTTTTCCCGCTCAAAGCGTTGAAAAGCCGCCCCATACTGCCGCCTCTGGCAAAATGCTCGGTGAGCCAGTTGCCGTCATGGGCACGGATCGTGGGATTGGAGAACGACGAGATCTCCAGAATATTCGTACCGTACACCGCGTAGAACGTGTAGTCGGTGTAATCCTCGTTGGAGAGATTGAATACGTTGAACGTCAGCTCCATATTGTCGCCCAGCTCCTCTTTTTCCCAGAGCTGTATGTAGACCGTGTCCGGGTCGTTCCAGACGATGGGCGAGGTGAGCCACAGCTCGGTGGTCCTGTAGCCGAAGATGATGAGGATCAGCGCGATGATCGACACCCCCAGCACCCCTGCGAGGATGTTTTCCCCCTTCCGGCTCAGCGCGGCGCCTTGCGCCGCAGAAGTTGTTTGTTGGTTTTCCATGATATTGCCTCCTTTGTTTATTTCGGGATCGGAACGATCCCGAAATAAACATATCACGGGGCGTGGAACAAAAATGTTCCATGCCCCTTTTTCCCGCAAAAAAAGTGACGGTTGCCGGTTTTCGGGCGCCAAGAAAGGCATGGGGCGTTTTTGTCCCATGCCTTGTGGCATATATAGATACACAGCCGGGCGCGGTCGGCGGAAAAATTTTTTCCGAAAAATTGCAAAAAGCCGACTAATTATTCCGGGTTTGACGGTTATAGAGTTATAAGACCAATAAACGAAAGAGAGGTACATATCATGAGCGCATTTGACAAGATCATCGGCTACGACACCATTCGCAAGGAACTGGAGCGTATCGCGGACGCCCTGCGGTGCGGCGACGCCTATACCCGGCTGGGCGTTACGCCGCCCCGCGGGTTGATGCTCCACGGAGAGCCCGGCGTGGGCAAGAGCTTAATGGCGCGCTGTGTCATTGAGGAGAGCGGACGGCGCGCCTTCACCTGCCGGAAGGATCGGCCGGACGGCGAGTTTATCAACGCCATTCGCGACACCTTCACCGCCGCGGCGGAGCACGCGCCTTCCATCGTCTTTTTGGACGATCTGGACAAGTTCGCCAACAGCGACGGAAAGTGCCGCGACGAGGAGGAGTACGTGACGGTGCAGTCCTGTATCGACGAGATGCGAGGCAAGGATGTGTTCGTACTGGCCACCGCCAACGGCATCAACCATCTGCCGGATTCGTTGGTGCGTACCGGACGCTTTGACCGGACCATTAGCGTAGGAACGCCGCTGGGAGAGGACGCCCGGCGTATCGTCGCCCATTATCTGTCGGGCAAGTCCGTTTTGGCGTTTCAAGACGAAGATGCGGCGCAGATCGCAAGCACCGTGGCGGATTTGATGGTGGGGCACTCCTGCGCCGATCTGGAGACCGTCGTCAATGAGGCGGGTCTGCTGGCAGGACAGCTCCGGCAGGAGCATATCCGGCGCGACCACCTGATCCGCGCCTGCCTGCTGGTGTCGGACGGCATCAGCCCCGACAGTATCGTCCTGCACCGTGAGGACGACCCCGCCGATCCCCGGAGTATCATGACGCGCACCGCCTGCCACGAAGCCGGTCACGCGGTGGTGGCGGAGGTGCTCTCCCCCGGCAGTGTGTCCATGGTATGTATCCACAACAACGTGAACGGCTCCCGGGGCTTTACCACTTACCGCCCTGTGCCGGGTCGGGACGGTTTACAGGAGGACATGGATGGAGTCATGCGTTCTTTGGCCGGCAAAGCGGCGCTGGAACAGCGTTTCGGACGGATGGAGGTGGGCACGGGGCACGATCTGGCGCAGGCGCGCAGGAAGCTGTTTGATCTCATGCTGCAGGGCGTTTACGGTTTTGCGCTGTTGGAGCTTCCCCGACAGGCGGATTCCGAGTCGCTGCTTGCCCGCCGGGAAGCGGTTGCCGTGGCGGAGCTGGAACGTCTTTATCTCCGCGCACGGCAGATCATCGCGGAAAACCGCGCCTTTCTGGACGCGCTCATCGCCGCGCTTTTGGAAAGAGGCTGGCTCACCGGCGACGAGGTACGGGAGATCAAAACAAGGTGCGGGGCGTAAGCCCCGCACCTTGGCGGCGTTTGACAGGGAATGAGTGGCAATGATATACTGATAGAGCATTTCCCGCGATGAAGAAAGGAGACATTTTTATGTCAAAAGATATCAATGCGAAGCAGTTTTTTGAGGAGTTTACTACCCAAGTTTATGGGGAGCCAAAAATTATCGAAGACTATTGGGGGAACTATAAAGTTTTTACCGGCAGAATCATTCCAATCATTAATTCCATTATTGGAGAAAGTGGTTGTTGCGTATCTAACGAATACTTTAGAATCGATGCGTCCGGATGGAATAGCCGATATAAGGGTATCTCTCAAGAAGCGAAAAGAATTAAAATGAATCCTCATTTGTGGGATTTAATGATTGCCGTGGAGCACGAAAACGACAAACGCGATTGGGCAGACGAAGTAATCAAACTGCTTCATATCCGGTGCCCACTGAAGGTTGTTATTGGATATAACGATTATGAGAATCGAACCTCTGAGGACGATGTAGACACAGTTAATACAGATGAGGGAAAACTTGCTGTTGTAGCTCATTGGATGAAGGAGACTTATGCAATGAAGATTCTATACGCCGCGAAGAATTCACAAGTAACAGAGGAGTTGCTCATTATCTTAGGAAACGCCGGAAAGAATCCGGATAAGAATAATCCGGCGAAGAGCTTTGATTATCGAGGATACCTATATAATTATCAAACCGGCGCATTTGAGCGTATTTGATTGCAATTATCTTCCTCGCCCGTTGGCAATTCTACACATTAGCTATCAGGATCAATTGACAAAAGGAGCATGGTATTATGGAAACAAAGGTTTTTGGCGGCGACGCGCTGAACTCGCGTGAACACATTTTGTATAGCTTGACCCATCGCTGGAAATGCCTGCTTGATGATGTGCAGGACGACGAGTTCGACTATGATTATTTTCGCGCGCTCGCACGCGATACGTTCCGTTTCCTGTTCCCTCTTCGGGACGGATCGGAGATCCCGCGTGACGTACTTCCCATGTTATGCAGCATGAAGGCGTTTTCCATGTGGCCTGTCGGCGGGTTGGGGCAGTATTTTGAGGATGCTCAAATGGTCGCAAACGGCTTTTGCGAGCAGATTTCTAATGGATGGCTGTCCATTGACGATGAAGTGTCTGAGACGCTGTTTGCATTCGAGGTGCCTGGCGGCTTTGGCGTGGTTGAGGTGGAAAGCTTTGACCTTTCGGAGTTATAATGATCATACGGTGAACATACGAATCCGATAAAGAACGGAAGAAATCAATTTATAAAAAAAGGATAAGTATTCATTATGAAAGAGATCCTCTTATCAAGCATTTTTCAAACGATCGACCCTGCTGCGTATAAAGTTCATTTTGCAAGAAAGGACAGTGGCGGTGAGCCGTTAGACGTCTACATCTCCGATTTCGAGAAATGGAAGGAATGGAACAGGTACTCTAAAACCAGAAACGATTTCAACAGAGACTACATTTTCTCGCTCATCTCATTTTACCCCGAACGGGATACGTGGCTGTTTGGCGGTATCTGGAAAGTGGTCGCAAGAGATATGAGCAAGGTTCCTTATCCGTATGAAGTTGAGCTGGTGGATGATTACAGCGAATTCATCGGACGGTTGAAAATTAAGTATCCGTACAAAGACCGGGGTACCAGAGTGAATTTGGAAAACCATTTCCGCTCGTTCGTTGTAAAAGAACTGTTGGAAGAACCGTTTTCCACCGTTGCCTTTCCCGGATACAGGAACGTTGACGTTCCGTTCACTGTGCTGGAATCCATCATGAAGAAAGACGCGCCGGCGTGGAAGGACGCGCTCTCCATCAAGGGTATATATCTGATAACCGACACGAAAACAGGGAAAAAATACGTGGGCAAGGCAGACGGAGAACACGGGATCTGGCAGCGTTGGGCGGACTATATCTGGAACGGTCACGGCGGCGACGTTGACCTGAAAAAGCTGGCAGAGGACAACGGCTTTGACTACGTGCGGCAGTACTATAAGTTTTCGCTGCTGGAAGCGATAACGGGATGGGATGAGTACGACATAGATGACAGGGAGTCTTATTGGAAACGCGTTTTGCTATCCCGCATGGAAGACGTGGGACACAACAAAAACTGAATTAACCTGCTGAAAAAGGAAAACCG
>Ga0310690_10013287_pt1 | contig 10030 bp, 6 predicted proteins | sample AusTroGonzalo_MG_2_FD_207661 | JGI IMG/M metagenome (GOLD analysis project Ga0310690, IMG submission 207661) | Bovine rumen microbial communities from tropical cattle in Woodstock, Queensland, Australia - Gonzalo_04 (v2) (version 2) | ecosystem: Host-associated > Mammals > Digestive system >...
CGGTACGGTGATCGCGGCTGGCACGCCGGAAGAAGTGGCAGGGGATCAGAAATCGTACACAGCTGAATTCCTGCGGAAAATACTATAAGGGGCTGTATGAAGAGGAAGAAAACATGGCATACGCTACTGATATAGGAATCGATCTGGGAACTACGAATATCGTCATATACATCAAGGGCAAGGGTATTGTCCTGCGTGAGCCTGCCATGATCGCCTACGACCGTGACGCCGAGAAGATCAGGGCTTACGGCGAGGACGCGCGCCAGATGATCGGCCGCACGCCCAGCAATGTAAGCTGTATCCGGCCCCTGAAGGACGGCGTCATTACCGATTACCTGATGACCGAGAAAATGCTGCGGTATTTTATCAACAAGGCCATGGGCAGACGCGGATTCTTAAAGCCGAGGATCGTCATCAGCGTGCCCAGCCGCGTGACGGACGTGGAACGCCGCGCCGTGGAGGAGGCAACCTATCAGGCCGGTGCCCGGGACGTGGTGATCGCGCCGGACAGCATCGCATCCGCCATCGGAGCCGGCATTGATATCACGCGGCCTTCCGGCAATCTGATCGTGGACATCGGCGGCGGAGCTACGAACATCGCTATTATCACGATGGGCGGAATCGCCCAGTCCGTGTCCATTCCGGCCGCGGGGAGAGAATTTACGAAAGCGATCATACGTTTTGTCCGGAAAAAATATATGCTTTTCATCGGCGAACAGACCGCCGAGGCCGTGAAACTGAAGATCGGTACTGCGGTGCGCCTTCCCGAAGGGAAAAGCATGGAGGTCCGTGGCAGGAATGTTTTCACTGATATGCCGGATTCGGTCAATATCAGGACAAACGAGCTTGCCGGCCCCTTAGGGGAAGTTGCGAACAGGATCGCCGACGCAGCCTGCTCCCTGCTGGAGCAGACCACGCCCGAACTGGCGAGTGACATTTCTTCGCGCGGCATCGTTCTGACCGGCGGCGGAGCCCGGTTAAAAGGCATAGACCAGGTCATCCGCTTCCGTACCGGCATCGATGTCATCACCGCTCCGCATCCCGAAAATGTCGTGGCGCTCGGCACGGGAAGATATCTTGAGATCATGGGGTCGGCAGCTAAATGAGCGAAACAGCGGAAGGATATGTGGAGCATATCATTTATCGCAATGAGGAAAACGGCTACACCGTCCTTGAGCTTTCCTCGGACGGCGGCCTGGTGTGCGTCGGGAAAATGGTCTCCGTCAACGAAGGAGAATATCTGGAACTCACCGGCTCCTATATCACGCACCGCGTTTACGGCGAACAGTTCAATATCGAGTCCTACAGCGTAAAGATCCCGCAGGATTCCAAGGCACTCGAACGATACCTGGGCAGCGGCGCCGTGAAAGGCATCGGTCCCGCGCTCGCGGCGAGGATTCTGAAACATTTCGGCGACGACACGCTGCGCATCATTAACGAAGAGCCCGAACGGCTTTCCGAGATCAAGGGCATCAGCGACCGGAAAGCACGCGACATCGCATATCAGATGGAGGAAAAAAGCCAGCTCCAGAATGATATGATCTTTCTATCAGGCTACGGCATCTCCCTGAATTTAAGCCTTAAGATACACAATCAGTACCACGACGACCTTTACCGGGTCATGCGTGAAAATCCCTACCGGCTCGCGGAGGACATCTCCGGCGTGGGCTTCAAAATGGCTGACGCCATCGCCATGAAGGCCGGCATCAGGCAGGACTCGCCCTTCCGCATCCAGTGCGGGATCCGCCACGTGCTCACAGAAGCCCTTTCGGAGGGCAGCGTCTATCTTCCGAGGGAAGAACTGCTCGACAAAACGCGGGAGCTCCTGGGCATTGAAATAGAGGATCTCGAACGGAATCTCACGGATCTGATGATAGAAAACAAGGTGGTCGTCAACCGCTGTGCAAATCCCGGAACAGAGGACGGATCCGGTTCCGAAGAAGAGATCCGCGTTTATCTGAACCAGGTATACTTAACGGAAATGGCCGTGGCCGGAATGCTGCTGGATATCAACGTCGTCTGCGACGAAGATGAACAGCGCATTCAGAAGACCGTCAGGACCATTTTAAAGGACGGGACGCTGGAGCCCGACGAAATGCAGATCAAGGCCGTGGAGACTGCCGCGGCGAACGGCCTGACCGTACTGACCGGCGGGCCCGGCACCGGCAAGACGACGGCCATCAATATGATCATCCGGTATTTTGAATCCATCGGAATGGACATCCTGCTCGCTGCTCCCACGGGCCGCGCCGCAAAGCGCATGACCGAGGCCACCGGTCACGAGGCCTCCACGATCCACCGCCTTCTGGAGATCTACGGAAACCCCGAGGACGACCGGGAGCGCACACGCTTCGCGCGGAACAGGGAAAACCCGCTGGAGGCGGACATCGTCATTATCGACGAAGCTTCGATGGTGGACATATTTTTAATGCATTCCCTGCTTCTGGCGCTCGTGCCCGGGACCAGGCTGGTGCTGGTGGGCGATATGAACCAGCTGCCGAGCGTCGGGGCCGGACGGGTGCTGCGCGACATCATTTTCTCGGATATATTTCCCGTGATCAGGCTTTCGCATATTTTCAGACAGGCCGCAATGAGCGACATCGTCATGAATGCGCACAGGATCAACCAGGGCGAGCATCTTGCCCTCGACAACGAAAGCAAAGATTTCTTCTTCATGGAACGGGACGACGTGCGGGTCATTCAGAAGCTCATTGTCACGCTGACGGCGCTGAAGCTGCCGCCCTATGTCGGGGCCCGGCCGAAGGAGATCCAGGTCATTTCCCCGATGAGAAAAGGCGCGCTCGGCGTGGAAAATCTGAATGTCCTCATGCAGAAATATCTGAACGCCGCTGATGAGGGAAAGGCCGAATGCGAGACGAAGGACGGCATCTTCCGTGAGGGAGACAAGGTCATGCAGATCAAAAATGATTACCAGCTCGAATGGGAGATCCGCGGCAGATACGACATCCCCATCGAGCAGGGGACGGGTGTTTTCAACGGTGACATCGGCACTGTTAAAAAAATTGATTCTTACAATGAGATCCTGACGGTGGAGTTTGACGAGGGCAGGCTCGTGGAATACGGCTTTAAGGAGCTGGACGAGCTGGAGCTGGCTTATGCGGTCACCGTACACAAATCCCAGGGCAGCGAGTACCCTGCCGTTATCATGCCGGTAGCGGGCGGTCCGAGGATGCTCCTGAACAGAAATCTTCTCTATACGGCTGTTACGCGCGCAAAAAAATGCGTCGTGCTCATCGGGCACAGGAGCTGCGTGGACAGCATGATCGACAATCAGATGGAGGACAAGCGATACACCTCTCTCGAGGAGCGTATCAGGGAACTGAGTCTCCTCCGGTAAAGAAAGGCATCAAATGAATTTTACCCCTTCCAGACTGCTGGACCTTCTCTATCCGAGAAGGTGCGCGCTTTGCGACGCGATCCTGAAATCCGACGAACCGTTCATCTGCAGGGAATGTGGCGGAAAAGTCAGATTCCGGGACGGAGAGACCTGCGTCAAATGCGGCCGTCCGCTTGAAGGCCGGGTCGCGGACAAAGGCAGAAAGCGTTTTAAAGAATTTGAGGAAGAACCGGAACGGCCGCAGCAAGGCAGGCTTTCAGAAGCCTGCGGCAAAGGGCTGACCGGACTTCAGAGCACCGGGCCGGGAAAAAATGTCTGCGACGAATGCGCCGAGCGTCATCTCTCTCACGACGCATGCCTTGCGCCGTTCGCGTACAGCGGAATGATCCGGGATTCCCTCATGCGGTTCAAATATCACGACAGGCCGGAGTACGCCGGATTCTTTGCTGCGGCGATTCTGCACTACGGCAGAGAGATAATAAGGCAGTGGAGACCGGACGCGCTCGTTCCAGTTCCCGTTCATAAGAGCCGGCTTGCTAAGCGCGGCTATAATCAGGCTCTTCTGATCGCGAAGGAGCTGTCGGCGCGCACGGGCATTCCGCTGCGGGAAGACCTGATCACCAGGAATAAAAGAACGGAGGCGCAGAAGGAACTGACCTTCGAGGGCAGGCGACGGAATATTTCGGACGCCTTCCTCTGTCCGGACGGGAAAAAAGCACCGGGGACAGTCATCGTGGTCGATGACATTTTCACGACGGGAAGCACGCTCGGGACGATCGCGGAGATCTTAAAAGCACACGGCGCGGATAAAGTCTATGGAATTTGCGTATGTTCATGAGCATTTTCATACGCAGGGGGTATAAGAACATTTAATAATTATTATGTTATATTCGTATAAACTCTGATACAATAACGAAGGGTAAACGCATTTGAGGAATTAAATATTTCGGAGGCATAGATGAACAGTCTGCAGATCAAGTGTTTTCTGGAGGTGGCGAGGCATGGCAATTTCAGCAGCGCCGCTAAGTTTCTTTTTATCTCTCAACCTTCGGTCAGCCGCAACATTCAGGAACTCGAAAAGGAGTGGAATGTTACCCTGTTCATCAGAAAGTGGGGATCCGCTACGCTTACAGAGGCCGGTAATATCATGTACGATTATTACAGCGCCATGGAGAGCGAATACAAGAAGGTCCTGGCCAAAGCGCAGCACGCGCACACGCATTATAACGGCAGCGTCAGCATTGACCTGGTCCACGGGCAGATGCTCAACTCCATTATCCGGGAAGCCATTCGCGACATGAACAAGAGATGGCCCGGCACCGAGCTTAGGATCGAAAGACACGATTACGATGAGATCCGGGAGCGCCTGATCAAAAAAGAAGTCGATATAGCAGAAATTCCCCGCGATGCCATTTCCTTTAAAGACGAAAAAACCCTGGCTTACTGCAAATACGAGACCTATCTGGTCATTCCCGACAGTTCACCATACGCATACAAAAAAGATCTGACGATTGAAGCCTTCCTGGAGGAAACGCTTATAGCCGTCGATAAGAATAACGGAGAGCCCGACGAATTCGAACTTCTCTGGGCAAGAGAGTGCGCAAAGCACGGAATTGAGCCGAAGATCCGGAAAGTCAGCGATATCAAACAGCAGGAGATCCTGGTAGAGCTCGGCGAAGGCGTGAGCGTCTGCAACATCAACCATATGCTCACCAACAGCCCGCATACCAAGTTCGTACTTTTAAATGAGCTTTATCCGCTTCCCTTTGTTCTGGTCTGGAACAAGACGAACACCAATCCGAACATCAAGAAGTTCCTGGAGTGCGTGAACGCGAATCCGGAGATGGTGATTTAGTTTTAAATACTGAAAACGGTCGGAGCCGGTCCTCTTTTGTTCATGAAGGAGAACCGGCGTTATTTTTTTATCGGTGTTAACCCTAAGTTAAAACCATCGCATTTTTAATGAATTCCTTAATAAGAGTTCCACGATTATACTGGAATCAACAACAGTACAGATCATGTTTTTGTCAGAATTCAGGAGGGATACGATGCAGACTGCGAAAGAAGCTTTATTGGCGTTAATAAAAGGCGAATCTTACGATTTTATACCCGAATATTATTCAACCGCGAAGAGCCTGGTGTTCCCGGGCGAGCGTTGGATCGACATGGAAAACTTCGATCCGTACGGAACGGGTCCCGATATGTGGGGCGTGCTCTGGACGAACCGCGGTCCGAACCCGATGGTCGACGGCAACATGGTCGCAAAGGATTTCAAACTGTTCGAATCCATGGAAGACTGGAAAGACCACGTCAAGTTCCCGCCAATCGACTATGTCCCCGTCGGCGACATTCTGAACGGCATGAAGATGGGCATGGGCTATAAAGAGGACGAGAACGTGCTCGAGGTCCTGATGCTCTCCGGCGCGTTCGAGAGGATGAATGAGATGATCGGCATGGAAGCCGCTCTTACGGCCTTCTATGAATTCCCGGACGAAGTTCATGAATTCTTTGAAAAGATGTGCGAGTATAAGCTGCACTGCATCGACCTGGCCTTCGAAGCCGTTCATCCGGACGGGATCTATATGCACGACGACTGGGGTCAGAACAGCAACATGTTCTTCTCGCCCGACATCTGGAGAGAATTCATCAAGCCGCTGGAGAAGAGATACGCGGATCATATTCATGAACTCGGCATGTTCTATCATCATCATTCCTGCGGTTATATCATGCAGATCATCCCGGATCTGGTCGAGATCGGCATCGACATGATCGATCCGATGATGGTGGAAAACGACGTCAAGGGCTGCATCGAACAATACGGCGATCAGATCACCTTCGCGGGCGGCATCAACAACCGCATTATCGATGATCCGAACAACACGCCGGAAGACCGTCTCGCGGAAGTCGAACGGGCGTTCAGGGAATACGCGCCGATCGGAAAGAGATGGCTCCCGTTCTACATTCCTGCGGTAACGGAACGTTTCGAAGAGTACATCGGAAATGTACACAGGGTCAGCGGCGCAGGTGCCGGCAGCAGTGACTGGAATCTGTGGAAGAACCTGAACAAATAAGGTTCCATTAACGGATCAAAAGGAAAAATCGGATTTGCGCGTTTTGATGAGGGAAAATATTTTCCTGACGTCGGGGTTCTTATTGGAACTGCTGCAGCTGCACATCGTATGAAACCGGAAGGCCAGTTTCTCGGGCAGATCATAGAAGACGAAACGGCTGTGCTCCATGTCGTTGAAAGCCTTCGGAAAGACCGCAAATCCTTTCCCTTTTTCCAGCTCGATGAGCAGGGTGTCGAAATCCGGGACGAAGGTCCGAAGCCTCGTCCTGACACGGGCGTAAAAGCTGTTGAATTCATAAGGACCATGCTTGATCATAAGAAGGATCTCGGCTTCTTCGAGGTCCTTTTCCGTTATCCTGTCTTTGACGGACCTGACCCACGGATGCTTGTCGGAAACGACGATCTGTGCCGGCACGGTCTTGAAGATGATGCGGTCGCAGCCGATCCAGTCTTCGAATTCGTGCGCGTTGGTAAATCCCAGATCGATCTCCCTGTTCTTTACCTGTTCCCGGAGGCCGTCCAGGCTGTTGGTGGAAAAGTCGAACTCCAGCTCCGGAAATTCCGACGTGAGCATATGAACGATCGGGTTGACCAGTTCGTTCTTCGGAAGCGGCGCGAAAAATCCGATGCGGATGACCCGGCGGCGGCTGTTCGCCGCTTCTTTAACTACCTTCAAGGCCTCGTCGTAATGTGCCTTCACGCTGGAAAACTGATTCCGGCACAGCAATCCCTCTTCCGTCAGTTCGACATTATGCGTGGATCGTGTAAAAAGCGTAAGGCCCAGCTCCTCTTCCAGCAGACGGATCTGTTTCGTGAGCGCCGGAGTCGAGATAAAGAGCTTCTGCGCGGCTTTTGTAAAATTCAGTTTCTCCGCCAGTACCAGAAAATATTCGATCCGTCTGAATTCCATTGCGGTAATCTCCTGTTAGAAAATGAAAAATGCTGCTTTTGATGACCTGATTATTATATACAAAATGTCAGGCGGCTGTAAATCGGACGTTTTTTTTGATATAGTATATTTATGTCCTTACAATTCATAGCCGGTGCGGGCGGAAGCGGAAAATCGACTTACATTTATCGGAAGACCATCGAAGAGTCGCTGCAAAACAGCGGCAGGTCTTTTTACGTCATTGTGCCGGAGCAGTATTCCATGCAGGCCCAGGGTGATCTGGTGCGTCTGCATCCGAACGGCTGCATCACGAATATCGACGTCCTGAATTTCACCAGGCTTTCCTACCGGGTATTTAAGGAAACGGGCTTTAACTGCGGCCCGGTGCTGGACGATACCGGAAAGGTCCTCGTGCTGGAAAAGATCGCGCGGGATCTGGCCGGCCGGCTTTCCGTGCTCGGAAGCGCCATGGGAAAGAAGGGCGCCGTTTCCCTTGTCAAATCCCTGATCTCGGAGCTGATGCAGTACCGTGTGGAGCCGGAGACGCTGGTGCGCTTATGCGAAGAAGGGGAACTCTCGGGATTTCTGAAATACAAGCTGGCGGACATTCGAACGATTTACGGGGCATTTCTTACATACACGGCCGGCAGATACATTACTTCCGAAGAAATGCCGCAGATCTTAAGCGAACGCATCGCCATGACGGATTTTCTGAAAGGCGCTGACGTCGTTCTGGACGGCTTTACGGGTTTCGTGCCTGCACAGACGGGCGTGATCGAAAAGCTCCTGGAACTCTGCAATAAAGTTACGGTCGTACTTACCATGGACACGGAGGGCGAGGCGGCGGAGATCCTGCGCGGAAAGAGGAGCAGCATTTCGAAGAGTGATCTGTTCCGGATGAGCGGGGAGACCGCGCTGAAGGTCATGGAACTGGCCCGCAATGCAGGAACAAAGATTCTTCCGCCGGTCTTCGTAGAGCCTCTTGAACAAGAGAGCCGGGACCTTGCATTTTTATCCGCGAACATTTACCGGAAAAAGAGCAGGATCTTCCCGGGTAAGGGTGAAAATATTTTCGTGACCATGTACGACGACCCGAAGGAGGAAATGAGCGGCATCGCCGCAGCGATCGGGAATCTCGTCCGTACAAAAGGGTACCGCTACCGGGACATCGCGGTCATTACGGGAGATCCGGGCACGTACGGGGATATTGCCGAAGAAATCTTCGGAGAGTGCGGTATTCCGCATTTTATCGACCGGAAAAAGCCCGTGCTTCCGAATCCGGCGGTCGAATTTATACGGAGCGCCATCGGGATGATGACGGATGGATTTTCCTATAAAAGCGTATTCCGTTATCTCCGGTGCGGCATGACGGATTTTTCGCGCGAAGAGACCGATCTTCTGGAGACTTACGTGCTGGCGGCCGGCATCAAAGGGCTGAAAAAATACCGGGAGGAATGGACGAAACCCTGCAGGGACTGCGACGAAGCTTTGCTGGAGCGGATCAATGAGATTCGCGGACGCTTCGTTTCATCCGTCGGCGCTTATGCGGACGCGATGAGAACGCGGATGTCCACCGTTGAAGATAAGACCCGTGCACTTTATTCGCTGATCGAAGCGAATCATATACAGGAAAAATGCGTCAGCCTTTCGGACGCTTTCGAGAAGAAGGGCGAAAATGCCCTCTGGCGTGAGTATGCGCAGATCTACCGGATCATTATTGACGATCTGGACAAAATGACGGAGATCCTGGGCGCTGAAAAGGTGAGCCTAAAGACCTATGAACAGCTGACGGAGGCTGTTTTCGCCGAGCGCCATCTGGGCCTTATTCCGCCGGGAGCGGACCGGGTCACGGTCGGCGACGTCGAACGGACCAGGCTTCCCGGCATCCGGGTGCTCTTCCTTGCCGGCGTGAACGAGGGCTTCATTCCCGCGCCGGTGAACCGGACATCCCTTTTGTCGGCCGGCGACCGGGATCAGATCCTGAAGAACAAAGTCCGTCTGGCGCCTGACGAGCGCGAGGAGCTGATGCGTCAGCGGTTCTATATGTATCTGACACTGCAGAGGCCGAAGGATGCGCTTTACCTGTCCTTCGCGCTCCACGACGCGGCCTCGCGCACCCTGATGCCGTCGCCGCTGATCGGGCAGATCGAAAAAATGTTTGCCGGGGGCGTAGGGTCGGACAAAGAGACGTTTCCCTTGTCCGAATCCGGGCCGGGTAAGGGAAACGTCCCTTTATCAGCAGCTCCTCTGTCCGCAGCTTTGACTACTGCCCGCGGAAGGGAGAAAATGCTCACGGACGGCCTGAACAGAATGCGTTCCGAAAGCTGCGACAACTCCTTCCTGCAGCTTTGTGCCTGGTATGCGGAGTCGCCTTCGGAAAAGCATATATACGAGACCGCGAAAGCGGCATTTTCCGCTTCTGCGCCGAAGTCCGGTCTGGATGCCGGCATGAGCGTTGAACTGTACGGAAAGAATGTTCTCTTCTCGCCGACCAGGCTCGAACGATTTGCAGGCTGCGCATTCGCGCATTTTCTCAAATACGGACTGAGGCTCAAAGACCGGGAGATCTTTGAGTGGAATGCAATGGACCGCGGGTCGCTGGTGCACCTGGCGCTGCAGCGTTATTTTGAGCTTGCGAAAGACGGTGGATTCCGTGCGGACCGCAGTCTTACAGGCAGGGCTTATCGGGAGGCGCTCGACGCGTTTGCTGATA
>Ga0310690_10013291_pt1 | contig 10029 bp, 12 predicted proteins | sample AusTroGonzalo_MG_2_FD_207661 | JGI IMG/M metagenome (GOLD analysis project Ga0310690, IMG submission 207661) | Bovine rumen microbial communities from tropical cattle in Woodstock, Queensland, Australia - Gonzalo_04 (v2) (version 2) | ecosystem: Host-associated > Mammals > Digestive system >...
GTTGGCCAAGTTCACCTGTGAAGTCGGGTGACTTCCCCTGCCTTGTCGCGACCAAAGGCGTGCATGCGTTCCTCATCTTTCACGTTACAAAGGTACGAAATTCTTTCGACTCTTGCAAGGCTTTTTGCGCCTCTCGGCGCGGCTGTCACGGATGTCGTGCAAATCTACACGAAACCATGTACCATATAATAATCTATATACACTAAGAGGTATATAGATTATTTGGTAAAGATATATCTGCTTCAAAATTTGTAAAGAAAAATTTAAGTAGCTTTTATAAGAATAATTATCCCCACCCCAGCATTCCCCTTATAAGGGGGAATGCATGGGGGTGGAGTTATTTTGATTGCGAGAAACACAAGCAAAAAAAAAAAGAAAGAAAAAGAAGCAAAAAGAAAGAATTCCAAGTAAGTTTGGGAAGCGGCCATCAGGCTATCATATATGGCTTCGCCACTAATCGCTCAGTGATGGATTTCGGGCAACAGGCATGTTAGGTGTCACCTGTCACCCGTCCCCAGCGGTTTTACACATATACACAGGTATAGTACATTCAGTTTTTAATTATAAATATGTATATTTATAATTAAAGTATAAATCATGTTAGTATGACTATGCCATGTTTTTGGAGATGACGGGGGGACAGGTGACGCTTTGCACAGACCGAGACGATTCGTTAAACAGTTTTTAACAGAAACTTTTTTTTGGAAAACACTACAGTATAATACTTTCTCTTTGCTTCTTTCTCTTTCACCCCTTTTCTGTCAAACTCTTAAATTTTGTTTTAACCGAAGGAATATATGCCAGCCCCAACCGTTAGGTAAACCCCTGAGGGCTTTCGGTACGATTAGTAAGCAGCGATATTGCTGCGAAATGCCTAAATTCAAAATTATGGCAAAAAGAACTTATCGTGCCAAAGTCACAGAGAATGACAATGGCCGTACGGTTATCGAACCATACCGCGAAACTGGTTCAGCGAGGTATGAGTACCTCATGAGTGTGAAGTACGGCTTTTTGCGCCGCACAAAAAAAGATTACATAGTAATCTTTAAGTTCCCATGCAAGGCGGGTATCTTGGCCGCTGCGCGTCATCTCATCAGCGCTTGTTCGCGCTTAGCTATCCTTATGTGTAACGAATATTATAATCACTTTGAGAAATGAAAAAGTATTTTTCTGTAACTGAGTTAAGGCTCTCAGACTGGCCTGCTAGTGTTCAGCCATTTTGGAAAAACGTCAAAGCTGTCAACGACCCCTTTATACGCTACAAGACGGTACTGATAGCTATTGTCTGTTATGCGGTGCTTTCTCCGCGGTTGAGGGTGAAGTACTACTACAATTACGTCCTGAGCATGATTCTTTTGAATTTGCTCTGCATTGGCCCTTCGGGAAAGGGCAAAAGCATCGTGAGGTTCATCGTGAACATGCTCATCCATCTACTTTTTGATATCGACGACAAAGAGCGAGATATAGAGAACGAATGGAAGCGACGGAACAAAGGAAAGACGAGGAAAGAGGAAGAACCCCTTGTTTGCTATCGTATTTTCCAGAAATTCACGCTTCCGCAAGCGGTCAAGTTAGAAGACAACATCCGTCATCGCTTTGGCGACATCCTTCCTTTCTTCTTGAATGCCGACGAACTCGGCTCGTTCATCGAGAACAAACGAGGAAGTACAGAGTTTGCATCTGTGGGCAGAACGGCCTACAATCTTGGCGAAATCTACAGCCGCGACACGCTTTACGCCGACGGCCACAACGCAAGAGTGGATATTTGCTGGAATTCCATCATTTGCGGGCAAGAGTTTGCCTTGTCGAAGTATATCACCAAGGAAGGACTGCTGCTTGGCGATGCAAGCCGTCAGATTATCATCAAGTTAGGCGAGGGGATTGGCGACGAAGCCCCCAGGATGCTACCTTTTACGACAGAGCAGGAGATGTGTATCAACGACACCGTAAACAGGCTGATGGCAGAAACCTTCACCCCCGACGGGCAACTACAGTCCACTCACGAAGTCGATATGTCATGGCTCGACAAGGATGTTAAAGGATGGTGTGACTGGCAACGCGAAATAATCGACAAGTCACCGTCGAGTGCTCACGACAGCTTCTATGGCCGTGCAAGTGAATCTGCGTTCCGCATAGCGACAATCATCTATTATCTGTTCGGTGAAGACCCAGCGAAGCAGAAAAACGTTCGCAGAATCTACTTCTTCTTTGCAAAGTATATCCTTGATGGCTTAATGGCTCAATGGGGGAAGGCATACGAAGCAGCAATGCCAAAAGAAATAGAAGCGACTTTAGCCAGACCGACGCTCTATGACAGCATATCAAAACGCTTCACCAGAAGCCAACTGACAGAGACCATTAATAATTTAGGGCTTAACACTGCAGCAAGGAAGGTCATCTACAAGTGGAAACAAAGGAAGTGGATATACGAAGTTGAAGATGCTCCCGACACCTACGAGAAAATCTACTAAACTCACAGAGAGGGGGATGCCTCTATGTTCCCTGTGGGCATACAGGCGTCCCCTGTACCCTCGTCACAACTAAAATCAGACATTATGCAAATACTTCTTATTCGCCACCATATAGGCGAAATTGCTTGCGACGGCACGCTATCCATTAACGGAGACCATGTCTGCGACACCGCAGAAAGCAGTCAGTACAGAGTAGCAGCAGGAACCTACCACATTGCCCTCTGCAAGAGCAAGACGCACGGGCGCAAGGTACCCATCCTTGTGGAAGCCCCAAGTTTCTGCCTCGTCCACGGCAACAGCATCTATGGCAAAAGCGATGGCCGCATCCTCGTCGGACTTCACATAATCCCTGGCTGGGTAAAGCACAGCAACATCCTTTTCAAACTCCTCTACGACCGCATCAATGCCGCCCTTCGCAGAGGACACGAAGTAAAACTCATTATCACGGAGGATTAACCCCTCCGTGTTTTTTTTTGCCCTTCTTCTTTGCCGTCTCGAAAATAAGCATTATCTTTGCACCATGTTCGGGGAAAAATCCGAGCTAAAAGAAAGCATTTGCTTATTCGAAGGACGTCCTTGAAGTTTGGCCACAGATAGACGCTTCCTATAGAATGATGCAGATGTCCGCGTACGTGGATGTCTGAATTGTCTGTAGGAAGCGGGTTAGGCCAAACACCCAAGGACGTGGACGAGGAAGATGTCCACGTTTTGTGTTCCAAAGGAACTGGGTGTTTGGGTTAGCTGTACGTTCTTATTGAAAAGCGGAACGTGATAACTAACAATGACCTAACCCTATGGTTACACGCACATCAAGGCTGCAAGGCAGCAAAAAGAAAAAGGACGATGAGTATTATACATTGTTCCAAGACATTGCGGATGAGGTAAGTCTCTATCTGCCGCAATTACGCGGGAAGCGCATCCTCTGTCCTTGCGATTGGGACGAAAGTTATAATGAGGAAATTGTATATAAGGAAGAAGGCTATGTGCTTGGACGTGATTTATTCAGTGCAGAAGGAACAATAAAGAACATTGACATAGCCAAGACGCGGGAAAAGATAGAGAAGCGAATGGATAAGGTGAAATGCCAGTTCGTTTACTATCTTTTGAATCAAGCAGAAGAATGGGGCTTCCGTTCTATCAGCGTGAGTGGCTACAACCCTCGAACAAATGAAGGCGTACGTTTTCAGGACATCGATTACAGTTATTATGATGTCATTATCACCAATCCTCCCTTTAGTCAGTTTGACGAGTTCATCGACTTACTTATTAAGAACAGGAAAGAGTTCTTGGTGATAGGTCCTCAAACAGCCCCCACAGAGAAAAGCATTATTCGCCATTTCCAAGATGGCAACATACGCATTGGGTATCATTATCACCTTAGCGGATTTAATCGTCCAGACGGAACGACATTACCCAAACAACACAATACGCCTCGCAGTTGTATGTGGTACACCAATATGCAAGTTGATCCTCAATCTAAGGAACTTACTTTGACAGCATCATACTATGATAATCCAGAGAAATATCCAAAGTACGTGAACTATGATGCCATAGAGATTCCCACCGTGGCAGACATTCCAAATGATTACTTTGAAGAGATGGGTGTGCCTATTACTTTTATGCAGAAGTATAATCCCAAACAATTTGAGATTATCGGGTCAAGTCGGCAATTAGGGAAGAAGATGAAAGACTGTGTAGGCAAGGATGCTGTTTATGTGCAAGGTGGCGTTCGCTTTTATCTTGATGAAGGAAACAATCACTATAAATGCCTTTGGGACAGAATGGTTATCAAACGCAGAAAGGAGGGCTAAGATATGACAGTAAAAGAACTATACGATAAGGTCGTTAATGGTATCATCATTAGTGACATTGAATTGCAGCGAGCCATTGTTTATGATGCAGACAAACAGGCTCTGGTCATTGATAGTTTATATCATGGGATTCCCCTGCCTGCCTTCTATCTATGGGAACGTGAAGACGGCAAATTAGAAGTGTTGGATGGCAAGCAACGCATCGAAGCAATCAAGAAGTTTAAGCAGGGTAATCTCTTGTATGAAGGCAAGACATGGAAGGCATACGCCTATGACAGCGACTTGCAACAAGTCGTAGATGATACAGAACTGACCACAATCATCTGTAAAGGCACAGAAGAGAAGAAGCGTGAGATATTCAAGCGTATCAATACTTTAGGTGTTCCTCTATCCAGGTTTGAAGTACTCAATGGACTTTATCATGGTGTTTACATTGAAGGACTGAACGACTACTTTGCGCAAGATGCCAATGTGCGTAAGGTTTTGCCTAATGCGAGTATTGACAGAGGCGAGAACAAATATCATTTGCTTGAATATATCTACTATGTTCGTAATGGTTTATTCCCAAAGCGAAGCGAGTTGGACGATTACGTTCAGCAACACAAGGACGAATCCTTCAACGAGGAAATTAAGAAGATAAAGCCACACATCAGCTTCATTCGTGATGTCTTTGGCGATGCCTCAAAGATAGGAGGAGTGTTGAAGTTCAAACTCTCTGTGGAGTTTCTAAAAGACCGAGCTATTTGGCTTCAGCACAAGGACGAGATATGCAAAGAGTGTAATGCGTTCATCAAGAGCGAAGGATATAAACTTTCGCAAAGCAAAGATGAAGATATTAAGGCAATGATACTTGGTATTGTCGGAAACTTGCGTGTTGACTCTAAAAGACTTTTCACGCCAGACGATAAAGTAGAATTGCTTTCCAAGCTCACACCTAATGCAGGTGGTCTATATGAATGCAATAAATGTCATCAACACTTTTCTATTGACGAACTGACAATGGACCATATCAAAGCATGGAGTCTTGGCGGAAGAACAGTCTTATCAAATGCGCAGTTGATATGTAGGGCTTGTAATAGTAGAAAGGGAAATAAATAGCAAGATACTATGGAACTGATTAAGCAGAAACAAATCAACCCAAGGAAGATGTGGCCTAATGAGGCTCAGGACTTCACTCCTTGGCTTGCAGAGAATATCGCAGAGCTGGGCGAGAAGATTGGAATGGAACTGGAAGTCGTGGGGCAGGAAGTTTCCGTAGGGCCTTACTCGGCAGACGTTCTTGCCAAAGACATCGATAATGATGCTTATGTCGTGATAGAGAACCAATTGGAGAAGACCAATCACGACCATCTGGGAAAGAGCATCACCTATGCCTCTGCCTTAAATGCAAAAACGATTGTTTGGATTGCTACAGATTTCACAGAGGAACATAAGAAGGCTCTTGACTGGCTGAACGACAATACAAACGAAGACTTGGCTTTTTGGGGCATTCAATTGGAGTTGTGGCAGATTTCGGATGATAAGGCTTCCATGAGGCTGAACATCGTAAGCCGCCCAAGCACGAATGTAAAGACCATAAAGAGCAAGACCAACAACGAAAGCGAATCGAGAAACCTTCAACTGGAATTCTGGACAAAGTTCAGGGACAAGCTTCAAAGCACTAAGAAGATTCCTTCTTTGCAAACGCCACAGGCACACTATTGGTATGATGTCAGGATAGGCAGGTCGAACATTCTCCTGTCAAATACCTGTAGCACACAGAAGAATACTGTCGGTGTTCGCCTCTACATAAGAAGCAACGTCGTAGATGTGTATTATCCTGCTTTAGTGGCTAAGAAGGATGAAATCAACAAGGCTCTTGGCTGTGAGCCGATATGGGACGCTAATCCCGATGCAAAGGACAAGACAATCGCTATCAACTACCAGACGGACTTAACAGACACAGAAAAGATGGAGGAAGCACTTGATTGGATGGTGAAGCAAACAATCATCTTCCATAGCGTCTTCTCGAAAGAAGTGAAAGCAATAAATTGACCTAAGAATAACCGAATCCCCAAGCCAAGCCGAATCACTCCATCACGGTGATGCGCATTTCTAAGTCGTCGATGGGCCTGTCTGCTCGGCCTGTTGCTGTGCCTTGTATCATCTCCACCACGTCGAGACCTGACTCGACCTCACCGAACACGGTATATTGACCGTCAAGATGGGGAGTGCCTCCGAGGGTAGAGTATATCTTCATTTGCTCCTCTGTCAACCCAGACTTGCCGACCTTGCTTTCTGCTTCCGCTGCCAGTTGGTCTTGCAACGCTTGTAGTCCCGCACGGTCCCTGTCGCGCCGCATCTGCATGATTTCGTCACGATGACTGGCGGCAAGGGCATTGAAGGCTGCCTGAACCTGCTGCATCCTCAGTTGCTTGGAGAACTGGCGAAGCTGACCTTCATTATACACCTGTCCCCAAACGATATAGAACTGAGAACCGCTGCTCCGACGCTCAGGGTTCACCTCGTCCCCCTGTCTTGCTGCAGCCAAGGCACCACGCTTGTGGAAGAGACCGTCCTTTATCTCAGCCTCCAGTGTATAGTCAGGACCACCGACGCCAAGCATCTTGCCCGCAGGTGCGCCCTTGGAGTCAGGGTCGCCTCCCTGAATCATAAAGTCCTTTATCACGCGATGGAACAGTGTGCCGTCATAGTATCCCTCCTTTACCAGGCGGATGAAGTTGTCGCGGTGGATGGGAGTCTCGTCATACAGGCGAACCACGATGTCGCCCAACATGGTCTGTATCTTTACCTTGCAGTTTTGAGAGTTTTGTGCCATAAGATTACCTTTAATTTCGAGTTTTATGTGATTATTGGGCCCAAAGATAGTGATTTTTTTCTGAATTATCCGTAACTTTGTAGCCTGTTTATAATGAATTAAGTTATTACGAGTATGATGGACGTGATTATTGCCCGAGACAAGACGATTGTGAAACACCTTGCCGTCTCATTGCTATTGGCCGTCTTCTGCTCTTGCGCCTGTTGCACAGACGGCTCAAAGGGCAAGCTGACCGCAGAAATGGCCTTTGAAGGCGTCAGCAACTATTGCCACAGTGCCTATGACTGGAGCATTGCCGAAGAGAATCCTTCCATCATGGGCTTGGAGATGGGAGAGGAGACCGACTCGACCTATCAGGTGGTGTTCCGCAGCTACACGGGTGCACTGGTGAACTTCTATGTTGACAAGAAGAGCGGCACGACAAGAATCGAAGAGTACGTTCCGATGCTCGACATCAGGGAAGAGACAGGAACCATCGACATACATGATTATTTAGGGAAGGAAAACTAAACTGACGAAAGAAGATGGAAACAAGGAAACACTTGGCAGCAGAGAAGAAGAGGTGCGGTTCGCACAACTGCGCCCAGGCGATTCTCTGTACCTATGCCGACAGGGTAGGCATTGACGAAGAGACTGCCAGGAACATAGCCAACGCCTTTGGTGCCGGCATGGGCAATATGGAAGGTACGTGCGGCGCACTGGTCGGCGCTGGCATCACTCTGGGTATGTTCACCAAGGACAGGGCTAAGTCTATGAAGGGCATGAAGCAGATGATGAATCAGTTCCAGCAAAGGAACGGCGCAACACAATGCAAGTTGCTCAAAGGGGTAGGGACAAAGGTGGTCTTGCGTGAGTGTCCCGATTGTGTGGGCGATGCCGCGGAGTTTTTGGAGGAACAGTTAGGAAAGGAAGACTAACCATGCAGATAATACTCGCCTCCGCAAAGATAATGCACGACAAGCTGAAGTCCGTGCCCGACATTGGCTTGTCAACGCCTTGCTTCCAGAGCGAGGCAGAGGCTTTTGCAAGGGACATGGCTCTGTATCCTTCTGAGACAATCGCGGAGATGCTCAATTGCAGTCAGCAGATTGCTTCGCAAAACAGGCTCAGGTTCATGCAGTTCTTCGAGGAAAAGCCAAAGCTGCCAGCCATCCTTGCCTATCATGGTCAGGCATACAAGCACCTGAAGGCAGAGACGCTGACCGCTGATGACCTCAATTATGCACAAGGGAAGCTATGGATAACCTCTTTCCTCTATGGTATGCTCCGGCCTTTGGATGGCATTCTGCCTTATCGTATGGAGGGACATGTGGAACTACCAAGTGGGGTAGGGCAGAATATGTTTGGCTTCTGGAAAAGCCGCCTGACCGATATGCTGATTGAAGCCGTGAAAGCCGATGACGGCATACTAATACACCTTGCCACAGAGGAATACCAGCACCTATTCGACTGGCTGCGCGTCCGTCAGGAAGTGCGCATCATTCAGCCATTGTTCTATGTCCGTCAGGGGAACGACCTGAAGATACAGGCAGTATGGGCAAAGACCTGTCGGGGAGCCATGACGCGCTTCATCATTGAGCATCGCATCACCAACCCCGAAGAGCTTTGTGCCTTCAACTACGAAGGCTTTGCATACGCATCAACATTTGGAGAAGAGGATTATCCGCATTTCATCAGGCAATGAGCAGAACGATAAGAGAAGCAAGGCCAACGGACATGGCAGCGATTATGAAGGTCATGGATGCTGCAAAGAAGATAATGCGGCAGTCAGGCAACATGCATCAATGGGGAGATGGCTATCCGTCGGAAGCTGTCATCATGTCTGATATGGAAAGGAAAGGCGGCTTTGTCATTGAATATGATGAAGAGATAGTCGGCTACTTTGCTTTCCTACAGTCCCCTGAACCCACATACGCCAGAATCTATGAAGGCAAGTGGCTTGATGATGAACGCCCCTATCATGTCGTCCATCGTATTGCCAGTTATCCTGACGCTTACGGCGTCTTCAGCAGCATCATGGAATTCTGCTTCTCCCACGACACGAACATCCGCATCGACACCCATCGTGACAACACCATCATGCAGCATAACATCGCCAAGCATGGCTTCACCTATTGCGGCATCATCTATCTTGCCTCTGGTGATGAACGGTTAGCATATCAAAGACTGAAACTATAAAGGAAAAGAAACGAATATGATAGACAAGATTATTGACTTCAACAAGACTTTCGTAGAATCCAAGAGCTACGAGAAATATCTGACCGACAAATATCCCGACAAGAAGCTGGCGGTGCTGTCATGTATGGACACCAGACTCACTGAGTTGCTCCCTGCTGCTTTGGGGTTGAAGAACGGCGACGCCAAAATCATCAAGAACGCCGGAGGACTGGTAATCTCCGCCTTCGACTCCGCCATGCGAAGCCTTATCGTCGCTATCTATGAACTGGGCGTAGAGGAAATTATGGTGGTGGCTCATTCCCATTGTGGGGCCTGTCACATGAGCTTCGACCACTTCCATCACGAAATGATAGCCCGTGGTGTGACTGACGAAACACTTGAAACCATTCAGAAGTGCGGTATCGACCTGCATCACTGGTTAGAAGGCTTCAAAGACACTCCCGAATCCGTCCGCAAGACCGTCGAGACCATCAAGACGCATCCCCTTGTTCCCAAAGACATTGTCGTCAGAGGCTTTATCATTGACTCTGAAACTGGTGCTCTGGAAGAGATTAAAGGGTAATGGATGACACTGAAAGAAAGGATTTAAGTTGAACCCCCTCTATACGGATAGTCAACCAACGCTATTCAGGGATAAATCCATATCAGGGAGTTTTCGTCCCTGATATGGTGTAGATTCCTTCTTTGTTCTTTATCAGAACCTTTCTGTCCTTTACATATTTAACTGTGATACCGTTCAGGCCTGAATCAT
>Ga0310690_10013292_pt1 | contig 10029 bp, 5 predicted proteins | sample AusTroGonzalo_MG_2_FD_207661 | JGI IMG/M metagenome (GOLD analysis project Ga0310690, IMG submission 207661) | Bovine rumen microbial communities from tropical cattle in Woodstock, Queensland, Australia - Gonzalo_04 (v2) (version 2) | ecosystem: Host-associated > Mammals > Digestive system >...
GCGCGCCGGCCGCGGCCGACGCCTAGCCGCCCGCCAGCAGCGCCCGCGCGGGCAATCCCCGCGCGGGCGGTCCCCGCCTGAAGAGAGCCGGACGACGACCGGCCGAAACGCGCCCCCGGGCGCGTCGCGGGAAGCCACACAACCGCCCGGCGGCTAAAAGGGCCGGCCGGAACCAACCAAAAGAAAGCACACCCCATGCCCACCAATACCGACACCCTCACGCGCGTCCAGGACGCCCGCGCAACCGCCGACGAGCTCGCCGCCTACCTCGCCCAGCTCTGCGACGATCCGAACGCCACCCGCTACAAGCTCGACGAGCTCGCGAGCGTCTGCTACCACGCCGGCGAATATCGCGGAATCCCCGGCCCGGCCGGCGTCGCCGTCCAGAACCTCCGCGCGCTCGGAAATCGCCTCTGGTCCATCGTGACCGAGCTTGACCGGCTCCGCGAGGAGGCCGAGGACGCCGCCCGCAAGCTCGAAGCCTCCGCGCGCGCCGTGGAGAGCGACGCCGCCACCCTCGCCGCCGTCTAGCATCCCGAAAGGACCAGCCCAGAATGAAACGCGAAACCATCACCCGCCACGCGCGCGCCACCTGGCGCGCCGGGTTCGCCGTCGCCGTCGTCGCTTCGGTCCCCTGCGCGGCGCTGTCCGCCCTCGGACGCGCCCAGGGCGCCGCGGCCGGGATACTCGGCGCGCTCGCCGTCGCCGGAAGCGCCGCGGCCGCCGTCGCCGGCGCCATCCTCGGCGACGACTTCTAGCCGCCCGAAAGGGCCGGCCCGAAACACCAACCCCCAAACCACCCCACACCATGAACGCCACCACCTACCCCGAAGCGCTCGCGCCCCGGCGCCTGCGCCTGTCTCTCAACCGCCGGCCGACCGTCGCCGACCGGATCCGCGCCGCCCTGGCGCGTGCCGCCCTCCGCCTCGCCGCCCGCGTCGCACCCGTCCCGGGCGTGCCCAGGTCCACAGACCTCTGGAACGGCTAGACCGCCGAAAGGGCCGGCCCCTTGACACAACACCACCCCAACCCCTAGAATCCAAACCCCGCCGCGCAACGCGGCAAAAAATCCAGGAGGAAAAGACAATGAAACCACAAAACGCAATCTACATTTCGCCCGTCGAGTGCTACCACTTCGGCCCGCTGGACCACGACAACCTCTTCGGCCGGCTCTACGTGACGGCCGACGGCGAAGTGCACACCACCTGCGAAGGCATCGGCTGCGGACCTGACGACAAGCTGCACGACCTCGACGGGTGGCCCATCGACGAAATCAACAAGTGGTATGCCAACTACGACCTCGACGTGCTCGGCGACGACCGCGACAACCTCCGAAAGCTCGGACGCGACGACATCGCCGACTGGCTCGACGGCTGGATCCGCACGTGCAAGGCCGCGCGCGGCGGCGTCATCGTGGAGCTTGAGCACATGGGCGACGAGGCGACCGAGGAGGACCTCGCGAAGCTCGTGGAAGCCCTCCGCAAGGACGGCTACACCTGGGCGCGCGCCGCGCGTGACGGCGAAGCCGGCGACCTCTCTGGAATCACCGACGACGAATGGGACCGCGTGATGGCCGAAACCTTCAACAAGTAGCCCGCCGAAAGGGCCGGCCCGGAAGGGCCGGAAAGGGACCGCCCCGCAGGAGAGTGCGCCTGCGGGGCGGTCGTGCTTTTGTCCAGGAGGGGGACAATGCACAGGGGGTGCGGTTCGTTTCAATTCACGCGCCACGGTGGGCGCGACGGGGCGGGATTCTACCCCAAAGGGCCGGCCCGAGTCAAGGGAAATCCCTAGCAGCGCTTCTTGTCCACCATTGCGGGGCTCCTTTCTCCTAGCGGTTGCGGTCTTCTTCGGTGAGACGGGGAGGGCGGATGTAGCCGGCCGCCTTCTCGATGGCGTCGGCGCGGATCGCGGGCAGCGCCTCCGCCGCACGCTGGTCCGGCGTCTTCGTCTTGAGCGCGTCCAGGCGCCCGGAGGCCGAGTTCACCATCGAGCGCGGGTCCGTCACGTTCTCGTAGAACCAGTCCTCGTCGGCCTTCGAGACGGGACGTCCGGCCGCGATGCGCTCGGCGATCTCCTGCGCGCGCTTGCCCGCGGCGGAGTTCAGGTCGCGCATCACGTTGCCGCGTTCCACGAGCCCGTAGCCGCTGCGCCGCAGGAAGGGCCGCCAGAAGGCCGAGACGACCGGAATCTTGTCGGCCCGGCCCGCCCGTTCCATCTCTCGCGCGTCCTCGCTCCCGGCCATCCAGGCGCGCAGCATCGACCCGGGCAGCATCCCGAGCCCGCGCGCCGTGAGCTGGTCCCAGTTCCAGAGCGTCCGGTCGAGCCCGGGCGTGCGCTCGCCGACGACCTGGCGCCCGGTGTTCGGGTCGCGCCCGCTCCGGTTCCCCAGGTAGAGTGTCGGCGCCGTTCCGACGGTCGGCAGGAGATCGCCGGTGAACTGCTCCATGCCGGCGCCGGGCGCCAGGTTCTTGCCGCCCCCGCCGAAGATCTTCTCCAGCGCAAGGCCGGCGAGCGGGACGATGGTCGGGTCCACCGGGATCTTGATGTGCGAGTTCTTCCCGAGCGGGTTCGGGAAGCAGATGCCGGTGAGGATGTCCGTCGAGGGGATGGCCTGCCAGCGCCGCGCCATCCCGCGCAGCGCGTCGGCGCGCTCCTTGTCGCCCTTCTTCTCGGCTTCCTCCGCTTCGTCGCGCAGGATCGAGACGGCGGCGAGCGGGATCGCCATCATCGTGGTCGCGAACGCCAGCCGGCTCGCCACCTTCGCGCTCTGCCCGGGCCCGCCCGTCCAGCCCGAGCGCAGCGCGCCGTAGAGCTGGTCGGTCCAGCCGTGGACGCGCGGCGTGAGGAACGGCACGACGTGCCCGATGCCCGGGAGCTTCGCCACCGTCGGGCGGTTGTTCATCGCCGGCGTTCCGATCATGTCGTGGACCCATTGCACCGCCTCCTCGCGCGTCATCCCCGGGTTGCGGCGCATCGCCTCCGCGAGGGCGAAGCTCTTCGTGCGGATCTCGCCGCGCGAGAGGAAGCTCATCACGTCGGCGTGCTTCCCGGCCGCCCAGCGCAGGCCCGTGACGCGCGCCGCCTCCTTGAGCGCCCGCACGAGCGGCGCCTCGGTCCGGTCGAGCGCGCCGGAGATCTGCTTCTCGGAGTAGCCGAAGGTCTTCAGGGCCGCCCGCAGGTCCTTGTCGGAGATTTCCGAGCGCCCCAGCTCGCGGTAGCGGGCGGCCATCTCGCCGATGCCGCCCTTCTCGCCGCCGCCGGCGTAGGCGCTCTGGTTCGGGGCGGCGTTGTTGAGCGCGCCCCAGGCGAGCGCGCGCGCCGCGTCCGGGTTCCACTTGCCGTGTACGATGTCCGCGGCGCTCGTGTCGCCAAAGCTGCGGAACATCGCCCCGTAGTCGCCCAGCCAGTTCGCGGCGCCGTCCAGGAGCGCCCGCGCGTGCCCGACGCCGGACGTGTCCCGCGGCAGCTGCCGCAGCGCGATCGAGAAGGCGTCCTTCAGGGTGTTCGCGACGCCGAAGGCGGGGTTGAGGGTCGTCTTGAGGGCGTTGATGCCACGGGCGCTCTTGTTCGCGAAGCCGCGGAAGCCCTCCAGCGCCGAAACCTGGTGCGGCTTCGGCGCGAGCGCGTCCGCGATGAAGTCGCGCACCCACCAGCCCTCGGGCTTTCCGTTCCGCAGGAAGGTCACGACCCGCCAGCCGGTTTTCTCGCTTTGCGGCACGTACTCCTTCCCCGTCGCCTTGTCGAACTTCGCCGGCACCTCCGGCCCGATCCACTCGGCCTTGTTCGCCTTGAGCCAGTCCACCGCCCGCAGGCGGTACTCCTGGCGCAGGAGCTGGTCCTGCATCGTGAGGTCCTGGAGCAGGGTGTTCGCGAGCACGTCGCCCACCGGCTTCTCCGAGCCCGTGCGCTGCGAGAAGATGCCGTCCCAGACGCTCATCTCGCCCGTCGAGACGGCGCGCGAGACGTCCGGCACGACCGCCGGACGGAAAGCCACGTAGGCCTCGTTCCCGAGGAGCGCCGCCTTCTGCTCCGCCGAGAGGCAGGGGCTGTTGCGGATCACGTCCATCGGCGAACCCTCGCCGCCGAGCTCGTCGCCGCCGTTGCGGACCTTGTTCCAGAACTCCCTCCGCGCCCGCTCGCACTTCTCCGCGATCTCCGGATGCGTGCGGCGCAGCTCGTTGAGCCACGCCGCGCTCGAAGTCTGCGCGTTGCCCTCCGCCCGCGAAACGTCGCCCGGCGTCAGCCCCTCCGCGTTCGGCAGGTTCATGCGGCCGCGCGTCGCGTCCGGGCCCAGCAGCTCGTGCGCCACGCGGAAGTGGTAGAGGTAGTTGAGGAACGTCGCGCGCGGCACCCCGTGCAGGATCGGCTCCACGTGCGTGCGGAAGCGGTAGTCCCAGAGCACCATCCGGTTGTTCGCGTTGTCCTTCTGCTGCATCGCCCGCCAGAGCGGGAGGTTGTGCGAGTTGAACGCCCCGAGAGAGCTCCGCATGAGCTCGCCCTTCAGGATGTCGTCCGGGCCCGAGAGCGCGAGCTTCGTCTTCGCCCAGAAGTCCTCCGTGCGCCGGCCCGCGAGCGCCTGGTCCGTGAGGCGCCCCGCCAGCTCCTCCGCCCGGCGCGCCGCCGCGGAGCCCTGGTCGAGCGCCGCGAAGAACGCGGGATTCGTCACGTCCCCCGCCGCCTTCGCCGCGCGCGCCTCCGCCTGCGTCACGCCGTCTCGGAACTCCCGCAGCGCGCGCGCCGCCTCCGGGCGGGCGTCGAGCCAGTTCTCCAGCAGGTCCGCGAACGCCGGCGCGCGCTTCGCCGCCTCCGCAGGGTAGTTCACCCACGCCGAGAACGCCTCCGCGAACATCTCCGACGGATTCCGGAAGTAGTCCGGCATCCCGTCGCTCTGCCGGTACCAGGCGATCAGGTTCTGCGCCTCGCGCCGGACGTCGGGATACGCCCGCAGGCGCATCTCCGTGTACGCCTCCTCGAGCGCGAGCTGGCGCGCCTCCCGCTTCGCCGCCCGGTAGCCGGCGGGATTGTCCTCGAAGTCGCGCGGATCCACCGACTTCTCGGCCTCCTTCACGATCTCCGCGCGCTCCTCCTTCGTCATGCCCGGCCAGCCGGCCTCGTCCGCGAGCCCCTTCGTCTCGTAGAGCGTCTTCGCCATGTAGCGCTTCAGCGCCGCGATGTGCCCCAGGACGTTCCCGCGCTTCAGCGTCCCCTCGTCGAGGAAGTCCACCCAATGCCCGATCTCGTGCGCCAGCACCGCCATCGCCTCCTTCGGGCCGGCGAAGGCGTTCTCGCGGATCGTGTCGCGGAGCTTCTTCGAGAAGATTCTCTGCGCCTCCTCCGCCGTGCGCTCCGGCCCGAAGCCGCGCGACTCCGCCTCCGCCTGCGCCTCCGCGCGCAGCGCCTCCATCTGCGAATCCGAGACGAGCCGCAGGAGCCCCGAGCGCTGCTGGATGCTCCCGCTTTTCGGGTCGCCCTCGCGGAACCGGAAGACGCCCTCCGCCCACGGCAGGCGCGAAATCCTCCGCAGGAACTCCGGCGCCTTGCCGTCGCCGAGGTTCTTCGCGAGCGCGAAGAGGTCGCCGAAGCTCGCCCTTGCCGCGGGCGGCTCCGCGTGCGGCCAGTTCCCGCCCTCGGTGCCCCAGGGCGTGCCGCGGTAGGTGCCGGCGCGCTGGCGGGCCAGGGCGGCCGTGGCGAAGGCGTCCGACGCCTCCGCCTCGCGCGCGAACGCCTCCAGCTCGTCGGGCGTCGCGCCCGAATCGACGAGGACCCGCAGCTTCGTCCGCAGCCCCTCGTGCGGGCTCTCCGGCGCCGGCGCGCCCGCCGCCCTCGGCGTCTCCGCCGCCACGTCCGCGCGGGCGCCGGCCCGACGCCCGGACCAGCCGCCCGCGGGCGGGGTGAAGAGCGTTCCGTCGCCGCCGATGCCGGGAAGCCCCTCCTGGATCGTCACCGTCCCGAGGTCCTTTCCCGGCGCCGCCGCCTGCTCCTCCAGCGCCGCGCGCTTCTGCGCCTCCGCCACACGCGCCTTCTCCGCGTCGATCTCGGCGGGCGTCCCGCCGTCGAGCGCGAAGTCCCGCGGCGGGGTGTCCACCCCGCCACGGGACGGCTCCTCGGAAATGGCCTCGGCTTCGATGCGGGCGACTTCGCCCTCCTCGGCCGCGGCGGCCGCGTCGCGGATCATCTCGTCCGTGACGCGCGGCTCGCCGGTCATCTCCGGGTGCGTGAGCTCGTAGCGGCGGCGCACATCGTCCTCGGCATCGGCGTTCTGCTGCTTGTTCCAGGCGACCTCCTGGCCGGTCTGCATCTCCTCTTCGGCGGTCGGCGCGCCCTCGTCCTTCCAGCGGCGGTAGGCGTCGTATTCCTGCGCGGCGTCCTCCAGCGCTCGGCGCACGCCGTCGGCACCGGAGTAGTCGCGCCCGACGATTCCGCCCACTTCGCCGGCGTTCACGAGGTCGCCCGTGACGTTGCGGAAGTCGCCCTTGTACTTGCGGTAGAGCTTGGCGAAGTTCTCGAAGCCGATGGCGTCCAGGACGGCGCCGCGGTCGGGGAACTGGTCGTAGTAGGCGGAGAAGCCGGTCTTCTTGAGGCGCTGCGGGAGCGGGAGGGCGTCCAGAGCCTCCTTGCGGCGCCGAACGACCTCCTCCTTCGTTTCGGGGATGGGCTCCGGCACCTTGTCCGCGTAGGGCGCCGGCGGGGCGATGGGCTCGCCCGGGCGCGAGACGGTCGGGCCGTAGTAGGGCGGCACGATGGTCCGCTGGCCGTACACCGTCGGCACGGCGCCCGGCTCGGCCGGTGCGGGAAGCGCGCCGGCGGGAGCGGGCGGTGCTCCGGCCGCGCGCTGGCCGGCTTCGACGCGCCCGAGCGCTTCGAGCGCGTAGGACGCCTGCTCCAGGGCGTCGGCCGTTCGGCCGACGGTTCCCGCGGGATTCATCCGCGCCAGGTCTGCCGCCGCTTCTGCGGCGCGGCCGCGCTGCGCGTCGATGTAGTCCGCCTCCGCCCGGCGCTGGAGCTTGCCGAGGGCGGCCGTGGGGTCGAGCGCCGCGACCTTCGCGGCACGGTTTCGGGCGTCGCCCTCGATGGCGCGGACGACGGCGCCGCCGGCCGCGCGGGCCCCTTCGCGAGCGGCGCCGAGCGCCCCGCCCATCGCCGCGGCGCCGAGGTCTTCGGCGATGCGGTCGGAGAGGGCCGGCGCCTCTTCGCCCGATAGGGTGCGGCGCGCCGTGCCGGCAAGGTCGCTCTTGACACCCATCGTCAGCGCCTCGCGCCCGACGCGACCGAGCGCCGTGGCGCCCTGGCCGACGGGAACCGGGACGGTCCACGCGAGGGCTTCCGCGCCGGCCGGTGCGAGCGCGCCGGCCATCGCCTCGCGCGGGGTCTTCCCCTCCGCCTCCTGCCGCGCGGCCTCGCGCGCGGCGCCCGTCGCGCCCATCCAGAGCGGGACAGCGGCCGGGCCGCCGAGCGCGCTGGCGAGCCCGAGCTCGCCCACGGTGGCGACGCCGCCGCCGAAGTGCATCGCCGCCCGCTCGGCCGCGTTGCGCGGCTCCATGAGCGTGGCGGAAAGCTTGTCGGACTTCGCCTGCAGGCGCTCGGCCTCCTCGCGGTGCGCCTTCTCCGCCTCCGTCTCGGGGGCGTTCGCCGCGACGCGGTTCATCGTCGCGCGCACGCGGTCGCGGTATGCCTGCCCGAAGCGGGGGTCGTCGAGGTCGCGCAGCGTCACGGGGCGGTCCGGCAGCGCGTCGATCTCCTTCTGCGTAAGCCCGACCTCGCGCCCCGCCTCCTTCATCGTCGGGATGCGCTCCGGCGCGGCGTCGAGCGCGCGCTGGCGCTCGCGCCGTGCGGCGTCTCCCGGCCCGAGGTCGGCGAGGGTTCCCGCCACGCCCTGCACCGCGCCCGCGACTGCGGCCGCCGGAACGCGCACCGCGGCCGTCGCCGCGTCTCGGATCCCGGAGCGGAGCGTGAGCCCGCCCTTGTCCGGTGCGGCCTTCTTCTGGATGTAGGCGCCGAGCTTGGCGCGCGGCACCTCCATCGCGGCGCCGCCGTCCTTCTCGTCGAAGAGGTAGAGCCGTTCGGCCTTCGGGTACTTGGCGCGGAAGGCGTCGAGCCGGTCCTCCGGCACCTCCATCGCCTCCCCGCCGTCGCCCACGTCGAAGAGCTGAAGACGGCGGGCGTTCGGGAACTTCTCCCGGAACGCCGACTCGCGGCGCACCGGGACCTCCATGCTGGCCCCGCCGTCGCCCGGATCGAACAGCAGGAACTGGTTGTCTTCGAGCGACATCTTCCTTTCCTCCGGTTGCTAGCCCTCGAAACGGCGGCGCCCGGTCGGGGAGGAGGGGGCGGCTGGCTGCGCGGGTGCGGCGGGCCGCTCCGCGGCGCGACCGGCTTTCATCATTGCCTGCGATGCGAGCTGGACGCGCTTCCATTCTATGGAATCTGCTCTCTGTTTTTCTCTCGGTAGGGCATAAAAGTCTTTCAGCGCTTCGACAAGCTTCTGCTCGTCCGGTCCGGCGGATCCGAAAATCGGCCCTCCGAAAATGGCATCGCCGGTGTCGGGATGGGCCAGCCATAGGTGCCCGGCCCTGTTGGTCCGATAAACCGGCCTGAACGAAGAACCGTCCGGCATCGTCACGCGAAGATAGCCGTCCGTACCGAGCGAGAGCGCCGACCCCTTGAACTTGGAGTTCACGGGCATGACGCTTTCCGCCGAGACGGACGACGGGGTTCGGAAGGCCGCGGGCGTGCTCGCCTCCGGGGCGGCCTGCGCCGCTGGAGCTGGCGCCGCCGGCTGTTCGCTCGCGGGCGCGGGCGCGGGAGTTGGAGCGGGGGCGGCCGCGGCCGGCGCGGGCGGCTCGCTCGGAGAGCTCGCCCCACCGGGAGCGTCGGGAGTGGCGTGCTCCTCTTCGAGCTTGGCCTCCAGCGCTGCGATTTCCGCGTCGATGTCCTTGAGCGTCTGCGGGTCGAGCATCCCGGCGTTCGCTCGGATGGCGGCCTGCCGCTCGGCGTACTTGCGTGCGAGCGCCTGCTCCGTCTGCGTGGGCTGGCCGTCGAAGAGCACGTTGCCCTGCTCGTCCACGAGCCGTCCCTTCACGACGAAGCGTTTCCTTCCGTTCTTGTCCTGTCCGGCCGTCGTCACCTCGTGCGTGATGTCGCCCGTCTGGTTGTTGTAGACCTCTCCGCGCGGCGTGGTCGAGTAGAGCGGCGCCTGCGGGCGGCTCTCCCGCCAGGTCAGGTTTCCGTTCTCGTCCGTCTCGGGAATCGCTCCGGCTCCCGCCCCGAACCCTACGGGGGTCGGCGGAGGGGTCGGCCTGGCCTCGGGCGCGGGCGGCTGGATTGCGGTCCACCCGCCGTTGCCGTCCGGGACGACGCCGGCGCCGCCGCCGAAGGAGACGGGGACGCCCGCGGCGACGCGGGCGCGCTCGGTCTGCGCGGCCTGCGCGAGCGCCCACTCCTCCCGGCGCGCGCGCTCGGCGTTCTCGCGCTCGATGGCGGCAAGCTCGCGGCCGGCGCCCTGGCGCTCGGCGACCGAGACGGCGAGGTTGCCCTGCTGGCGGCGCAGGTAGTCCTCGCGGGAGGACGGCGCGCCGTACTTGGCGTTGCGCTCCTCCCACGCCGCGCGGCCGTAGGTGCGGATGTAGTCCATGTCCGCCGTCGTGAGGCCGAGGTCGTCCTGCATCTTCTGCATCCGCGCCCCGCGCGCGGCCGTGGCGGCGAAGGATTCGCCCGCGGCGTCCGCGAAGGGGACGCGGGGCGCGATGTCCCGGACGGGCGGGGGCGTTCCGTGCGCGATGGCGTAGCCGCCGCCGGGAGCGAGCGCGTAGGAGCCGAGCGTCGGGATCGTCGTCGGCTCGCCCCAGGTCCGCGGGGCGTCGGGGATGCGCCGGTCCACGCCGGAGGCGAGCTCCAGCTCCTCGGCCGTCCGCGGCTCCTCGCCGTAGACCGAGCCGTAGGCCGTCGCCCCGATGGCGCGCCGCTCTGCGGCGTCGCGGTCGAAGCGCGGGTAGGGGTCGTCGCGCTGCGGGTTGGGGACGCCGGTCGTCG
>Ga0310690_10013293_pt1 | contig 10029 bp, 9 predicted proteins | sample AusTroGonzalo_MG_2_FD_207661 | JGI IMG/M metagenome (GOLD analysis project Ga0310690, IMG submission 207661) | Bovine rumen microbial communities from tropical cattle in Woodstock, Queensland, Australia - Gonzalo_04 (v2) (version 2) | ecosystem: Host-associated > Mammals > Digestive system >...
TCGTTTTCGACGACCGTCATGGCCGGAAGCTTCCTCTCGACGACCGCGAACGCGCTTCCCGCCGCCATCGCCAGCGCCGCAAACGCGGCTAGCCTTGCATTGTGCATGTTTGCCTCCCTTCGATATTACTGGTACATCTTGACCGACTCGCCGAACGACGGGCCGGGCGCGACGGTCACGCCGGCGCGGTCCTTTTCGGTCTTCGTGTCGCGCACGTTGCGGAGAAGGTACGTCACCTGCCCCATCGTGCGCGCCTGGATCAAGAGTATCGCCGCCTTCGTCGGCAGCGAGAGCGTCATCGTGCTATAGCTCGACTGGCTGCTTTCGAGGTCGTAGGTGCGGTCGGTCGCGATCACGGGCACGTTCTGGAGTATCGCGCTCGAGACGACCTTGGAGCCAGCATCCTTGGCGGCCTGCCCGGTGACGAGCCCCAGCTTCTCCTCTGTCGCGGTCAGCACGACGTCGATGCGGCTGCCTGGCTTGATGAAGCCGCATACGCTGCTCACGGAATCGACCGGAACGGTCACCGCGCGGTTGCCGTCGGCGATGAGGTCGGCGAACGGCGCCTTGGGGGCCGTGTCGATGTCGATCCAGAACACGGGCGTGTTCGCAGCAATGAGGCGCTTGGCCTTGCGGGCGACGATCTTCTCCAAGACGTCGGAGAACGCCTTCTGGTAGGTGGGATCGCCCTTGGCCGGCAGCGCGATGTGCATGTTGGAGAGCGTCTCGAACGGGATTTCGAGGGAGTCGAGCATTTCCTCGCCAATCTCCGCCCCCTCGGCGATCTCCATTTTCGCGACGAGGATCGACGCCATCTGGGGCGGCGGGACGTTCGTGCGCTTTTCTATGTACTTGTTTACGGCTATTATCGCGAACAGCCTACGAGTACTGCCGCGACTGCGGCGAGCTTCGTGTGGTTGTCAGTTTTCATCTTGCTTTCCTTTCGTGTAAAGACCGGACTCGTCGTCCGAGAATCTGTAGTCTATGTCGCACTGCGCCCCGTCGGGGCGCAGCGACGTCGTGTAGGTGAACACCAGGTTGTCCAAGAGCCAGACGCGCTCGCCACCCGCCGCCCTGGCCCAGCCGGAAGCCCTCGCCTTGGCGCATATCTGGTGGTCGACCGCGGACGGCGGAATGTCGGCGATGCTGTGGACGACCAGCGCGGAACCCCGGCCGCGCTTAATGAGCTCGGTGAAAAGCGGGCTTCCGACGATCACCCCGCCGACCGGCGCAGGCATCCTGGAGACCACGTGCGCTCCGCTGCGCCTCGCGAGCTCGTCGGGAGTCGTCGTCTCAGTCGCCCCGGGAATCAGCTCGACCGGTATCTCAAGATCGGTGCAAAGCGAGTCGGAGCCGACGAGCGGCGTCACCTTCCGCTGCACGACGGACCCGGACGGAGTGCGGTAGAGGCGCCGCGAGCCGGAGAGGTTGCCGACGTCAAGCGAATCCACGTCGTCGAGCCGGACCCACCCGGCCGCCAACGCGCGCTCTTCGGCGACGTCCACGGCAAGCGAATACGCCATGCCCATGCGGACGCTGCTCTTCCTGAGGGCGAGCCCCGCGATGTTGGACTCGAGATCGTCCGGTATCATCTCCGCAAGGCGGCGGGCCGGCGACGGCTCCACGTAGCTGGCCTCGGAGGCGGCAACCTCGCGCTCAGACCGGGCCGAGTGCAAGGCGGCGGCCTGAACCGCCCACCTGAAGACGAGCACGGCCCCGACGGCGGCAGCCGTCGCGCAGATGGCCCTCATGGCCTTTCTGGACTTCTCTCCTACAGCCATTTGCTGAACCAGCTCTTTACGTGCCTTATATACGTCGCGGGCGCTATCGGGGCCGTGTCGATGACCGGCATGTGGCAATACACCCTGTGCCGCTTGTCGGAAACGATGTTCATGTCGTCGCTCCACGCATGGGCCATGGCGTCGGGCTTCTTCCTGTTCGGCGCAAACTGCCCGACGCCTATGAGCGCCTGCTTCCGGCTCATGGTACCCCACCACGAATAGCAGTACGTCGGCAGGAGCGTGGGGATCACCGCCGCCGTCGTCACCCGCACCTCGCGGTCGCGCGGCGCGATCTTCGTCAGGTAGTCGAGCGTGCGGAACGTCAGGAAGTTCGCCACGGTGCCGACGATCTTGAACAGCAGGTTCAGGATCGGCGAATCATCGAAGAACCTCCCGTTCAGCATGTCGTTCAAATCGGCGATGGCGACGGACAGGAGGTTCCTCGTGGTCTCCACGCCGCCCTTCACGTAGACGAAGTCGTTGATGTCGCCGTCGACTACCTTCACCACCTTCGCGATTTCCTTCAGATAGTACTTGCCGACGTACTTCGCCTCGGAAGTCGGCGTCGTCGTGTCATTGTCATAGTCGACCATGTGCGACTCCACGTCGGCCATGACGCGCGAGGCGATCTCGAGCTGCTGTTCGGTGCGGAGGATTCGCGTAAAGTCGGCCGCGAAGCAGATGACGGCGATGGCAAGCGGCGCGACGAGGGCGAACTCGAGCACCACGCTCCCGCGCGCACTTTCAAGCCGCCGCTTCAGTCTCTTCAGGATTTCGTCGTCTTTTTCCATTTCGCTCCAGCTTTTAATGGTATATGATCGCGCCTACGATCCCGCTCGCGATCTTGTTCGCAAACACGTCCGAAACAGGCACGAGCTTCGCAGTCGCGCCCGCACCAAACCCAGCGGGCCGCTGGTTCGTCTTGTCGCTCTCGGTCTTTCTGGAAACCGGAATCAGGTCGCCTGTCACGCATTTCGCCGCCGCGACCGCGAAAAGCGGCATGCTGTGCATCTTGTACGAATCCGGGAGCTTCCCGTCGGCGTCCTTCCCGATGAATGGGTCGAGCGGCAGGGTCTGGACGTGCCTGTCGAGCTTGAACGCAACCCAGAGGGTCGGCCCCGGAAGCGCGTTGACGCCGGTGGCGTTGCCCCGCTTGGAGATGAACGGCTTGACCTCCCAGCCCTTAGAAGTCTTGAATGTCTTGTAGAGGGTGCTCCAGGGCGGCGGCGCCGAGGAAAACGGGAAGTCGAGATCGCCGACCTTCCAGGGCTTGTCGGACTTTGACTCCTGCGCGATCGGCAGCATGAACGCGTCCAAAAACGGCCACGACAGGCCCAGGGTATAGAGCCCCAGCCTGCTGCCGGCGACCGAGCCAAGCGTCGCCAGCGGATCGGCGTCGTTCAGGGCAGCAAGCTGCTGGGCGCTCCAAAGCCCAAGCAGGGAAGAGCCCTTCGCATAGAAGAGGGCCAGGTACTTCAGGAAGATGTCGCAGATGATGTGCGAAAGATGCCCGGAGACCACCCCGAGCAACGTGCCGACAAGGTGGGCGGCTATCGCGAGCGGCTTTGTTATGAACGCCCAGGGCCCGAACGACGCGGCGTCGAGCAGCTGGCCCGAAAGCTCGAACGCGGCGCTCGCGATGCGGAGGTCGCTCGCAAACGCAAGCGACTGGTACATCTCGTCGTTGAGGTTCTGGACGGCGTTCATGCCGCGCGCCTGCCAGGCGGCATGGGCAAGAGCCGCGGCGTCGGCCGCGTTCTGCAGCCGCATCTTCTCCTTCGAGAGCTGGGCCGTGTTCCATGTCATCGTGAGAAGGCCCAGCGCAAAGAAGAGGAATATCGCGACGACGACGCCGACGCTGCCGTCCTCGGAACAGAGCCGCCTTCTCGTTTTCTCAAGAAACCCCGTCATTGCCAGCCTCCCGAACTGCTCCATGTCTCGTCGTCCTTGTTTATCGGCCATCCCTTGTCGCTGCCTGGATTGAACGAGCCGCCCTCGCCATCGGGCAGGACGTCTTTGCCGAAATCGAGGTCGTCGATCGACTTGCCCGTCTTCTTCGCCTTCTTCGCGCTTGCAAGGCCAAGCTTGACGCCGTAGCTGAGCTCGGCGTCCCACATGGCCTGAAGTGCGTCGCAGTAGGCGTCCATCAGCCGCGCGAACTCCGCCGTCTTCCCAACGATGTCGTACGGTATCAGGTTGTTGCCGCGCAGAATGGACGCGAACTCCTGGGTGGTGAACGCCTTCGCGCGCTTCTCCAGGATGCAGGCGGAGATAAAGGCCTCGGACACGTCGTAGTCCACCGTCTGTTCGCGATTGGAAAGCAATTGCGCCGCGGCATTGTCGTATGCCCACCAGGCGTTGTTGAGGGCGGTGATCTTCTCGTCGATCTCCCGAAGCAGCTGCCTGAGCTCCGCCTTGCGCGCCTCCCACTTCTCCATCGCCTTCCTCGCCGCCTCCTGGGGATTGTCGATCGCCTCCTCGTCGTCGGGGTCGATGATGAAGGAATCCCCGGTGTCGCCGGTGTAGTCGTCCATCTTGTTGTCGAGAACTTTCTGGATGTCCGCGATTTCCGCATTCAGCAGGTCCATTATCGTCCCGAAACGCTTGTCCGCCTTCTCGTCCACGACTTGCTGGACTCTCACATCCGTCGAATACCAGTCTTGGTAGCGAGATGGATCCTTCCACAGCACGATGTCCTTGAGCTTGAAGCCCCCCACGCTACGTTGGAACGCATCATATGCATTCCACATGTCCTTCGGGTCGAGACCGGCACGTACAACATCGGTGACTCGCTGCCCCACGTGGTTGAGGAACTGCTCGTAATAGTAGCCGCTATACCCGCGCGTCGACGAATTGGCGAAGTACCACACCGCCGAGGAGCTCTTGAACCTAACACTGAGTGCCAGGCCATAGTAATGCGCCCTTCCTCTCCAGCTCACCAGGTCCGACGCATATCGGTTGTGCCACGACCCCTCCCAGAAGAAGTAGTTACGGGACCTGTAGCTGTCGGTCTTGAAGTAGTCCTCCAGCTCCCTCATGTAAGCATTCTGGGACTTCCAGTCGGTGATTCCACCCCAGCAATTCGCGTAGTCGCCGCCTTTGTTCTTGTCGAACAGCTCGTACAGCGGGCTACAGTGCTTCGCCGAGCCGGAATGATACCATTCGGGCTGTTCGTCGACAAGCCATATCGACTCCTTGCGAAGGCGGTACTCCATGCCGAACTTGGCGAGCGCAAGATACGACTTCATCGCCTTGGCGACCTCTTCGTAGGCATTGCTCATCTTGTTGGTGAAGTCGCCCTCGGCGTAGGCCACGGCACCCGTCGACCAGAGGTTCTTGTCCACTATGTTCGGCTGGGGGAACGCGATCGACGTGCCCTTCGCGACCGGTGCCGACTTCTTGCCGTAGCCCGCGACCACGGGGAAGACCCAGCCGCGGGAATACGGCCACTTCACCTCGACCTTGAGAAGCCGCAGCGCCTGGTTGTTGGGCGGCCAGCCGTGCGCGCCGGTGACGAAGTACCCGTCGCTCTTCGCATCCTTGTCGACGACGAGCGGGTAGGCGAGACGGCCCTGCTTCGAATAGTCCGGATTGCCGAAGACATACGGATCCTTGTTGAGCTCTGTAACGGACGACACGGGATTGGCCGCCAATGCCACGCGCGCCGCCGCGCCGTAGATCTGGCGCGCGCGCCGCGCCGCGGCGCTGCCGCCGGAAAAGAGCTTGTCGAGGTCGATGAGCGCCACGAATTTCTTTACCGCTTCGGAAAGCGCACTGCCGATTTTCTCAAAAATCGGCTTGAGCGCGACATTAATCAGCTTGTTGAGTATTTTGGAAATAAGATTGCGAATAACGTCAGAGCTACTGCCGGGAAGCCAGTCGAAATTCACGTCGGCCAGGGCGGAGACGCTCTCTTCGATGGATTTGGTTATCCCCTCGATGGTCTTGGAAATGAGCGTGTCGACGGCATCCGCGAGCGCCGTGCCGGGGCTGCTGCCATAATAGCCGATCTCGCAGGTAGACATGAGGAACATCGTCGTTATCACGCCCCGGTCGTTGAACTTGTTGATCGTACCGCCAATGCTCGTGACAAGCGGCTTCAGGATGTTCTGGATCGCCTGCGGCATCTTCTCGGAGATGACGCCCGTCTTGGAAATCTTGGTAACCGCATCGGAGAAGGCCATGCCGTCGTCGCCGCGGACGGAAGCTATGCGACCGACCTGCCACGCGGCGTGGTTGGCCATGATCTGGGCGTCCCAGAAGCCGACGAGCTCAAATACCGCGCTGCACATGAGCAACACGATTGGCATAACTATGGCAAATTCGGAGAAGACGGATCCACGAGGCGACTTGAGCCGTCGCTTAAGGCGCGATTTTTTCGCTCCGTCGTTTCTCGTAAGCCAGCCAAACACCCGTTATGTCCTAAAACTCCTGGAAAAACACCGCAAATATCGTGCCGACCGTTATCGCGAGCGCGTAGGGAACAGTCGGCGCCTTTGCAAGCCCCTCGCGGCGACGGGGCATCCCGAAGATGACGCGCATCGCGTTCAGCATCGTCGTCAGCAGGACGCCGTGCCACGCCATGAGGGCGATTGCGATGATCCCGCCAGCGAGGCACGTGTCGCAGAGGACGCGCAGCGCAAGCGGATAGCACACCACCGCGCCGACGCCGGCCATCAGCTTCATGTCGCCGCCGCCTACGATGCCCAGAAGGCAGAACGGCAAGAAGGCGCCGCCGGCGATGGCAAGGCCGAGGGCGCTGTCCACAAGCCCCGGAACGCCATGCTCGATCGTCGCCGAGCCAAGGCCAAGGACAATCATCCCCAGCGTAAGCCAGTTCGGTATCCGTCTCTCCTTGATCTCGCCATAGCAGGCGAACGCAAGGACAAACGGAAGCGCAATGAACACCAGCGGCATCGCGTTAGAAGATCGGCAACTTCATGAAGAGCTCGCGCGTTTCGTAGTCGATCCCGACGCCGGTAAAAAGCCGGCATCTTGATGGATCGAGCAAAAGCGTCGCGAGGCCAACAGTAATGGAAGCGACGAGAGCGTATTCAAGATATACGCTCCCGCGCTCCGACTTGAGCCGCCTTCTGAATCGTTTCAACACGTTTCAGGGCCTCTCTGCCAAGGTTAGGGGTTAGAATTGTTGTTGTTATTGTTGTTATCCTGGAAACCCTTGGAAAGGTCGACCTTCTTGACATTGTCGTCAACCTTCTTGGTCTGTTCGGCGGTGGAGGTAAAGAGCCCCTTGATATCGTCGCCGAAGATAACGGCGGCGGTCGCCACCACGATGGCAACGAGACCCGCGAGGAGCGCGTACTCGATGAACGTTGCACCCTTGCGGGCACGAAGTATCAGCTTCTTCATTGTATTTTTTTCCTTTCCTTGTTTTCCTTTCGGAAATTATTTTGAGACTTCAGACGTCTTGTCAGCAAGCGACGTGAAGAAATTGCATATGGCCTTGCCGTATTTTGAGATTCCAATAGCGCCAACAACGCCTACAAGCGCCGCGAGAAGCGCGTATTCAAGATAAGTAGCACCTTTTCTGAATTTCATGCGAACATCCTCCATTCGTTGCGTTGTATTATACCAAAGCTTCTGCAAAATGTCACGTTGCCGTTGGATACGAAAAAGGGGAGAGCCCAACACTCCCCCCCCCTTTTTTGGCGTTAAACAAGCGATTTGTAGAGCTTTTCGATGTCCTTTATGGAGCAGTCGCGCGGGTTGCCCGGGCGGCATGCATCGGCGTAGGCGCTCTTCGCGAGGAAGGGAATGTCCTCCTTCTTAAGGATGCCCTTCAGGTTCGCCGGGATGCCAACGTCCTTCGAGAGCTTCTCGACGGCGGCAATCGCGGCCTTGCGCGCCTGAAGGAGAGACATCTTCTCGACGCCCTTCACGCCCATCGCCTTCGCGATCTCAATGTAGCGCTTGCCGGTCTTCGGAGCGTTGAACTTCATCGCGGTCGGAAGGAGAATCGCGCAAGCCATGCCGTGAGGCGTGTTGTAGAGCGCGGAAAGGCCGTGCGCCATCGAGTGGTCGACGCCAAGGCCGACATTCGAGAAGCCCATGCCCGCGATGTACTGGCCAAGAGCCATTCCCGCGCGGCCCGACGGCTTGTTGGCGACGGCGTCGCGGAGGTTCGCGGAGATAAGGCGAATCGCCTCGAGGTGCATCATGTCGGTCATCGGGCAAGCGCCCTTCGTGATGTAGCCCTCGATCGCGTGGGTGAGCGCGTCCATGCCGGTGAAGGCCGTGAGCCCCTTGGGCATCGTCGACATCATCTCGGGGTCGACGAACGCGACGACGGGAATGTCGTGCGGGTCGACGCAGACGAACTTGCGCTTCTTCTCGACATCGGTGATGACGTAGTTGATCGTCACTTCCGCCGCGGTGCCGGCAGTCGTCGGGACGGCGAGGATCGGAAGGCACGGCTTCTTCGTCGGGGCGACGCCCTCGAGCGAGCGGACATCCGCGAACTTCGGGTTGGTGATGATTATGCCGACGGCCTTGGCGGTATCCATGGAGCTGCCGCCGCCAATCGCGACGATGCAGTCGGCCTTCGCCTTCTTTGCGGCCTTGACGCCGTTCTTGACGTTCTCGATCGTCGGGTTCGGCTTGATGTCGGAGTAGAGCGTGAACTTGACCTTCGCCTTGGCGAGGATGTCGGTGACCTTCTTCGTGACGCCGAACTTAACAAGGTCGGGGTCGGAGAATACGATCGGGGACTTGAGCCCGCGCGCGGCGAGCTCGGCTACGATTGACTTCACGGCACCTGCGCCGTGATATGACGTTTCGTTCAGGATGATGCGTGTGACCATTGGTCGTAATCCTTTCTTGGTTAAGGAGGATTATCCTAAAAATCCCGACAAAAGTCAAGGACGACAATCACTCTTCCGGACCGTACTCGACGGGGAACCAAGTGCGGTAGAAGTTGGACGGACGGCAGAGGTTGCCCGCAGAGGCGTAGTCGCAGAAGAACACCGCCGAGGGGTTTGCCGCCTCGGGATTTTCAGTGTGCGAGCCAATCGGCAGCGTCGCCGAAAACGCCATCCAGATGTCGTCCGAAGGCGATCGGACGGCGGAGAAGCTGTCCATGCGCTGACCGTCCGAGACCGTGCCACGCCTGAACGGCTCCATCATGTCGCCGTCGGCGAAGCGGCTGTCGCGAGCGAGCAGCACCGGGCCGCGCGTAAACGCGACGGCGTGGTCCAGCGTATGCGCGACAACGGGCATGTCGAAGGTGATTGTCACTATGTCCCCGAGCTTCCAGTCGCGCGAGATCGTGAAATACGAACCGGCCTTGACGCCCTCAAGCGACTTGCCGTTGACGGCGACCTCCGTCTTCGCGCTCCAGGCGGGAATCCTGAGGCGCACCGCGAGAGGCCCTTCCGTGTGGCTAACGATGCGCACGAAGTTGGCGCGCGGATAGAGCGAATACATGTCGAAGCCCTTGACGAGCGCAGACGCGTAGAAGTTGAACGTCGCCGTCTTGCCGTCGTTGCGGCAAAGCTCCTTGAGAAAGCAGAGGAACCCGCGCGGGCCGTTCGAGGTGCAGCAGTCGGTGTGCATGAAGCAGTGGTGCATTCCGTGCCAGCGGTTGCCGGAGAGCGGGGTATACGCGGCGAACTCGCTGCCATCCGGACGCAGGGCGCCAAGATAGGCGTTGTAGAACGTCCGCTCGATCTGGTCGGCCCACTTCGGGTCGTCCGTAACCTCGAGAAGCTTCTCGCAAAAGCGCATCCACGTCGTGGTAACGCACGTCTCCTGCAGGTGGACATACGGGAGGTGCTGCTTTCTCGCGCCGTGGAACCAGGCCTCGCTCGACGCACAGCCGCCTGCGAGGTTGATCTCCTCTTTTATGATGTCCTCGGCCGTCATTATCGCGGCCTGAAGCAAATTAGTTGGAGACTCGAGTTGGAGTTGGAGAGTGGAATTTTCATTCTTTACTACTTCAACATATTCGAGCAGTCCCTGGTAGCAGCTCATCATCTCGTAGGCCTTCCACCGATTGTGCTTCGACACATATCCGCCGTGGGCGTCCGGCTTGTTGCCATAGCCGTTGCGGTCGGCGACCGAAACTCCCTTGAGGGCGAGGTCGACAAGCCGCGGGCCGCTCTCCGGCTCGGACATGCCCTTCACGATGTAGGAGGCAAAGTCGAGGTACTTCTTGTCTTTCGTGCGCCTGTAGAGCCACACGACGGGCTCGAGGATCGACGAGCTCGCGTAGCCAGACCAGTTGCCTGTC